>Ga0247824_10000448_pt1 | contig 20156 bp, 25 predicted proteins | sample 13C_PalmiticAcid_FD_194412 | JGI IMG/M metagenome (GOLD analysis project Ga0247824, IMG submission 194412) | Soil microbial communities from agricultural site in Penn Yan, New York, United States - 13C_PalmiticAcid_Day48 | ecosystem: Environmental > Terrestrial > Soil > Agricultural land...
ACTTTGACTTGAATCGCCTGTTCGCCCCATCTCCGTCCTGTAAGGCTCCAGATCTCCAAAGTGGCATTAAATCTCTTAATTCTTCCCGGAGGAGATCATCCGCTTTGCGATTCTTGCGCGTATCGTTCACAGAGGTGACAACTTTTCCGAAATCCATCTTTCTGATACTGTCCTCATAATCATCCTCGAAATCAAATTCGTCCTCATCATCCTCGTCCAGATCAAGATCATCAAGATCATCCTCAACGTCGTCCAGAACATCTAAATCATCCTGAATATCACCCTCCGATAGCTGGTCATCCAAGTCGGAATCATCGCAAGCGACATCTCCAAGGTCTTTTGAGTATCCGTAGCCGGCGGAACCAAGCCCTGTCAAAGCCCCGATCAACGATTCCAGCCGCACTAGACTAGCCTGGTCCTTTGTATTCTGGATACAGCGATGAGTGAAATGAGGCGTTTGAGTGAGAAACTGGAATCACATGGGAAGAGGAATACCGCCCAAGTCATCAAACATATAACATCGGGTGATTCAATACCTGTACGTAGTCATCCATAGCCAGTAGCTCCTCTTCGTCATCGCTTGGTTCCAGGTACATAGGGCCATCGTCATCATTGCCCACAATCATCTGCCTTTGCAACTGTCTTTCCCGCTGCTTAATTCCTCCACGCTTAGATCGATGCGCCTTCTTCTTGGGTTTCTCTGTCGCTGTAGATACATCGAGTCCGTTGGCCGAACTATCTGCTTTCACAACCTCAGTGTGGGGCTCTGATAATGCACTTTGCACAGCCTTCAGTTGAGCTCCTGATGCTTTGGCACCTTTGCCTTTGCGAAGCGGTTTAGATGATGTTGTACTGAGTGCTGAGATGGGTCTGGAGAGCTCCTCTATTTCATCCGCATGAATCTCGATATCGCCTTCGGCCTCAATAGCCTGCAAGAGATCCTCAGACTGAGTCATGGCTCCCTCGATTGTGAGAGAGGAGAGGGGCTCAACTACTGCGTTCACAATACTGGTTGCTGCAATTCTTCCCGATGACCGTTGTTGATGCTGCTGTTGAGGAACTGAACTTTGTTCTACAGTCTTCCCGGGATGATCCAAGTAGTCAAACTGGTGCATCAACCCTCCGTCTTCGTCTGATTCATCATCTAACATGTTGGGGGAAAAAAGCGTGTGAGGGACAAAGAAGAGTGGCGACAATGATGAATCATGCAGTCAAACAAATCCTGATATATAGGCAGGCAACCATTACCACAATCAGTGCCCCGATGGCTCATATCATCACTACTTTCGTTTGCCGAATTGTCTTCGCCTTCAGAGACATCGCATTCTGCATTCTGAGGGTCTTGGTTCGCAACATCAGGAACTGAGGATGCGGTGGCTTTCTGGAACGCAACGGTCCTTTGCCCACTCTTCTTGTCGCGACTCAATGTCGACGGTTGTCCACCGGCGTTATAGTTGCCTCTGTTGCTGTTGCTGTTACTGTTGTTGTTGCTGTTGTGGTCTGGATGAGGCCAAAAAACATGTTTAGAGTTTTTTCCTTTGCCATTTTGCTTAGGTGGAGGTGGCGGACGAAATCCATTGAAGCTGTCTGTTCGAGATCCTCCCGATCCACCTGCTCGACCATGACCATTAGAACCTCCACCTCCTCCTCGATTTGCCTTTGCCTGCTGGAGTCTTCTGTAAACTTCTTCTTCGGCAGATCGTTGCCTGTGCTCATGGTTCCCTAGAAAGAAGATGGCGTGGAAGGGCGTTACATGACGGATCGAAGCCGAAATCTAAGGTCTTTGGAGTAGTAAATGTCTCCCGACAGTAAATGAAATAAAGTACATACTGCCGACCATGATGATCTCGTCGTAGTCGTACTCGTCGTAGAATTCGTTGTTGCCAAAACCATTATCGCCATTTCCTAGCCCTTCCCCTCCACCAAATCCACCTCGTCTTCCACCTCTGAATCCTCCTCGTCCCCTGAAGCTACCTCCCCTTCCTCCACCGCCACCGTTTCTTCCTTCCTTGGTTCCTCCTTGTTTGCCACCTCTCTTTGTCATGTGAATCAGTGTATGTCGATGGAAGGCGCTGGTGAGTTGGTGAATGGGAAAAGAGGAAAAAAGAGTTGAATCAGAATCAGTCAGAGAGATGTGTTGGCGTTTTGAAAGAAAAGTTCCGGCACCCTAGGCTGCTGCGGCGGTCATGTGACATGGCATGCCAACTTGTCTCCCCGCAGTTCGCCAACCTAAAACGTTGCTGTCCTCCAATTCTTACTAGTAAGACCGGTCCCTGAAGATGGTAGGGTGCTGTGCATGGGTGATGGATAGTGGTGATAGATAGTGGTGATACAGGATGCTGTTATTGCTGTTGGGCAAGGACAAAGTTCAGAGAGTGCGAGGGCTGTTGGAGACCAGGATGTACGCCAGATGGGATTTAGATAGCCGGCTCCCCACCCGCAATCTCTCCGCAGAGTCGCCGCAGAGCCGCCGCAGCCTTGGAGGTTCAAATATGGACACCACTCCCCTGCAAAACACTGCTTGACTAGATTGTGAACGATAAGCCTTGGGCTCGGTCGCTGTTCATTCTGTGACATCGGCTACACAAAGTTTTCTGCAATAACCCGCATCAAATGTGCGTGCCTACACAAGATCCAGCGCCAATGTCAATACGACTTGTACCGCATCCTCTAAATCATATCGCTTTAGGCTGCATAATCAAACGTACATTCGCTTCATGGTGCAATCGCGCTCATCCTCCACGCTAGATGGTACCTTGGCATCCATCGTAGACGCCTCGGTATCGATTCCCAATTCCTATGGTAAAAAAGTGTAAGCATGAGGAATGTACGCTAGAGACAACAGGCAACAGGGTTGTAAACTCCTTGGAACCCACGTTATGATCGACGGTAGGAACCATGGAGCCGCTCGCAGGAGTAATGAAGTCCATTGAATGTGAGTGACTGTAAAGCCGTGTTATATTTTCCTCGCCGTCCAGGAGGGGGGCAAAGCCAAGGCGCGATGCACCTAAAGAAATCGCAGTTGATGAGTTGATGATTATCACGGCCCCTACTAATGGCAGATAATCCACAAGTGCCTTACCGAATCGAGCAGCCATGGACTCTTCAACCATCATAATGCTTCCAAGAAGTATAGAGGGGTTGAGTTCCGGGTCGGCTTTTTTTTTTTTTTTTTTCAATGTATATCCCACCAATTGCAATGATACACCTTACCTTACTAGTGCATCATCCGTGGTGGCTATGGATCGAAAGCACAACTGTTTTGTTCACACTCACCCAAGATGGAACCATTAGCATGGTGTCATCCGCCTATTGGGTGGTCTGACTTTTCCTTTTTCCCTCACTTGCCTTCGCATGACATGTGGCAAGTTTCAAAAGCGTGGACATGGTGGAGACGCTCGATAGTTCATTGGTGTTCAATTGCGATCCTTTCGTGCGCATCACACGGAAGTATGACCGCAAAAGTTCCTCACATTCTCCTGTCAATCTATACGAAACGAAAGGCATGTCAGAGTTGAGCGCCAGTATCACTAGCAGTTCATCACCTTGTTGACTCTCAATTACCTGACATGGTTCTTGGATGCAAGTCGAATGTACTGTCAAAAGACGATGTTAGTGCTTGTGACCTTGTACGAACGGCGCGATGACAAACCTAGAACGACTATTCCGAACCTGAGACAGCTCTTCTGTAGAAAGACACTGACTAACACTGGAGAGGATGTCACTCGAAAAGCGTTCCACTGTGTGGGTAGCCACCGCTTGAGAAACATCAGACACCTCAACAGGCTCGCTCTGTAACACTACGATATCGAAGACTCTACAGCGAAAGTGAGATCAACCGACTCATAACCTAACCTGAAGTCATTCATCAACCATTGCGAAGACTGTGCAAGGGCAAACCTACTCTATCATTGTTATTCCACATGCTGGTCCAGTTGGGGCGTCTTCCGCTTTTGTTTCTTTTCCATAATTGCGTGGCACGTTGGGGCTGAAAGTCGTATATGTCGACCAGCAACAGCAGATAATATCCTGGGCCTGAATGGAATCCTCACGCTGGATGTAAATCTCGCTACCATCCACTGCATTCAGAACTGAGGACATAGTTCAGATTTGAATGTCCTTGACAACCAGCTTCAGAGAAAGGACGGAAAAAGAAGGAGTATCACATACTTGGCGCGACATGGGCAACACTCTTCTTGTCAAGTTGATCCAGTTCGAACAATAGTATTCCGTCTTTCGCCCTACCGAGCAGTGACGCTGGTATCATAGCCAAAGTCCGTGTCGTCAAGAACTTTTCGATTATGAGCTGTTCGCAACATAGATGACCTCGATATTTTGTAATACCTTGAAGGCTGCCTGAGGATGTGCTGCTTGGCTTGCAAACATGATAAAGTGGTCGCCGAAGTGTATCATCTCCGTAATCCCAATACACGCTCCTAACGAAAACAGCTGTTTTAAGCACCACCGTGGAAGCGGCCTTTTGCTTGATTGAATGAACATTTCCTTACCTTCTACTTGTTGCTAGACTGGCTATGAGTGCGGGTACAATGGTGTCAAAGGAGTTTTTGACAACCAACACATGGACCGACGGTCGGATATCGGTCTTTGTAACTTTGTGTTCTTCATTGTCATCATGTTCCGGAATCGATACGGCACTATTCATGGATGCCAAGCGGGTTCTCTATGAGAATCAAGTAGCACCATCGAAGCTTGGCAGTGCCATAGCCCTTCATTCGTTACCTCAATAACAGCGCTAGTTTGAGTCTTCGATATATGTGCTTTGGAGCAATCCCATCTGTCACTGAAAGTTAGCCCACGGGGTTATCGGTCCACGAATAAACGCCAATAGAAGTGCCTCGATCCTTGCAACCCACCTAATAGATCGACAATCGATTGACTGGTATTCCATGCGGAGGTGTTCCCTACAAGGATTATATAACTTGTTTTAGCCCGAGATTCAATCCGTCCAGAGAATAGTACATCCATCAAGGCCTCGACGTACTGTAGATGAGTGCAGCAATCGCATCAGGTACTCCCGCCTGCTTGCAATCCGGCTCCCGTAAGATGTTGTGGACCTCGAACCGAATGCCATGATTATAACGAAGACGATCCTCCTCAGCAAATACACGCGAGATTCTCCCAAGAAGACGGACGTGCTCTCCAAGCGCAACAGTGTTGGCTAGGTCATCTAGGGACCATGATTGGGGGTCATTCTGTCGTTCTTTGAACTTCAGTCCAATAGAGCGAATAGAGAAAGTTGACTCACCTTCCAATGTCACTGTAATCTGGTTGATGAAACATCCTTCAACCTGAGAGGCACTAGTGCAGTCTAAAACGATTGTCTGATGCTCTGTTGCGATGATTAATATAGAAGGGCCAAAGTCTCATGGTGACGATCTGCGTGAGGCTTTCGCTCCGTCTCATACTCATATAAACTCTGTCGAGAACAGACTCGGGCATTTCTTCGTCGCAATGGCTGCACAGTAGGTCGATCATTAAAAGCGTAGCACTAGTTGAAAAGCATGTAAGCTGTCTGCCCAGAACAAACGCGATTCCATTGTGTTAGCTGTTTCTGCCAGTCCTTACTTTGTTCCAGTCTCCATGAACCCGTCATCCTCAGCACGTTTAATGACTCGGTTGTGCGACGCCGAGGGAGTGTAGTGGAGATAGTTCCGGTTATTGCACTTGGGATTTTCACATTTGAACGTCTGTGAGTAGCTATGATAAGGATGTGTTCAGAATGTTAGACGTCGGTTTGAACCCAGAGAATAGGCATGCGGCGACGATGCAGATCCTTTACATGACATGCTCCGTCAATGAAACGCCTGAGACCCTTCCCGAGACGGTCACGAAGCCATTGTAGTTGTTGCTGTTTCTGACAGTGTCTTCTCGCGTTGATTCAAAAGCCAAAGCCAACGATGGCAAATGGCACCTTGAGGATCATTGAAGTGTGATTATCCTGTTCGCTTTCTTTGAAATACACTACCAAGACGACTATAACGACATGATTTCTTACTCTCGAAAGACACTGGGAATATGTAAGATTCGGATGCTCAATCGTAACTGTTCTGTCAGGAGCGTCTTCTCTTCGCCTAACCTCTGCTGCATGATCTGGCAACAGACTAGGTGGATATCGGGTAATACAGAGTCTAGGTCGTTCAATAGCTGATTCCCTAGGCAAGGATTGTAATTCAGAAGCTCAACGGGGTCTACACCGAGTCGAACCACATAACGCGATATCGTTGCAGATAGCTATAATCGAAGAAGAATATGTTCAGACGAGCTTCTTTATACTCAGGACGCCACTACCACTAAAATCTCATTTACCTGTGCCTTGCTCGCGACTGATTCCTTCATGGCATTCTGGATGCTGGACATATGATGTTCGATAATATCTAAACGGAAAACATTCGTGAGTTATCTAAGGATAGCTTGGCCATTTGTTGATCAAAGTTGGAGATGGCGCCTACACCTTCGAATTTGCTCCTGCAGAGGCAACTGTTGGGGTTCTGGAGGGAGGACATGCTTGTCCGTTGGATGAACACGATCAGGATGATCTCGCAACTAATGGACACAGGTTTTGACTTTGGAGATCAGTCTTACGGATAGATGGCAATGTATTCCTGTGCGCGCGCCACCATACCTGAAAATATCTCCTCCGTGCTCTTGCCGCAACAGGATGAGGGCATAGGAAGCGACTCCGCAGAAGGGATACTGAACTTTCAACGGAAGTCGGGGAAGAGGAAAGGGTGGAATAGGAAAGAGACGGAGTATCCACATCCGGGACACTGCTGTATCCCGAGTCTTCGTAAATTTCGGACTCTTCTGGATCCTGAAGAGTGGCGATCGAGTCCTGTCGGTTTGCCATCTGTATCAATCAACTTGAGTATAGGCTTTTGGGTGCAAAAGGTAGAAAGAGAAAGAGAAGGTCGGCGGATCCTCTCAAAACCTGGTCATATCACATGATAACTTGACTTTATTCATGACACAGCGTCTCTGGTTGTGTCCACGGATTGAGAGGCAAAAAGGTCATTGAGGGTTGATATATCTGACCACGGAGACTCTACTTGCGATGAGCAAGACTGCCCGGCCACCATGGTGTGAGCCTTTGTATCTCTTCCTGCTTCCTGGGATTGCAGTCTCCCCTGTGGATCTTGATGGAGAGATAAAGGTCTCGTATCGGGTGTATAATTGGACCTGGAAAGTCTAGACAGCGGCTGACCAGACGTAGTGCTGGTTGGTGTGCTGAATAAAGAAGAAACCGAGGACGATGAACTCTCGTCGCCTCTAAACTGTCGAGGGTCCATCGCAGGCCCGAGTGAAGAGGTAAAGTCTGGTATGCGTCTGCCGGTGGCGTACGAAAGTTTGCGCGAGGTGAGACGAACAGAGTTCGTCTTTTCTTCACTCTCGGACCATTCTTCATCGTCCTCTTGCTCATCTTCACTCGGAACGCTTGGGATAAAAGGATTGTGATATTGCTCAATCTGTCGATTCGGTTTCCTGGTGGTTGAATCACCATCATTTAAATGGCCGTGTGTACCAGGTATCCCGGGGTGCTCCGGCAAAGACTCTTCCATAGTCGCAGTACCCCGAGAATTCATCATACTCACGGGAACCATCTCTGTTGCACCGTCGAGAATATCCAGATCCTCTTCTAACCTATCCGCTTCATCTGTCAACTGCTGAATGCTCTTGCGCTGCTTCCTGGACTGTACAGGGGCCAGGTCATCCTGTCCTCGAATCGCCTGAAGGAGAGAGCTTGGTTTGGACAAAATGTGGTAAAACCGCCATGCCGTCTGCTGAGTCTGCTTCCAGCTATATATCATCATGTACATGAAGGTGGAGGTGGAGGTTGGAGGCAGAGTCCTCGACGTCGATACCAGTGTCCGTGAAAGGTTAAGGACCGCTTGTGTGAGGTCTTCATTGCTGGGCGAAGCTGTTGCAACTTCGTTACCCCTGGTATTGCTCTGCAAAGCGGCGTCGTAGGACGGAGGACAGTCCTCTTCGGTAGAGTTGGGGCTAGAAGGACTACCGGCTGTTCGGTCAATGTCATCGGTGAGGCGAGTCTGACGAGAGTGTCCTCTCGCGAAGGAGATAGTGACAAGAGGGATAGCCCTGGAAGGCATCGTGGTTTTCCGTTTCCTGTCCTTTTTATTTCGAGTAAGAACGATCTCCTGGTGCGATCCTGGTGGAGGCCTGATGAGCAGCGTCCTACTTGCTGGAATGAGGATGTGTTGTTGATGAGTAAAAAGAGTGGAGTGGAGTGGAGTGGAGCAAAGAGTGGTGTAACCACACTGGCACAATGGCGGAGTGCCAAATTGTGCTTGCCAACAATTGATTGTGCTATCGCGCCGAGGTGGTGTCATGCAGAATGCTTGGCATCAGTCCCTCGGGCACTCCCTTTGAGCCATTACTCTCATCGGTCACCAGGAAGTGCAATAGGAAACCTTCCATCACATCCGCCAGGCAGAAGAGACCATGTCCATCGGCCATCCTCCTCTCAGCCTTGTATTTGGTAGACCATCGTCACTTTTAGACCATCGCTCACACTAATTGCATAAACACCCGGTCGACATTCAAAAGACTGCATTGAACTTTGCTATGCTGCTGCACTGTTGAAGTCGCAGTGCACATGGACCAAACCATATACCCTTGGTGCGCTTCCATGAGAACTGATCCTTGTGCAGGACCTGGCGACCCCTCGGATAACGTGACTCGCCTTATGTCGACTCAATGCCGCGGTGCACCTGTTTGTTGAGACCATACCAGCCCGGGAGTGGAGAGTAGGGAAGGGATAAGAGTGAACAGACGAATGAAGGGATGAACAAGATTCAGGCCTGACATCCAATAGAGGGCTACATCCAGCATCTGGAGCTACCATTGTCGATGTATCGCGTCCCCTATATCTTGGCAAAAAGTGGGCTCTCCACCCTGACGCACAAATCACGTCAAGGTTTATTGCCGTTTTTTTTGGCACGGTACCTTTTCTGCCCTCTTTCTTCCTTCTTTTTTCCTCCATTCATTCTCTTCCCACACACACACACACACACACACACACACACAACGTTCTTCTCAGCATGGTGCTCACCCCAAAGTCTTCCAATCTCCTTCCAAGTGGCTATGCGCTATTACAGTTCTTTACAGCTGCCTTTCGTTCGGTACGCGCGCCTGATCCGCCCCTCATTGCTACAACCATGTGCCTATTCATCGTTTTCTTTCTTACGAGTTGCTCCATTTTGGATTCGTCTTTTAGAACGACCCTGACTCAGGCAGTGAGGACGATGATGATAGCACCCAGAGGACAGGTTAGCATGATGATCCATAAAGCACAGCTTTCCAAGCTTCGATGTCGATGTCCATGGCGGTTGCATGTAACCGTGAGGCTAAACTCATATTCCATCATGACTTCCCCGTAGACAACGATGAGTCTTGTTCAACCAGACAGGAGCAACGGAGTGATATTGCATTTCGAACGGATAGCAACAACGCTCAGCATGATCAGGACGAGGCAGTGAGCTATAACAGGGCAGCCAGTCATGACGCTTCCCATGGTAACGCCAACCAAACCAACCGAACCACGACGAGTGGATTCCTTCTTGGGTCTCCTCATGACAAGGATGCTGTCGCTCAAAAGTTGCGGGAAGTTTTTGGCTACTCTGACGACGAAATGCTGATCGAAGGTAGGCAGTGATGTCACCGGGCGGCTCAACATTTGTTGGTCCCATAGCCACAGTCTAATGATCCTTCCTCTTGGCTCGCTCATTTTAGAATACTCATGTTGGATGGCTCGATCAGTCCTTCTTCCGGGATATATGTATTTGACAACAAACCATGTCTGCTTTTATGCCAACCTCCCATCCAGCCATGTAAGACGTCCATTCAATCAAGAGGGACCTAGAAGTTCACATTACCACTCGAGGCTAACTAGCTTCTCCCTTCAACCTTCAGGACGTTGTGCAAAAGGAAGGCTACTTCTCCAAGAGGTCGAGTACCACGAAGACCTTGAATCGATATTGGTTCGTTTTAAAGAACGACATACTCAGTTACTACAAGGATCAATCGGTATGTAATGCTTGCCTCTTTCCCCATTCGCTGCTGACCGTGGGTATTAGCTACATGGAGAGATTGTGTAGAGCCTGACTGACGGATACACTTGGTAACATAGGATATTTATTACCCGATCAAGACGATCAATCTGAAGGATGCGTTGTCTGCAGAACCATCACTCGTGGATGACTTGGCGTTTAACGTGCACACACGATCTCGCAAGCACAAGTTCAAGACGGATTCGGAGATGGCACGAACAGAGTGGGTAAAAGCCATCCAAAAATCCATCTTTCACGCTAAAACTGACGAAGACAACGTCAAGGTATTAAAAGCAACAGCTGCAAATGCTTCAAGTGAAGCTTCGAGATCACATCTTGTTCACAGGACTAACTGTCGCTCTTTCCACTCATCCACCCTTCAAGATCTCAATACCGTTAGCAAACATCATGGCGGTAGAGTTAAACTCGACATCATTCGCAGATACCATTCGAATGGAGATCATGGACATGGATGACATGGAAGATGAGGTATAGCATTTGAAGCACATGATGGTTCACAATGTCTTGGCGGGATGAGCAACTGATTTATTTCACGTATCTTTTAGTTATACTTTGCCTACTTTGAAGACACGCCAGAAACACACACCATGCTGAAATCAAGGCTGGACGAGTATAAAAAAACTAGCGAGTATGGCACCGGCAAGGATCTGAGCACCCTGAGGTTCATGGATAGCACCTCGCCAGCTCCTGACTCGCATCGGAAATCACTCGCGACTGAGCAACCGCAAGGACCACTCGCATCCTCTCTTTCAGGGCCGCAGCAGTCAGAGACATCCCGGTCAGCTTCGAGTGTCTCATGGCTCCTCAGCCCACTCAAATACCTTCACCCTTCCTATGCCTTCAGTGACGGTAGGAAGGGGAATTCTTCTGTCCCGCGGACCACACCCGAGGTTGAGCGCAAGAGTGGAGCCAAGGATAAAGGTACTCTAACCAATTCACTACCCCGTGGACCTGTGACCTGGACCGCGGAGAACTCTCCAGATATCCGTTCCGGTTCTTCAGGCGGCATCCAAATGGTAGACGCTGGTCAGCAATTGACATACAGCAAGGAATTCTCACTGCCTGAGGGGGAGTCGCTTGCAGAAACGTTCTCCGGATACCTGCTCCGAGTCCTGCCGGTATACGGCAAGATATACCTTTCAGACAATTATGTTTGCTTCAAATCGACCATGTATGGGTCCAGTACAAGGGTGGTTCTACCTCTGGCGGATGTGACGCAGGTCGACAAACATCATGGTACTCGTTTTTACTTTCATGGACTGGTGGTATCGATCAAAACAGGCGAAGAGATCTTTTTCGAATTCTCAAACTCGGAAACGCGAAGCACAGCGCTAAAGGCTCTTCGTGATCGCATCACATCGGAGGCGCAAGAGCGGCGCAAAGAATATCGTGCGCAAGCTGTAAGAGAAACAACAGCCCTCGAGCTGGATGACCCCATGGAATCACGCGTCATGGATTCATTACAACTCAGAGAGGAGCCGGTGCAAGGGGAGCCTATGTCATTGGCATTGCATCCGAGTTTCAGGCCGTCTCGAATACTTCACATTACTTGTTTGACCATTGGCAGTCGAGGCGATGTTCAGCCCTACATTGCCCTTTGCAAACGGCTGATGGAAGATGGTCACACCTGTCGTATCGCAACACATGGTGAATACAAAGACTGGATTGAGGGTCATGGGATCGAGTTTGGCTATGTTGGGGTAAGCAACTTGTGCACATTCTTACTGTGATGAATCGAAAACGCTTGCCTCTTCTCGGCTTGGATATTGACCGCCACTTCCGCTTGTTCCCTCGTTAGGGTGACCCAGGCGAGCTGATCGAGCTGTGCGTAGATAATGGTATGTTCACCGTGTCCTTTATCAGGGAAGGATTGAAAAGATTCCGAGGATGGCTGGATGATCTCATGAACACGGCTTGGGATGCTTGTCAAAACACGGACGTCTTGATTGAATCACCTTCTGCCATGGCTGGTATCCATATTGCCGAAGCGCTCGATATCCCTTATTTCCGCGCTCTTCCCTTCCCGTGGACTCGCACTCGAGCATTCCCACACACGTTTGCTGTTCCTGAGCGCAACCTGGGACGCGGTTACAATTACATGACCTACGCCATGATCGAGCAAGTCTTTTGGAAGGGAATTTCTGGGCGAATCAACAAGTGGCGAAGAAGGAAACTTGGTCTCCCCTCAACATCGCTCGAGAAGCTGAATTCAAACAGCGTTCCTTGCTTATATTCATGGAGTCCGAGTCTTGTTCCTGCGCCAATGGATTGGCACTCTTGGATTCATGTGACAGGATTCTGGTTTTTGGATAACCCAGACCTGGACTGGACACCGCCTGAAGGACTGGAGGAGTTTTTGGATGCGGAACCGGACAGCAAACCAGTATACATTGGCTTTGGGTCCATGGTAGTCGCAGACCCAGAGGATATGACCAGGACTATTGTAGATGCCGTGGTCAAAGCAGGTGTCAGGGCGGTTATTTGCAAGGGCTGGTCGGACAAGTTGTCAACACAAGACAGCGGAGCAGTTGATGTGGTTCAGGAATTCAAAGGGGAAGAAAAGAGAGTGTACCCATCCAGTGTGTATATGATCAAGTCAGTTCCCCATGATTGGCTGTTTCCCCGAGTCGCTGGAGTAGTGCACCATGGAGGTGCAGGAACGACTGCAGCTGGCCTCCGTGCAGGGATTCCTACGGTGATCAAGCCTTACTTTGGCGACCAGTACTTTTGGGCACAGCGAGTTGAAGACGCAGGAGTGGGGGTGTGGTGTCGCGATCTGACGGTCAAGAAACTGGCAGCCGCCCTTGAGACCATCACAAAAGATCAAAAGATGATTCAGAAGTCTCAAGCCATGGGAGAAACGATACGAGCAGAAGATGGTGTTGGAAAGGCCGTCCAGTACTTTTACCATGACCTTGTGTTGGCAAAACAGCAACTGGAAAAGCGCAAAAAGGAAAAGGAAAAGGCCGACAAGGACAATAGAACGACCATTGTATCCAAGGTGAGAGCAGTCGCTTCTTCGACCGTTACTGTTTCTTCTGGTGACGGTGGACAAGAAAACGACCGATGGCTTCCTGGTTTATCAATGACAAGAAAGAGTAAGGATGGCAATGATGGGTGTACTACCGAGAAGGATGAACAGCAGGAGAGTCGTTCCTCCATCAGCTCAATCCGAGTCTCTGAGGAAACTATCCATAGTGGTTGTGCGCATGACCCCCAACATAGTTCCCAGGAAGATGATGTCCAACCAAAGCTACCATCCGAAGCCGAGGCTTCGACAAAGCACCTCCATCCATCTTCCGTCGAGCCGGATGTAGATCACACCACTCAGCATCAATGTCGCCATGGAAAGAGCCAAGTGAACCCCGGCAGCCACGAAAGCAATAGCTTTGACGGCAGTGATAGCAGTGACGACAGTGAAAGCGACAGCCAACTTGATGGTGGACAGGTGAAGAAATCTAAGGCACGTAGGGTTCTTGGCAAGCTGGCCTCCAAAGCGAAGAAGCTCAAGGATCATTTACGTTCTCCTGGCAATCTGAATGACAATGCAAAGTGTGAACACTGTGCTGAGGAAGGATTGAAGGAAGAGTAGCGTCGCCATAGTGAGTTGCCTTTGCGATGGTGCAACCTGCATAGTCGCGTGATTAAACTGCACAAGCGTGGAATGTGTATTCTTTTGAATAGTTAACAGGGCGTTCAACAACTCTGTTCTTCTGAGAAGGGTGTATATTCTGAGCGTGTCTGTGGCCGTGGTTGGAGTGTCCCTCCAACGTCTACGAATGGCAGGAAAGCTGCCTGTGGTCGATCATAGCTCATCCGGTCGTTCGCCAGCTGTGCCAGCCATCGAGGTGTATGACGGAGCGCCACTTTACGGACCAAGTCATTGAACCATCCCTGGTTTACAGAGAAAAAAATACGTGTGTTAGTTTCGATGTCTGCTTGCCAGCTTCTTGCTTTTGCGCACTTGGTAACATCTCGTTGAATGCCTCTCACCTTGCGGTTCATCACGTCACCGGCCCGACTCGACATTTGGACTATTGCTCGACCGACTGGTGCACGCTCCTTGTAGTAGGTCTCAAACATACTTCCAATGTCTTCTAAGGTGTTTTCCTTGAGGTCGACGAGCAGATTGGCGAGTGTCAGGACATCATGAATACTTTGATTGGCACTACAGGTTGGCGAGAAAGGGATATTAGGCGTCAATAAGAGGTATATATATAGATAAAAACCTGCATCGGGTCCGTGTGCACAAACACCTACCCCTGCCCACCAAATGGCACAACTTTATGGCATGCTTGATTATCGAAATGCACAATAGGATAGCGTGTTAGTGGTGATGCAATTGCATTGAAGGATCTTTTGCTATTGACAACCTCCAACTTACCATCTCCCGCCAAAACTACGCGACCGTTGTACCATGTCATATAGAACTACACGAGAGAAAGAGAGAGTCCATTGAGATGCGGGCGTTAGAAAGTGCCAATACGGAGTACCTTTCGTTTGTTTCAAACACTTCTAGTCATTTGTTACCTTTTCCTCCAACATGACCTTGGTTGTATCTTCTTTGGATGTTCTGTCCATCACATAGCCCAAGTCAAAGCCGTAATTGGTTCTCAAGTCGCGGTACTGACGACCCATTAGTTCTGCGGCATCTTCTCCCCAATCCGATTGCTTAAAGATGGTCTCTTCGGCGTGTTTCTTGCCCTTGTCGTGGTGCTGGACCACCATCCAAGAGATTCTGTTCTCTGCTAATGGGATGCACCAATACTAGAGTACATGACCAAAAGACGACGGGGATGAGTCCACGGATGTGAGGCCGCAAGCGATCCTAATCAGAGCAGAGTGAGATCGGATGCCAAACAACTTACCGAGATGGAGGAGTCCTTACTAAGGATTGTCTGAAACTCTGAAAACGTGTCTGACAGCGCCGGAATGACATGCGGATCCATCGGATCGGTGACACCCACTAGAGGGATAGGAGGAGGCACAGAAGTGGGATGAATTGATGAGTTTGGAACCTTGTAATGTCACACAGCACTGTGTCACCGTTAAGGAAACCGTGCCCGGGGAAGGGAAAGGGAAAGTATACCTAGGCAGTCGTATTGGTATCCCACGGGCGTTGTGTCATGCTTGGGCAAGAGCCCCCTTGCGTCTAGGCTGTTATGGAGGCACTGTCTCACAGCCGAGTACGCGCCATCCGCGCCGACAAGGATGTCCGCGTGATAGACTGACTTGTCTGAACATTGGACAATGACCTCGCCCGTGTTCTGCCGTATCTCCAATACACGCTTCCCAAATCTGATCTTGTGTTGGGGAACATGATCTGCCAAGACGGCGCAGAGATCCTTCCGTGAAATGATCTGAGGGTATTCGCCATACCTAATGGGCCGAAGCGTAACCGAGGAGGGCGAACCCCATGATGATGAATGAGGAGTTAGGATCAGCAAAGGATACTTGGGGTATGTCTGGTTATTCTTGTCGATGTTCAGAGAACTTACCGCTCCTGAATATCCAAGGGTGTCCTACTAGAGAATGTGCCAATAATCTCCAGATCCTCTTCTCGGAATACCATAGCACCAAAGGGTTTTGATCGACGTTTGATTTCATCCAACAAGCCGAGTTGTTGGAGCAGAGGTTGCACAGATGGGATCAAGCAAATAGCACTTCCTATCAAACAGCCAAAAGGGCGAAGCGTGAACACGAACACACGGATACAAAAAAAAAAAAGTTGAGTACAGGGGAAGTAGATCACACCGACGCGTCTCAGAGGCACAAAAACAGATCGAGCATGGAGCAATTGCTCATACCGAGAGGGGTATGGGTCTGGTGCCTCTCCAGGATCTCGTACGCAATGTTGGCGCGCTCAAGAAGGATGGCTAGAGTTAGGCCGGCGATCCCTGCCCCGACAATGAGGATTTTGATTTGGGGTGCTGCAGGGGGCATTGCGAGGTTGAAAGTATATATGTATGAAGAAACAAACTCCAAGAAACGAGTAGGTAGGGTCAGAGTAAGAGAAGCTACAACCGGTGGAATGAGGAATCAGGAATGAGTGTGCTGAAGGAATGAGGAGAGGAAGGGAGGTGGGCAGCCCGGTTAAATAGTCTGGTCAGAATGTGGCTGTTCCCCTCCTGTGCTATCCGAGAATTTGGGTTTGAGCGACAACGGGCAATTGTCTAGGTGTGGTTGTGGAGAAGGCAGAGTGGCTTGGCGCATTGCGCTTGTGGTTGGTCATCCACTGCAATGGCTCAATGCCTCGCTGGCTTAATACATAACATGTCCATGCTTCGTGCTTCAAGGTACGTACTTCCCCCTTTCATGGTTCACAGAGCGATGACATTGGAACAATGAATAAGGTTGTCGGGTCCTTCTCCTCTCCCCTGGTTCAAGCATTGTGCGAATTAAAGTTCGTAGGCTAATGCAGCACTCGTGGAGTTGAGTGTGGAGGAGGAGGAAGGAGGGCCAGGCCCGTAGTCCAGCGCAGCAATGAGCGCTTGGCTTTTGCTTGCTGTACGCGATCGGACAGCCGCGCCAATCGGAGATGGCCACTGTGTATGTCTGTGAAATATGCAATGTAAAAGGGTCCTTTATGCGCTAGGAAAACTATTATCCGGTGTCATACATGTGGACAACGGGAGTTGTGATAGCAATGTACGTTTGGATGCCGCTCTGAGCATCTCGACATGTCATCGCTATTGTGGTTGATAACGATCACGGGTGGCCTGTCCTTGATCAGGCGAATGATCCCATGTCCTCTTGCCAAAAGGTTTGCAAAGCTGCACTTTGAGGTGATCGTGCAAGATTGTATCCAAGGCTCGCAGACATGCAGAAGAGAAGGAGGAGAGCTACGTGGGTAACGTTCCTCCTTTTCCATTGAACAGATGGCTCCTGGTCCACCATCACCACTACCATCTCACTATCATCTGCAGTTTCTATTCCGCAAGGCCGGTTTGCACCAAACAATCTAGACCCTGCCATGGCTTACAAACAGGTTTGAGCCTTGACAAGCTTAACACAGAGCACTGTTATCATGCTTTGCGATAGGGGTAATCGCTATCATTGCCACCACCCGAAGGATGGAATTGCTCGCCTCTCTTTCAAGGAGAGTGAGGGAAGGAGGGAAGGAGAAGGGGAAGGAAGATCATCACACTATCACAACCAAGAGGTTTTATGGGCAAGGTCTTTACCATGTCTAGGATGATGGCTACACAATAGACGATCAATCATCATGGAATCCTTGCTCCCTCGAATGAATGGTCAGGGATACGAGTGTTCACAATTCGAATCCACTACAGATCCTCCGAACACTCAACAAGTCTTCAGAGCGTCCCATTTCCAAGCACTATAATGCAGTTGCTGCGAAATACGTTTCCCTTTGCCACTACTACGGACCCCTTGTTATCGAGAGCAATGATGAAGTCTCAAGGAAGCACAATAAAAAGGTCCGGTGAGCGTCAAAGAATGGGTTCAATTGATTGATTTGCAAGGACCTCGGCTAAACGCTGTTGGCATGCATGCATCGTAACATGCAGGAATTGTTCTCATGCCTTCGGTATAGGGAGTGAAAGTACTGTCTTGTGCAAGGCTTTTTGCTACAAACAGCTAGGTCATCCATGCTCACGTTACAAAGTACGATAAAATAGCTTCAGCAACGGCTTCTGGCTTTGGTGTTTTGGCAACAGCGACCACAGGGCTCAGTGTTAAATTCAATTTCCCACATGAGAGCTGTGATGCCGAATCGCCAGGTACCGGATCCGTCCGCAGACTGTTGAGAGTCGTCGCGAGATGTTCATCAATCCTTTTAGCTGTTGTTCGTCCAATGGCTGCCCATTTGATCTGATGACCCTCACATTCAACTGCTTCTGTTGTTGATGTTGTTGTTGCTGTTGCTGCATGCAGAGATGAATCGACACACCTTCCATTCTCCAAAAACCTTTTCAGCGTTGGCACGGCTATATCAACTCCCCGCGGACTGAACCCTACTAGCCACAGAGTACCCCTGCTTTTATCTTTCCTGAGGGTTGTTGCTGCTGATGACGAGTCGCTCACACGATCGGTCGTGACACCTTCATCCCGCCAGAGTTCCGTAGATTTATCTGAGAGCCACTGTGCAAACTCGTCTTCGAATCCAGGTCGCGGTCCTGTCTTGTACACAGTGATCTCCCGAAACGGCTTTTGTCGAGCAGTCAAGGTCTCGGGCAGAGTCTTCATCCTTGTCTCTCCAGTCAAGAACCATAGTTCAGGAACAGAGTTGATCGGCAGTTCAACTTGACCAGTAACACCGCCTGGTGTAGATTCTACTGCTGATCTTACTGCTATTGTTGACGGTGCCGATGTTGGCCATTCTAATGAAACCAGGAAATCGACCAGTTGGACGCCATTATCGAAGGACAATGTGGTTCCCGAGGTAAGCTCCGCGGCAAGAGGGTCCGGACAATTGATGTTTTTGAATCCAACCCTTTTGACGCTGGCAAGTGTGGCTCCTGTCAGGCAATAAATTGGTAGATCTAACCATGCCTCGCGTATATCTGTAGGTAGGAGGAAGAGTTTTTGCCCTCTTGTCTCCATAGGTCAGTGAATAGTGCAATGGTCATGTCAATATACAGCCCCTTGTGGAGAGCAAAAGGAATGCCTTCTACCTGGATGTGGTTGCCGTGTTAGAGCTGCCTCGATTGCGTGTACCGCGTTCTGTGAGGTTACTGCGAACGCCCATATGAAATCGTTTGACTTTGTCGTGTCATAATCTTCCTGATGTCTACGACGGCCAAACGGAGTGTTGGGATATCCTGACGCTATCGCTTCCGACAAGGCCGTGGATTCTGGGAACACGGTAGCCATCGGTGCCAAGTAGTCTACTGTCGTCTCGACGTTGTCCGTTGCTAACGAGTGCAGTGCTGATCTATATTGATCGCTCTCCTGCGTTTGCTGTTGATGACGGTTGCTTGACTTTTGCCCCTGGCTTTCTGAATCTTCTCCACTAGGTGCTTCTTTGAGCAGTAGTATTGATCGTCGAAGAGGTTGCATCGTTCCAGAGAGAGAAAGAGGGTCGACCGGAGATCTTTTTCGAATCTTTCGCACTCTATATGTGTCTCCAGCAAGGGGTATGCTGGAGAACACTCCCTCTAAACCCGAGCACAACATCCCTCATTGCCTTTAGAACCCGTTTGCTAGAGAACACTCCTCACACACCTTCTGCCACCGTATGTTGATCCACCACAGCCGTTTTGCATACCATCCAAAACGTAGGTACCTATATTTTAGTGAAGCACCAAACAACCACCCAAACCTTACACGAACACCCTCTTGCTTTTTCTTGTGAGAAGTCAGATTTTGGTGTTCATTTTTGATGTGTCAGTGTTTGAACACCCTCCCTTCAATGGCTACGATTTTGGTATTCTGTCTCGGTGGTTGAATTGTCACGGATGAGGTCGTAGAACATAATCAGAAGCCGTCTTCATCTCCCTATCTCCCTCTTTCCCTCTTTCTCATTCTCGCTAGTAGCGCCTCCTCTCTTGACTATGTTTTGTATGTCTTTGAACGATCTGTTAGACCTCTGCTTTCACCATCAAACTATCATCTGGTTCACTCCGACTTGGTGTGTCAGCATTTGGTCCGGTGGTTGTTTGGTGTGCTTCGGTGGTTGAACACCAAAATCTGTTCACTCGGTGCTACCATAGGTGTGGCACACCAAAACCCGTGCACCAGCATCTTGGCCAAAAAGATGAGAGCCCAAAAGACGAGGATGGGGCCTCGGACCCGATCGGCAAAAGTGAAGAGAGTGGGATTCGAACCCACGCCTACGAATAGACCGCGGCCTTAACGCGGCGCCTTAGACCAACTCGGCCATCTCTCCATTGATCCAAAGATGGCGCCAAGGGCCCCGGTAGATATTTCCGCTGCCTAGTCCTATGGATCTCTCCCTGCTTATCTAGGCTTGATACCGATGAGTAGACCCTACTGGCCGGCGTAGGAGGTAGTTCACTGCTTATGCGACATGGGATATGGAACCAAGACGCCCTAGCCAGCTTTGCTGGGTGGGGACGCAGCTTCGGC
>Ga0247824_10000449_pt1 | contig 20150 bp, 21 predicted proteins | sample 13C_PalmiticAcid_FD_194412 | JGI IMG/M metagenome (GOLD analysis project Ga0247824, IMG submission 194412) | Soil microbial communities from agricultural site in Penn Yan, New York, United States - 13C_PalmiticAcid_Day48 | ecosystem: Environmental > Terrestrial > Soil > Agricultural land...
GAGTTGATGTCGAGATTGATACCAACAGATTCCCAAATCTCTTCAATATGGATCTGTATCGCACTACTTATGGGTTCAAGACGGAAACTGTGAGCCGATCGGATGTTACCCCGCGAGACGGGCCGCACTGACATGCCCCCCTTCTCCGCACCCCTCGGCGCTACTAGCCTCCGCCGAGTCCGAAACATCCCCACCTGTGCCTCTTCGGCGGTTGTGCGGTCCGCCGACGGCGCGTTGGCAGCGGGCCGTGCTGGATTTGGAGTCCAGCCTTTGGTTTGATACCGCCGCTGGCCAGTGATATTCCCGGACTGCAAAGAACAGAATGGTCACAGACCCGATAAACGATTCCAACCCAAGACTGTTCCAGGAGAAATTGCCAATATTACTCATGGAGTTCTCTGTTAACGGTCAGGCACGGGGGGCCGGATGGACGTTGTTTAAGTTGAAGTGACGGCGACAGTGGCTTGGGGACCTGTCAAGCCTCCACCCTTCAGACACCTCCATGTTTCAATGCAAGAAGATTGTTGCAAAGCTTCATCTGTTCTGCCAGGTCTCACCATCTGTGAGCCATGCCGCCATGGCCCAGGATGCGCCCGCAATGTAATACATCATCTCTTTACACGTACATGATGATCAAGTCCACCAAAGCTCGTGCCCCTGCAGCCCATCGTCTGCTCATCTGTCCTCCTCCTCTTACTCGACGTAAATATTCTCCAGCTTACCACCCGCGGCAACCTTCCACGCCACGAGCACATCCTCGGCCGGCCGCCAGTGGTCAATCTTCTGCCCCAGCTTCCACCTCAGCGTCGGGCAGTCCTTGCCCTTGGGCTGCTTCACAAAGTGCATCTCAAACGCGCGCGTCATGAACTGCGGGATGAACGGCTTGCCCGGGTCCTCGGTGAAGTTGTCGCCCAAGACAAGCGAGAAGGTCTCGATCTTGGCCATCTTGCCCATGACCCGCCCGGCGGCACGCAGCATGGGGTTGATGGTGGCGTCGTTGGGCAGGGTCCGGTTGCGCTTGACGGGCTCCATGTCCAGAAAGGCCCACTCGTCCTCCTTGGCCGCCATGTACTCGAAGTAGCCCTCGTCGTCCGACGTGGGCTCCCAGTCCGGCGGCGGGTCCGACAGGAAGATGCCCGCCTCGACGTGCTTGACGTAGCTCGTCCACTTGGGGTCCTCGGCCGCCTTGTCGTACGCGTGCTCCGTCTCGTCCTTTACAAAAAGCCACCGGCCGCAGGCCGTGTCCGGGCCGATGGCGAGCTCAAAGGTCGTGAGCGCCGGGAAGGGGGCCGTGGCGGCCGCCGCGGAGGTGTCGCCGGCAAGGCCGTCGAAGAAGTGGACGGGGATGCAGAGCTGGCCCGACAGGCGGAGGACGGTCAACGAGGAAAAGGCCGACAGGTGCTGAAACATGCCCGTCGCGCAGTCTCCCCTCGACCTCCACCGGTGCGACCAGCGGCTGGGGGCGATGAACTCGTTGCGCGGCGAGTGGCGGTTCAGCGCCAGGTGGAACTCCTCGAGCGGGAGGGTCGTAGGGATCTTGGCGACGTAATAGGCGATATCTGACAAAATAAAACGGTTAGCTAACTTGTGATTCCATCCCAACTGCAAATGCGTGTCTTTGCCTACCGTCTCTCCATTCGTCCTTTCTCGGCCTGTCCATGCGCCACTGCTCATCAAACACGAGTTCCACCACGCGCAGGTCCACCAGGCGCTTCAGGAGGAGCGGGATGAATGCCGGGTCGAGAAACTGCAGGATCTTGTTGTTTTGGAAGTAGAACTCGTCGACGCCCTTGACCTCGGGCGCTGCGTCGTCCGGGAGGGTAAGGTTCATGGGCTCGTGGTACCACTTGGCGGTCAGCACTTCCTCGTCGTCGTCATAGTGCTTGCCGGGGCAGTACTCCAGGTCAGGCACACCGTCATCGCACGTAATGAACTCCAGACGGATGGGGGTCAAAGGGAGGCTGGTCTCCTCGGCCAGCCGCTTCGAGATATCGTTGAGAGCCTCGAGGAGATTGCGGATCGCCTCCGAGAAGAACTCTTCCTCGCCCAAGTCGTCGTGTCCGGCGGCGCAGCAGACCACGTCGTTCAGCTCCATGAAAACGGAGACGTCAACCTCCTGGAGGAACTGCCTGCGCCGCACCGCCTCGCCTTTAAACAGCGACACAAACTTTTCGAGGTCGTGTCCGTACCGTCCCTCGGGGTCAAAGGTCAGCAAACGCAGGCTGTCCTCGTGCTCCACGATGGCCTGCCACTCGGGGTAGGCGGCGACCAGGGCCTTTCTGTCGTCAGTGTTGGACAGCAGCCGCACAATCATCGACCGCAGCTCGATTGGGAGCTTGTTCATCATGGTTCTTGGCTGCCGAGAGGGCTGTGAGGCCGTCTGAGACGCCATCTGGACGAGAGTCGGTACGAGTGTCTGGGGAGAAGGAGAAGAACAGTCTGGTTTCGGGAAAGATATGTGGAACTGAATGAGAAACGCGTGTAGGGGCGCAGAAGAGGAATAAAACTTCCTGTGGGAGAGGAAGTCTGAATTTATCGTCGGTCTGAGAACGAGGCGAGAGAAGGGCAGAGGGCTGCGGTCGCAAGAGAAGGTGGGAACAACCACGCCGCGTTCTGTTACTGGCGAGAGATGTCCGGGACAGGTGGATCGCAAGTCGGGTAAACAACGCGGGAGAAAGAGCGGAATGGTTCTTGCCACAAGAGCTGGGGCAGGTTTCCATCGTCCGGGGGAGAACTTGAAGGTACCGGAAGGTTGCAGAGGGGGACAGGGTGCTTGCTCCACGGTTGATGGCTTCCTGAAGACATTCAATTTGCGCTTGTAACTGGAGCTGCAACGTCTCGATCTTGATCTTGTCCGTCACGCGAACTCGAGGCCGCCGTGGAGTCGGCTGCGGGTTGGCAGACTCGGCTTCGTGCTCGTCGGAGCCCTCGTCAGAGCGTTTGAGGGGATGATAAGAGAAGGTAGGGATTTCGACTCTCCTCCCGGTGGTTTCAGCGGCCGTGTTTCGAGTTAGGGCTTGCGAGTCCTGATCTCACTGGCTGCTCTGCCGCGAGTTAGGGCTTGCAAGCCCCGGCGGCGGCGAGACCGGGGCTCTCAAGACGACCGGGCCCGGTTGAGCAGCCTGGAGGTATTGCCGGGACCTGAGACGTCACCCGGGCAACAAGATCCCGGAGACGAGGTCTCTGCCGAGAAGGCTACTTTGCCACCCTCGAACTGGCGGCCAATGATACCAACGACATTCTTGGCGGCCAAAGGCAGACAGGAAGGAGGAAGCCCAAGAAGTTAGTGAAGAGATTTAATTACTCGCAGTCTTGGGACAGGCAGTTGGTAAGAGAGTGTATATGCATGATAATGTGACACCTTAAGCTGCAACTACACGAGCTCAAAGTTGACTTCAAGCAGAAGACGAGACTTGAAGACCCAGGCCCATACATGTATTTACTGGAGAATGAAATAAGTCCAGCCAAGAGAAGACTTTCTCTGTCCATATCCTGACCATGCCCAGGGCTGATAGACTGCTATTGCATCTCGGTTTGGGTTTTTGAGGGGGACTGTAAGAGCAGCGGGGGTTGGAATGCGGATCAACAGGGGGGTTGTGAGGCATTGGAATGCGGAGCGGATGCTCCCGTTCAATGTCCCGGACGTTGACGAAAGAACAATGGATTGTTCAACGGATTGTAGCCTGCTCAGGAAGGTCATTACATATGTGCAGCAAATCTGGACTGACAAGACATGGGATTGCCAAGTCGATGAGGAAGCAAACACATGGCCGTTTGCGGACGAAACTACTTGACACAATGTTGGGTGGACCCTGACTCAGGCTTGGTGACACACGGGAACCCCAGGACATGATTCGCCAAATCTCACATATTTGGACAGTTGTGCGGGTTTCCCGTACGGAAAACATCATTACAGATTGACACAAGCATGTCAAGAAGAGGTCCGGCATGGGCCCCTCCAATTCCTGCTTGCCATCTGTTTGCAAAATGAGCCCGTGATCCATGACGGCAGTCACGGCACCATGACATTTACCAGCCCTATGATTCTGTGCTCTGACGATTACCTTAGGTTATTCGCGTATTCACTCCCGAACCTCCGTTGTGAAGGATGCTCTGGCAGTCTGGCCGAGTATGCGGGGAAGTGGAGAAGTGGGCCCGTGGGGAACGGGAACCGGGAAAGGGGAAACGGATGCCTCGATGCATTGGTTGGCAGGCATTGTTGATCTCTAGGTTGCTTTTATCAGGCAGGTAGACCCCTTCCCTTTTCAGCCAGAGAGCCCAGCATGATGCCTACAACCTGAAATTCTAGCTTCCAGGTGTTGCTGGCAGTGTCTGCCCCCCTTCAACCCAAGGCACGCTGCAATGGCTGGTGAGCCGTCGAGTCCGGCGAATAAGTCTGGGTCCGGCCGGACTGCAGCGAGTTGTGACCGATGTCGAAGGCGCAAGACAAAGGTGTGTTTGGAACTTAAGCGACGCAGAAGTCAGCTAACTCACTGATGATATTCACTTGCAGTGCAACAAACCAGGTACTGTGACTGCGTCACCCTTTAGCTGCCGCTCTCGGCTGATTCGCCTTCTCCTACATTCCAGACCCTCAAGCTGCCTGTGACTCCTGTCGCAGCGTCCGGCAAGTGTGCTCCTTCACCAGCAAACGTCGCCAAAAACCCTTCTACTTTGTGGCCGAGGAAGAATACCGCCTGCTGCAGCAGATATGCGGCCACTTCTTCCCTGACGAAGACATAGCATCCGTCGCCAACTTGCGGCGCTTGGCCTCGCAATGCACGAAGACGGGCTCCGCGACCCCGGAGCTCATGTCCACGCCAGGCAGTGCCGGGTCCTTGACGGCAGGCTTCGGGACCACCGAGGGGCGTGTGGCGCCCGAAGCAGGACGAGATGATGTTGTGCTTGAGGAAATCGTCGACCTTCATCGCGATCTGGGCTGCCGAGATACAGACTCCCGCGGCGAATACCGTGAATGCCACCATCCTTGTCTAGACATCCATTCAATTCACTGACAACCAAGCTGCAGGTTACGTTGGAGCCGAGTCTGGGTTCAGCTTCAACACTGCTGTGCGGTCTTGGGTCTTGAATCTGCCACTCCAGGTTCGTGAGATACCTTTGATGCTTAAGGTTGTCATGCCCGTCGCGAGATTCCGGCCATCCCCGGATTCACAAAGGCGGTCTGAGCTGCCACCGCAGGATATTCTGCTCGCCTGCTGGTCTCGGTACTTTGAGGAGGTGCATCCCATGTACTGGCTTCTCTCTTCCGAGGACTTTCATACGCGCGTGGATGCGTCCTACAGTGGTGGCCAGGCGCAGCAGACCAGTTCGTGGCTCTGCGTGCTGCATAGCATCGTGGCCCTTGGTGCACCTGGTCTACCCAGTCCGGCTGGGGAATCCCAAAACCAGGAATGGGCACGCAATTCGCTAGATGCGGCCAAGCTGCTCGTTTCAAGCGTCTGCGACGAGGCCGACCTCGACAGTGTGAGGGCGCTGATTCTACTGGTACCGTACCCCGGCCATTCGTCGTGTTCCAGCCGTCCAGAACCGACAGACCCAAGCTAACTCTTGCCAGTCTCTTGCCCTCCAATGCAACGGATACCTCAACCCCGCATATTTGCATGTTGGCATGGCCTCCCGCATCGCCTTCTCACTCGGGTTGCATCTTGACAAGTATTCGGCCAAGGGCAGCGCCGTGGCCAAGGCTTACGCCCGCCGCATCTGGTGGAGTCTCTTCCTCTGCGATCACGACATGTCTCTCCAGCTGGGGAAACCATCCATGTCCGGACCTTCCAATGCCCTTTCCTGGCAGCCGCCCGTCCCCTCCGAAGACGTAAGCCGCAATCTCATCAGGCCTAAAGGCTGAGCCCAACGCTATGGAGGGCTGACACCGCGAGGTTCCCAGATCGTGACAGCAGGGCCTTACACGCCGCACGAGCATCTTCGGCATTGCGTCAGTCTTGCCCGCCTGGCGCAAGGGATCCGGCATACCCTCTACCACGGGCCGATCGAGGAGGGTCGAAGACTGGTTCGGTCCAACTTCCAAGATGCCTTGGAGTCCCTGAGGCAATGGCTAGACGACGTTCCGCCGCACCTCCGCATCACGTCGTCGCTACCCCCTCCCCACCGAAGACCGGTCGGCCTGCTGCATGTCCGATACTGGAGCATGGTGATCCTCGTCACCAGGCCGTTTCTTCTCTGCAGGCTTCTTCGCGGACAGGAGCTGGAGGACAGCTCCAACCAGCAATACTTTGACGGGCTGGCCAGAACGTGCGTTGCTGCCGCCGAGGCCTCGGTCGATATCCTTGAGGACATGGTCCGCGATGGTACGGTCTCCAGTCTGGTTACCGTCGACTTCTTCCTGGCCCTGCAGGTGGTTCAAGTCATCCTAGTGGCTGCGGCGCTCTACTCCCGAGAGAAGTACCGGGGCTTGGCCAGGCGATGTGTCGACATCCTCCGGGGGATTGCTGCTTTTGGTTCTCCAAAACACCTGCTCCCCGAGACGCTATACGAGCTGAAGATGCTCGGTTTGGTGAATGACGAGCGCGGTACTGGTCCTGCAGAAGAGCCGCATCGAGGCCCCCAAGATCCCCTGGCTGGCATGTCACACGATCCAAGGTACCGTTGAATACACAAACGAGTTTCCTCTCCTTGAATGCTGACTACTTTACAGGTCCGATGAAGAGCAAAGTCGTTGGTTTCTGAGCGACTGTGATTTCTTCGACATGGCCGGCGAGGCAGAGTTTATGGACCAGCTCATGCACATGTCCGACCCGTCCGCTCAATAGATGTATTCGGTGCTCGTAACACAACGCTCATCATCTCTACATACCCAAGAATGAAGTTTCAAGAGTGACAGACAAAACTACCAGCCTCTCGAGGCATCCAGGCCGAGGACCTAACCGTCTCTCTTCCGAACCTTGCAGTAAAAGTCCCTTGTCTTGACAAACCACACGTTCTCCGTCTTCCACTCTGGCTTACCCGAGGATGTATCAGGCACAAAGTCGAAGGACCGGACAATCTCTGGGATTGCTTTGGAAAGCTCCATGAGACTGATGTTCTTGCCGATACAAGTGCGGGAGCCCTGGCCAAACTGTCCATCACAGCTTGTCAGCCAGAGAACTTTCATCACATCGAAAGCGTTGCGACTTACCGCCATGAAATACGATTCCCGTCTCCTGACCACATCCTCGTCTTCTAGCCACCTCTCGGGGCGGAACGTGTCCGCGTCTTCGCCGTAGACGTCCCGGTTCGCATGAGCCACCCAGGAGTTGATGCCCACAACAGTCTGTGTCCCGACGTTAGCTCCTGAAAAAGAAAAAGAAAAAAAGAGAAAAGACTCAATGAAAGGGGAAAGAACAACGTAAGCGACGTACCCCTGGTGGAAAATACCGCCCAGCGAGCGTCGCATCCTCAGGCGGCACAACACGCCCCAACGGCAAGCCCGTCGCGGGATGCATCCTCAGCGCCTCCTTCACCACAGCCTGCAGGTACGGCATCCTCTGGGCCTCGGCAAACTTGATGGGACGCGAGACCAGCCCCCGCGCCTCGTACTCGCGAATTTCGTCGCGCAGCCGCGCGAGGGTCTTGGGGTGCTTCAGCAGGCAGTAGATGACGGCCGAGAAGGCGATCGAGGTCGTGTCGGAGCCGGCGCCGACGTTCATGACGCACGTCGACATGATATCGGTCCGGCTGATTTTGTTGGAGTCGCTGTTCTGGATGCGCAGGAGCTTGGTGATGACGTCGGCCGGCGCCCTGGGATTGGAATTCTTCTCGTCGTCGGGCTGAAACTGGGCGCACTTGGCGTCCAGGTGGTGCTGTGCGAACTTGCTGACGTGCTGGATGCCCGAGACTTTGTGGGATGCCATGCGCATGCGGTAGAGGGTCTTGTGCCACTCGGAGAAGATGCCGACGCGGACGCAGTACCGCAGGTACTCGGAGAGGGACACCATGATGCCCTGGATGTCCTCGCCCGTGTCGAGGAAGCCGAACCGCTCACCAACCTGGCACAAGTGTTAGAAGGCACACAGGGTGGGATACCTTCCATGGCGGTGAGGGGACCGCGTACAGTGATCTTCCCGATAACATCAAAGGCGTAACATTGCATCCAGTGGGAGACATCGATGGCAGCGTCCGTCTTGACAAACTCGTCGAGCCTCTGCTTCAGAACCGCGGTGCAATCGTCGACAAAGGCCTCCAGCTGAACCATGCTCGACATCGAGTAGATGGTCGCGATCTTGCGTCGCGCTCCGGCGTGAAGATGTGGATCGGGCTCGGTGAAGATGTTAACGCCGTTGCCAACGGGGCTGCCGCTAGCTTGATACCAAGGGGACTGGTCGGGAAAAGAGGGACAATGGTTAGTTCCTCTCAAAGACTCGATTGGGTACGTTGGGTATTATGGTACGGACCTTTCGGAATCCCTTGCCGCTGCCATAGATGATCTTCGCCGCCTCTGGATCGTCGATGCTGTACTCATTGGGAGCGATGCGCACGATGGGGCCTTGGAAATGGTGAGAAAGCACGAATGATGCGCAATCAAGAGGGATTTTGCGTACCGTATTTCTGATGAAGCTTGACGTTGGTTTGCGGAAAGGTCCCAAAGTAGGCCTCCTTAAACAACCACAGCCGTGTGTATCTTGTCAGGAAGGGCCCGGGAATGGCCCTCAATCTTGAGAACCACGGCTTGAGAACGATGAAAAGACAGACAACGGCATACAAGCCGAGAGCTGGGCCGGCGAACAAGTGGTGTAGCTCCATCGTGAGAAGGTAAGCTGGGGTGGTCGGGTGGAAGCGAGTTGACCAAGAACCTCTCGGCGGGACCGCAGAATATACGCGGAACCTTCCTCAGTTGCAAGGAGTAGCACTTGCGGCGGCCACGCACAGATAAGTGTTTTGAGTTTGGGGATACTGGCTCCGACGGCGGGGTCCAACAAGATGTCTCAGCCAGCCGGTGTCGAATGGGCATTCCGGCTGCTGGAGACACGGAGAAAGAGTTCCACTCTCGCCGTTGATTTCCCCATCCGGCTTTCCAAGACACTCAACCACGGCCCCTTCATCTACCGATCCTCCGTAATCCAGAGCATCGGATCCAATGCTCCTACGTGCCGCGCAGGGACTTAGACTTAGATTGAAGCTGACGGATCCCCATGGGGCCAATCCTCGCGTCTGAATGGGCGCGACGGGTCCACCCTCCCCCAAGCGGCAAGGTGGTCACGGTGGTCCACCATTTCCCCAGATTCCCCATCATGGGGTTCGGATCCAAACTTCCCCATGCGGTTAGCCTATCTCCCTGTGGTCGAACCCCAGATCTTGAACACACTCCCGGCCGGGGTTACTGGGCCTACTGTCGGCAGAGTATGTAAAGACGCGATGGAGCGTCCAAGGTCCATCGATTCACATGAATCCCATACTCGCATCTCCAAAGGAGAGTGCATATGAGCCATTTGACAGCCATACATCTTCACTCAAGCTCCCCCGAACAGCCAAAGTCTCTTCGTCAGACACCACGACGCCAGACATAGGAACCCGGCACCGCTGGTGTCATGGCAGAGCCCAACTCGGACACCATCCGGGCTCACTGGAAGTGCTTTCTTGCGTGCGGCATCATCCTCCTCTGCCCGTTCCAGTATGGCCTTGATTTCGGAATCATTGGGGGCTTCCAGGCCATGCCGGGCTTTCTCCAGGTGCGTGTCCTTCAGTTTTTCCAGCTTCTTCCTGGCCGAGTTGGGGCCTGTGATACCTTACTTACACCAACCCCCCTTCGTACACAGGTCTACGGCCAGAGAGCCCCCAACACCGTGATTGGATGGAACATACCCATCGTACGCCAGCAGCTCATCTCGTCCCTAGTCACCCTCGGGGCGTTCCTCAGCTCGGGTGCCGCCGGCCTCTTGGCCATCAAACTCGGGCGTAAGACGTGCCTCTGGATGGGTTGCCTGCTCTGCATCGTCGCGAACGTGATCATGATGACGACGACGCATATCGGGGCGCTTTACGTTGGCCGGCTGCTGCTGGGTGTTGCGAACGGCGCCCTGATGACCTTTTCGCAGCTGTACATCCAAGAGACCAGCCCGGCCAAATACCGTGGTCTGTTCTTCACGTGCTTCTCGTTCTCCACCTCGTTTGTGAGACAAACCCCAGAAACTTGACGTTGGTGTTGACACTAATACCCACCAGGGCACCCTTATTGGCACTATTGTTGACTGGGCGACGGCAAAGCGGCCAGACAAATCTTCGTACCTGATTCCCCTGGGTGTTGTTTACGCCGTGCCTGTAACCTTGGCTCTCGCCCTGCTCGTCCTCCCCGAATCGCCGCGCTGGCTGCTTGACAAGGGCCGCTTCGACGACAGTTGCAAGTCGCTGACCTGGCTGCGACCGACTGGGCACGACTCCGGAGACGAGGCGAATCAGATCCAACTTGCTATCAAGAAAGAGAGGGAAACAAAAAGCGGTGCAGGCTTCGCGGACATGTTTCGGGATCCCGTCGACAGAAGACGGACCATGATCTCCATCTGCGCCCTCTCGCTGGCCGGCGTTCCAGGTTCCATGTTCATCATCGGTAAGCAACCCCTAATTACTCTAATGTTATCAATTTGGGCTGTGATAGCTGACCTGTTTCTTTTCTCTTACAGCCTACAAGGCTTACTTCCTGACCATGGCCAAGGTTGAGAACCCTTTCGCCATGTCTAACGTTCTCAGCGCCATCGGTCTCTTGGGCCTAATCACCAGCTCCCTCATTGTCGTCCGATACGGCCGCCGCCGAGTGCTCCTCGTCAACGGAATCCTCATCTGCGGCACCATCCAGCTCGCCATGGCCGTGGCCTACGACAAGCACGGCGGCACTCCCGCCACTGGCCGGGCGCTCGTGGCTCTGTCGTCGCTCTACTTTTTCTTCTTCAATGTACGTCTGCCCCCCTGAGCCTTTCCCGAGACACTACCCTTTTTTACCATCCGTGACGCACGACTGACACCTTTCGGTCCCAAAAGGGCATGATCGCGCCGTTCGCGTGGCTCCTCGGCGGCGAGATCCCGTCGTAGCGCCTGCGCAGCCACACGTTCGGGCTGGCGGCCGCGATCGGATTCCTCTTCTCCTGGGCCGTCACCTTCACCACCCCGTACTTCATCAACCCCGACGCGCTCAACTGGGGCCCGCGGTACGGCTACATCTGGTTCCCGTCGTGCGTCATCGGGGCGTTGTGGACCTTCTTCTGCTTGCCCGAAACCAAGGGCCGGACGCTGGAGGAGATGGACGAGATGGTGAGTTTCTCACATCTGAATATGGGTTTTCTCGTCGAGACGTGACAAACTAACGGGGACGGGGTGATCCAGTTTATGAAGAGGCTTCCCGCGCGCAAATTCCGCACCTATCAATGCGAAGTCCGGCAGGCTCACCGCGAAGAGAAAGAGAAGACACAGGCTCTCGAGGATGTTTCGGAGGTTGAAAAGGTCTAGAGCGCGTGACCCCAGAACCTGTCGGGGGAGAACAGGCAAGCAGGCACAAGCGAGGGTGGCATGCTGCCTGCGGGTGTGATGTGTCGCTGAAGTGCACGGGCGCAGATGGGAGACCAAATTTCACTTCTTCTATCTCGCTAAAAGGGGTATTGGATTCGTGCTTCATCACATGCATGTTTCGTCATCCCAATCCGATCATTGGTGCTTGTTGATCAGCGCCAACAAAGTCGACGCCACCTCCGTCGGGTTTGTCGCGTTCAGGTAGTGATTCCCGCCCTCGACCATGGTGAGGGTAGCCTCCTTAGACGAGGTGAACAGCTTGATCTGCTCCGCCGGGACTTGGGTGCCGAACGGCGCATCGTCGGTTCCCTATCACGTGTTAGCCCACCTCACACCAGATTGCTCTGTGGTTAGAGTGACATACCTGGAGCCAGTACACCGGGCAGGTAATGTCCCGGACCCTCCGCAGCAGCCCGTCGCGGTCCAGCAAACACGCAAGCGCCATCTTGAGCTTCTTGCGACCCTCGTCGCCCTTGTACACGTCCTTGAGCGTCTCGGTCCAGAACGAGACCAGCTCGGCGGTGCCCGCGGCGCCGAACCCCAGCGTGGCCACCATGCCGCACCAGACGTCGTCGACGAGGAAGTCCGGGGTCGGGGTCGGGCTGCACCACTTGTCGAAGAAGGGGCTGAGCAGTGTCTTGGGGTCCCAGCAGCCCTTGGTGCGCGAGTCGGCCGACTCATAGTCCATCGACGTGCCGAGCAGCACGAGGCCCTGTATCCTCTCCGGGGCCAGCAGGGCCATGCGGGCGACCATCCAGCCGCCCTGGCTGGTGCCGAGGGCGTAGGCCTTGTCGATGCCGAGCTTGTCCAGCACCTGCAGGGCCATGATGGCCGTGTCCCAGTAGGTGAAGTGCTCGGTGGGGCAGCTGGTGGCGCCGTGGCCGAGGGGCTCGATGGCGAGCAGGTTGACGGCGCCAGTGAGGGCGGCGTCGGCGAACTGCGTCTTGTAGAGCGACACGGTGGTGCACATGGAGTTGATCAGCACGCAGGTCGGCTTGGCCGGGTCGTAGGCCCCGCCGGACAGGGCGTAGCCGGCCTTGATGCCGCCCAGGTGCGGGACCTCGACTGTCGTGGTGGCGGCCATGGTAACTTCTGTATGGTTACTTGGGATGGTTACACGCGAAGGCGGCGTCCGGGTCGAAGGTGAAGGATGCAGGGTGCAGATTGCAAAAAAGCTGGGCAGGAGAAGAAACGGGGGTGGGAAGGAGCAGACCAAGAACTGCGGGGGTGTTCGCGGGCGGTGATCTGCGAGTCTGGCTCTTCTGGCTCGTCCGGCTCGACTTGGCCCTCAGTTGGCCCCAACAGAGGGAGGGGTTCCAACTGCCAGTTCCCCGTCCATCACTCTTGGCCGTTGCAGGTGGGTGTCGCAGTGCAAGCGAGCATCGGGCGCGTTGCCGAGAAGGGAAAGAAAATGCCCCGCAGACGGGCGGGCCTGCGGATTCCGGAAGAGTGCCGGTGGCGCGGCTAGGCCCGGTTGGGGCGAACTAGCCGGCGTCGAGATTTAATGCGCATGTTGATATTCATTATTCTCACATGTGTGTCAGCAGTGTTGCTGGGCGTTTCAGGGGGTTTTGCTGCATGTGTTTCTTGGAAGTCGAGTGAGGAGAGGATGGAGAGGAGGGAGAGGTCGACACTTTTCACATGTTCAGACAATGTTTTAATGCGGTGGCTGCGGTGGCTGATGATGGTGCCAAAAGCAACACGAAGCTAAAAATCGCTGCGAACCGGAACCGTCGCCGGGTCGCGCCTTCCAACAAGCGAAGTGCCGCAAGCGTCCCGAGCAGGTGGAACCCGGGCGGAGACTGGCCCCTTTTTTGTGCGCACCGCGGGTTTTGTCGCGCCAAGACGGCCTGCAGATCCTCAGCCGAGGAGGGAATTGTTTCCGTCCCGGACAACCATTCTGCGCTGCGATGCGACTCGAGTCTGAGAACCCCCCTGCTCGCGCTGAGGAACGGCCTACGGATCGACCCTCTCCCAACAATGGGGTGACCCTGCGAAGTGCCCGAGTCCCATCCACACAGATTCCCCGGCCCGAGCCGCTAAACCGGATGCGCAAAAGACGAAACACGGCTCAGCAAAAGAACGAAGAGTGACGGAAGAATTTCCCCTCCCAGGACAACGAATCCGGGGCAGCCATATCCACGTGTAAACTCGAGGGCAAGGACTGATGGCGATAGGCGACACCCACCAGGGGGGTCAAAGCAGGCCTTCATCGGCAGGGGTTCCTCTGCGATGGCACGGTTTGAGGCAAGCCGTGACGTGATCCAAGCCAGTGAGCTGATGGAGCTGCCCTCCAGCAATCGCCACTCCTCGACCCAGACGAGCCAGGTCAGGGCCCGGGGGCATGGGCTAGCTTCGAGCTAGCCTCCTTCTGCAGCTGATTGACAGGTCCACTTACTCATGCAACGGCAAGCTCCAGATGTCACCCAAGACCACCATCACCGAAACTTCCCCCGTCCCCTGTCGCTCATGCCTGCGTTGCTGCGAGGGTGAGAACTCAAAATCCCGCCGTCTCCATGCTGTCGGGACTCGGGAGCCCTCGCTTTCCTCTCACGGCTCAGGCTCCCATCCACCATCACCATGGCCGACTCGGTGCTCCCCGGCATTCCCGGCTACGACCCCGACAACCTCCAGACATGGACCGTCGAGGTCGTCTCTTCGATTACCGTGCTATCGGCCGTGGCCGTGGCCCTGCGCCTGTTCAGCCGGTACCTCAAGGCTCAGAAGCTCTGGTGGGATGACTACATGATCATCTTTTCCCTGGTATGTCGTCCCGGAGTATTTGGTATCGTCAACTAGCTAACCGTCACGGCTCTCCAGCTGTGGAACTTTGCCGTCGTCGGCTTCATCTTTGCCATGCACTCGGCCGGCATGGGCATCCACGCGGACAAGGTCCCCATGGACGACATCGTGCTCATGGCCAAATTCCTCGTCGTGGCCGAGATCCTCTACGCCTTCAACCTCGTCTGGACCAAGCTGAGCATCCTGCTCATGTACTACCGCATCTTCCACTTCCCCTACTTCAAGAAGATGGCCTATGTCATCGGCGCCTTCATCATCGCCTGGGTCATCACCATCACGTTCCTGTTCATCTTCATCTGCGTGCCCGTCGAGAAGCTGTGGTATCCAGACCTGCCCGGCCACTGCATTGACCAAGTCGGCACGTGGATCGCCAACGCCGCGTCCACCATCCTGTCCGACCTGGCCATCTTGGTCCTGCCCATCCCTCAGGTGTGGAAGCTGCAGCTGCGCCGGCCCGAGAAGATCGGTGTCACCTTTGCCTTCTGCCTCGGTTTCTTGTGAGTTCCCCCTTTATCCCCATCACCACGCTGTTACTCACCAACTCTCTCACCAGCGTCGTCTTCGCCTCGGCCTACCGCTTCAGCGTCCTCTTCTCCTACACCAACAGCGACCCGACCTACTCCCTGGCCCCGACCGTCGGCTGGACCGCAATCGAGATGTCGGCCGGCATCGTCTCGGCCTGCCTGCCGACCCTCGGGCCCGTCATGGCCTTCTGCGCCGGCAAGCTGGGCATCAAGCGCTCGCTGCTCGGCACCCGCAGCGGCGGCGGCACCACGGGCGTCTCGTCCTCCAAGAACTTTGCACAGTCCGCCACGGGTTCGGTGAGCGATCGCACCGAGGTGGAGCTGCAAAAGGCCACGACGAGCCGCAAGGACGGCGCCGGCGCGTTCTACCGGCTGCCCGACGGCCAGGTGTCAGGCGAGACGGCGCGGGGGGACTCTGATCTGCGGCCGAAGCATGGGTACAAGTACACGGTGACGAGCCAGCCGGGGAAGGAGGACGGCGCGAGTTTGAGTGGAGATGAGGTGCCGTTGCATGGGATCCGGGTGCACACGGATTTCAAGCGGTCTGAGAGTTAAGGGCGCGCGTTGTATCACTAGTTATTTGAATTACTTTTAGCGGTGGGACGGAAAAGCCGGCGTCTTGCCTTTACAGAGATACTCAATCCAGACTTGCGTTTCCGTGCCTAGTCTGCCTCTCTCTCATCTTTGGCGTAGTCCAGGGCGTTAGATGAGATATCCTTGCACTGCATGGCAGCCATTGTGAGACAGCGAGACGGGACCCGCCGCATGGCCACAAGAAACACGGGCGCGCGGCTCCAACAGAAGACATCCTAGACCGTCTCGTATTTACCAGGACCACGCTCCGACACTTGACACACTCCCCATGGGAAAAACAAACTAAAAGTCCTCCAGCTTGTACACCTCATACGCCGGCTCCTCATACGGATGCGCCCTGTCCCAACACCATCATCAGCCACGGCAACAACCCCCGGCAACCAACCATACAAAAAAACGAAACCGAAAACAAAAACTCACCTCTTCAAAGCCTCAACCGCCCGCCTCGCCACCTCCTCCCCGACGCAGAGCGTCTCCACCCTCGCCTCCTCGACGTGCTCCAGCGCGCCCACCTTGCCGATGTGCGGGTTCGCGGCGTCGCCGGGGCGGAACTGGCCCGTCCCCAGCACCGTGAAGCAGCACTCGGTGTAGTTGCCGCTGCCGGGGTACCGCCCGGCCCCCGCGGCGAAGATGGCCGTCTTGCAGGCCTCGAGGGCGGCGGGGGGCACGTGGAAGACGAGTTTGTAGCGGGCGAGGATGGATGTCATCGTGTCTTGTCGATCTTGTCCGAGTCTGTGTTTCTGAGGTGGTTGTGTTTAGTGTGGTGAGTTTCGGTTCCGGGTTGGATGGAGAAGGACGACGCCGGGATGGGGAAGGCGAGAGTGGGGGAGGAGCGGGAGTGTGGAAGCGGGAAGGTGCACGGCTAAAAGTGGGGAGGGACGATGACTTGACAGGCCGGTAGTGACCCCGCGCGGAATTGGTCCATCCTTTCTCTCCGTCCACCGTCGCCCCGTCTCGCTTCCTGCCCGGCCTGCAGTCTCATTGCAGCATTGCATGGATGGAGCTTGGACTCTCTCAAAGACACCTGGGGTAACGATGATGAGAGATGCAAGACAAGCTGCTAAGGTCAAGTGCAATTACTACTAACTACTCATAAGCAACGCCAGTAATTAGGCACTCCCATCATTCCCTTTCTCATCATCCCTCATTCCTTCCATTATCACATTAAATCATTCTCTTCCTTCAATCCTCTTCTCCTTCTCTCGCCCTTCCATTCATCAATAGAGGTTACCCAAAGCCTACCAAAACCGGAACGGCCTCGCCCTCGGCATGGCCCCCGCAGTCGCGATACTGCTCGTTGCTGTCGACCTAGCCGATGAGCTCGGCGGCGGGGGCGGCACCTTGGTGGTCGACGGCGGCGGCGGCGGCGGCGGGGACGTGGGCTTGTTGCTCTCCGAGAAGGAAGGCGAAGACGGGTGACCGGTCTTGGTCGTCGTCTTGGTGGTGGTGGCCGTGCGTGTCTCCGTGGTGGTCTCTTCCGGGCAGGACTCGGTGGAGGACGAGTGCGGGGGGCGCGAGTGCGTCTTAGTCGTGGTGGAGGTCTCTTCCTCACAGGTCTCGGTGGAGCTGGAGTGCGGCGGCCGGGTGTGCGTCTTGGTCGTGGTGGAGGTCTCTTCCTCGCAGGTCTCGGTGGAGCTGGAGTGGGGAGGTTTGCTGGTGGTGGTGGTGTGGGGAGGCTTGCTGGTGGTCTTGGTCTTGGTGTGCGAGTAGGTGACGGTGGTGGAGTCCTCGCAGACGTCCGAGGTGGAGGACGAGGATGTGCTGGTGGACTTGCTGGTCGACTTGCTGGTGGAGGATGTGCTGGTCGACGTTGAGGTGTGGCACCCCGTGGCAGTCACGACGGCCCAGCTGGTTTCGCAGCCAAGGCCCTTGCACTGCTCGTGGCACGGGAAGGACGTGTAAGAGGTCGCGGGCGGGTTCGGGCAGCCGCAGTTCTGCGTCACGGTGCTCAGGATCAGACACGCCGGGACCGGGCAAGTGCGGCACTGGTTGGTCGTGGCCGTGATGGTGGGACACCCAGTGGCAGGCCCAGTAAAGGTCGTCGTATGGTGGTTGTCGGTGGCCGCCACAGGGGCGATGCTGTGCGAGGTGGGTCAGCATAGATGGGGTGAGGCGAAGGGAGTGGTCGACTTACACGGCAGCCCCGACGGCAAGGACAACGGCAAGCGAGTGCATCTTGGTTCAACAAAACGAGCGTCGAGTAAAGCACTTGGATAGCGAATGTGTTTGGTTTGGAGCAAGCAGTCCAGGCTGCCGATTCTGGGCGAGCGAGCCATCTTATCCCAAAATCGGCACAAAGGACGCCCAGCCAGGCTGCATGCGCATGGCTGAACTGGGCGGCCAGCCCATGGCGCTGCCTCGGAGCATGGGAGCATGGGAGCATGGGAGCATGGGAGCATGGGAGCATGGGAGGATGCGATTTTCCTGCCTTCCCACCCGCCGAATCGCCGACATGTCAACATGCAGCCATTCCCGAGGAGTCACGGCATCGTGGGGTGACAGCACAAAGCCCCGGAAGCGGACGGGCGCGGGGTATCGGCGGCCCTCATTGGCCGGTCCCGCACCAAAACGGCAGGCCGGACCTCGTATTTAGGAGCGCCACACGGTGTTGATTCGCCAACAGCGCTGGCAGCGCACTTGGCATTGACGTCGTGCATGCAACGGTCTGGAGGAAAGACTGCTCTTTTCTGGTCTCGCGTGGCCAGCATGCCACGCTAACGCCCTTCCGGTGCCCAAACCAGGGTCTTTTACGACTGCCAACCTTCTCTTGGACCCTGATCGCGTGCGGTGAGAAACGCCCTCTGCTGCTGCGGTCCACCCGTACTCGCTTCTCTGGGCTGGTGACCATGGCATGGTTGGGCTTGGCCGGCATGAACCTATGCTATTCTCGGGGCGACATTGGGCCGCATACCCTTCCCATTTGGTCAGCCTGGTCAGGTGTTCGTTTTCATGGCCAACTTCTGGGAACCGTCAACAACTTCCTAGCCAAGAGAGCAGAGGGGCAGTGCTGGGCAAGACACTCAGTCACCAGCCAATGACGAGCCCAGGCAGGCGTCGGAACTGGGGTTTCGAGAAGTAACGTTATCACGACGACCGGCATTCTTGTTGCAGATCTTTCCAGAAAGCTGGATCCGACTGCGAAAGGTTCCAGTTGGGCTGGTTTCCATAATAGGCAGGAGTGGACTCGGTAGACTGCCGCAGGAATGGTGTTGCCGTGTTCCTCCTGGTGAGAGAGGTCCTTTGCACGGTCGCCCTCAGTTCCATTCCCGAAGGCCCTCTGAAAGGCCTCAAGCATGACCGTGTCTCTCCTGGTTTTCAAGCACAAGACTCTGCACCGCCTGTCTTCAGCGAGCCGCTATTGCCGAGCCTCACCCACGGATTGGCGGGATCATGGATGTCTTTGACAGTCTCGAGACAATCCAACTTCAGGGGATGTTCTACCGTCCCGGAATACGATCTTCTAATTATAATTGAATTTTTCTTTTGTGGCGTCCAACGACAATCCTTCCTTGTAACCACCATGTCTCGTGCCCTGCTGACGACTCATCTACAATGCCCGTGACAGCCTGGAGATGAGCCTCGGTTGGATCGCAAAGTCACCTCTTGCCTCGGGTTCCGACATCGTATTTTTCCCTGCTCAACCTAACATCAGCAAAACTCATGTCTTAATCTGCGCGTTCATCTCTCTCTCTACGTTGATTGGCGATGGGCCATCGCTGATCGCCTCGTTTCAGATCTATCAGATTCATCCCGATTAGCGAGCAATCCCTGACGCCACAACACCACTTACGCATGCGCATGGGCATCGGATGGTTATCCGCATTTGCAGGGTTGGTACTCGCAAGCTTCGGTGCGTTTTGCGGCCGAGTTGTCTATCGAGATTGAGGAATAGGATGCAATGCTTCATCGTAAGAACCTGAATTCTGCGTCGAGGAACGTGTGCCGCTTCATACCGCGGGCTTTCTGACCGTGGATGCGGGGAAACACGATCAACGTGGAACTGTTGAGAAGAATCTGGGTTAATCAACCGGGTTCTCGAATTTCCTGTATTGAAATTGGGTTTGTGAGCTGTTGCGGTGTACCTCCCATCTTAGACTTGGCCTGCTTCGATTCAAGCACTGGGTCGGAGAAGGTAGGGCACAGCCCTACTGTCACCTGCATTAGTTGTCGTGCGCGCCCAGTGCTCAAGAGCTCCTTTGTCCATGGGGTTTTGACTGAAGCTCACCTTGCGTTTCGAGTGGCTCGATACCCGACTGTTTGCCATGGCAAGAGGAGCGATTTCCAACTAGAAGGTGTTACCGTTTACCTTCGGTTTGTATGGTTTCGAGAATACCCGCGGTACAATACTCAAGCCGTCGCGGACACAACCAATATTTGACTATCGAATAGATCCTATGTTTCAATGCTACTCTTTCTCTCTGTCAACTTCCACCTCACCCGGGGTTCTCTGGTCATTTGTGCCAACAAACCACTGATTCCTAGGGACATAGCTACTGCTAGTCCTTGAAGACACTTGCGTTTAGTCTGACCATTAGCTCAGTTCTGATAGATTCCCCTCAGCCTGTGCTCCTTCTTTCTTTTCTTACAAGCTTCATGTCTCATCTCGAGTTTCAAAGTCTCGGAACCACTTAGCCCCCGGGGACATTTACTTTTTACCTTGGTAGGGAAAAGTCTTGAGCTCGTTCAGTGAAAGTTGTCAATCTCTGACCCGCTCCGGGG
>Ga0247824_10000451_pt1 | contig 20100 bp, 20 predicted proteins | sample 13C_PalmiticAcid_FD_194412 | JGI IMG/M metagenome (GOLD analysis project Ga0247824, IMG submission 194412) | Soil microbial communities from agricultural site in Penn Yan, New York, United States - 13C_PalmiticAcid_Day48 | ecosystem: Environmental > Terrestrial > Soil > Agricultural land...
GGATGGGGCGGCGGCCATGAAGGGGTTTTCTGCACTGTTGAAAACGTCGCCCTCTACCTTCTCTGGAGGAGGAGGAGGAGCAGCAGGAGGAGCAAGTCTGGGGGATGACGAACCCCCTCCCGTCTCCGCGCACCTCGCGCCGCTCTTCGGCGCCATCTGCGCGCTGGTGGGGCTGGACCTGGCGCAGACGGCCTACGTCTTCCTGCTGGGCCACGTCAAGGCGCTGGTGTCGGCGGCGGTGCGGGCCGGCGTGTTTGGGCCGTACCAGGCGCAGAAGACGCTGGCGAGCGGGACGGTGCAGGGGCTGATCGGGGCCATGATTGAGCGGGAGTGGGAGACCAAGGTGGAGGAGGCCGGGCAGAGTGTGCCCGTGATGGATTTGTGGGTGGGGAGGCATGAGGTCTTGTATTCGAGGATATTTAACAGTTGAGGCCGTGTCAGGGAATCGCGGTTCACAATGAATGAACGAATCAACAATATCAGGGTTGCGTGCGTTGTGGTATCATTTGTGGTACATCTCTGTCTAAACTGTGCCAACCCCATTTATCAACCAGCCCCTAATCGCTGTCGTCGCTGTCGTAGGCGACTAACGGCCCAGTTGAAGCTGCCGCCTTCGGTTTTGACGCGACAGAAACCTGGGCTGCTTGTAGCGCAGCCAGTGTGCTGCTCGAGAGGATGCCCCCTGCTGCTGGTTCATTCTGCTGTTGCGCCTCCTCCACGAACTGGGCCTCTGCAGCCTCGAGCATCAGCCGCTGTTCATCCTCAAGCTCATACCCCTCCCGACCCCTCGGGTTGACAGCATTTGGGCCCCGAGCAAAGTGCACCTCGTCTGGCGCTTCATACCCTTCCAGGCCATAGCTGCTTTCAAGCTTCCGTCGTTTCCGCGCCTCCGGATCTTTGCCCTCGATTTCCGCAACAAATTCGGCTGGCAATGCTCGCCGGATGGCCTCAGCCGCCTGTTCCTCGATCCGCCTCGCCTCGCGTTTCTGCGCCATCGGGTTCGGATCTGCTGTCGCCCACCGGACGTTCAGAATCTCGTTATGGTCGAGGGATCTAATACACAGATTAGTGGAGAACCACCATAGACTGTTGGATGGAACATACTGGTGGGCCATCGCCTCCTTGGCAAACTGCGCATTCGCCTCGTTCGTGTATGTGACAAACGCCACGCCCCTGGTGTTGAGAACCCTGGTACGCTCGACCTGCCCCCACTCGGCAAAGTGCCTCGCCACGATCTCCTCAATATCGTCCGTCACATGGATGCGACCAATGTAGATGGTCCGGTTCTGGCGGGTGAAGCTACCGACGCCGCCCATGTCGTCGCGGTAGTCGCTGAACTTGTCGCGCCCAAAACAATCGACGTTCGGGTTGAAGATATCGTGGATACCGGGCAACCGGTGGAGGTAGTCGCAGTCCTGGCCTTTGGGGCTACGAAATGTCAGCAATCACTCCTCAGCATCACCAAGTGGCAACAAGGATCCAACGTACCATATCCCCCTTGCGAAAAACAAACAGAAATAGGATCCAGGCCGGGAATCAGCGCGCGTGTACCCTGTGTCCTGGGCAATATTGCATCTCCCCTTGGCGTGCGTCTGCGACAGGTACTTGTCCTCCCGGTCACCGCCCGACCACTTGTTGTACCAGATGTTGAAGATGGTGCCTGTCTGTGGCGGCGGCTCCGACGTGATCAAGGCTGGGTCGATCTGCGGTCGCGCCGGCCGTTTCTTGCGCCTGATAATCTTCTTGACTTTCTTTTCCGTCGGGGCTGCGACCTCGTTGTTTGTCGTCGCGAGCGCAAGCTCTCGCGCGTGGTCTTGATCGTCATCGGCAAAAGCGGTGGCCGCGTCAGGCCTTGTGTCGACTTCCGCCATCTCGGACTGGGTAGCTGTGCTCAATTCGGTAGCGGATCGAAAGCAGTTTCTGGCTGGAGATTTGGTGCGAACCGCAAGTTGGGGTTGATGAAGCGGCGCTGTGTTGTTGTGGATGTGGTCAGGTCAGTTCGATGGCTGATAACTACCGGGGTGTCGGGATTGTTGCTTGAGGAAATCCTTTATCGGGGTTGAGCACGGCGTTATCTAATTGGTTAATTCACCTCCCTCTGGCCAAAAAAAAGCCATGCACCAAACCGGGATTTACAGTGAGCCGCCTTGATTACCTTTCCTCCCAGTAAATCAGATCATCTCCTGGAAAGAGAAGAGGAAAAGAAGAGGAAAAGAAGAAGGAAAAGAAGAAGATCTGGAGTTACAATTTCTTTCATCAAGAGTTTTGGACAAGTGTTGACCGAGAATGGAGCTGTACTCGATTGCAAGTCAATTTGATGTCTGCCTTTTGGACTCAAGAAATCTACCTATCTTGCACCAACTTCCATACTCGCTCCGCGTACTCCTGTAACTCCTGCACATTAATTACAAAGTCTCCCTCATCTTCTCCGGGGCCTGGGTCTCGGAGAAAGAGAAGCTTGAATCCAAGCACCAATCCTCCCCCATTTACATGAAACGATGCTGGATCCGTCGTCGCATCGTGGGTGATCGTAATCACCTGTCGGAGAATCGGCGCAGGTCGCTGCTGTAAAGCTGCCCGGCGCCTCGTAATCACTCCCTGAGGATGCCATTCTTCCTCTTCCCACTTCTCCAGCCGGATACAACGACGCCGGTGGTCGAACTTTGCTAGGATGACAATCCTGACATCGTGGTTCGACATTGAGAACCACCATCGCATATCGTCGTGGAGCCCACCTAACGATTCTGAATGTCCAGCCTCGACGACCAGCGTCGGCCAATCGTCAATTTCTCTACGTTCCGGGTATGGGAGGCCCGTCGAATCCCCTTCGCAAGTATCTCCTTTGGGATGGTGCTGTCGTCGGAATGTTGTATGACCAACTGAATCCCAAGCCTTGTCCATGCCCCTCTGAAAAACCTGGATTTCATATCGCTGGTAGAGCGCAAGATGGAGTGTCTCGAGTAGCTTGGTCGGGAGCGCAATAACCAAGATCTGAGAATCACTATCATAGCGGCGAAACCGGAACTTACGGCGTCGCTTGTCGCGCTCGCGCTCGATTTTGGCAAACTGATTCGGAGCGACGTGGGTGACGATAAGGACGTCGCTAGTAGTAGTAGAATTAATCGTCCGGAAGAGACTCTGTACGTTAGTGAATCGTATAGTCAGGTCTTCGTCGTCTTCTTGAGGCTCTGCCGAAGTAGGTCCCGTCGATGCCGATGACGGTATTGCTGGCCTAGATGCGACTGACGACATTGTGAGGTTGTGGATGTAAGTGAGATGGAGTTCGGTTTTAGTTTGGGAAATTCAGATTCTGTAGATGCTCGACGACATTGACACTGAGCCAGGTCTGAGCGTGGTGGCTCTCCTGACCAAAAAAACGCTGTCCGCCACATTCACCTTTTCTCTCCATAAAATTGAAATAGAAAGAAGTTGAAGAAAATAGAGAAAAAAAAGGGGGGGAACTGTCTAAAATTTCAGCTCGCTTTGGTCATCACAACCTGAAAGTTACTGATATCTTGAAGAAGAAATGGAGAGATCAACTTCATGTTGGTCAATTTCGGGTACACTAATTTTTGGAATCGGGGGCGGTGAACGAACGAGCCTCTTCTTGCACCCCACTTTGCCCCTCTAAATTCTGCCACCTCAAAACGTGGGGTTCAGTATTGTTGGCGAGCCAGGATTCATTGAGCAGCAAGTTCGAGGCCATTCTCGCCCCGTTTTACCATTTACTCCTTTCCCCGGATCGACAAGGGCGTGTTTGCCCAGGCTATTCAAGATGGTGAACATCACGGAGAAGATCAAGGAGTAGGGCAATCTGATGGCTGGTGATGAGCGGACCGTGGACTGACAGGGCGCAGGATTGAGGATGAGATGAGAAAGACCCAGAGTTCGTTTGGCCCAAGCCGCCTCTTTGACTGAGTATTGTTTGGCTAACATATTCCTTAGAAAATAAGGCAACCGGTATGCCCTTCATTTCTACTCCTATTTCAAGGGTACAGCCCGAACCTCAATGCTGACACTCTCACCAGAATATCATTTGGGTCTCTTGAAAGGGTGAGTAAGTGTCTATTCCACTAACTTATCCCAGTGTTCTGATCTCGTACAGAAAGCTCGCGCGACTTCGTGCCCAGTTGCTAGAACCAGGGCCGGGAGCAGGCGGCAGTGGAGGTGCCGGTTTCGATGTCAGCAAGAGTGGCGACGCACGAATAGCACTAGTCGGCTTCCCATCAGTCGGCAAGTCGACCTTCCTTTCCAAGGTCACCAAGACGAAGTCCGAAGTTGCATCATACGCTTTCACAACACTTACCGCTATTCCCGGTGTCCTGGAATATGGCGGTGCCGAGATCCAGCTGCTCGACTTGCCCGGAATCATCGAAGGAGCCGCGGAAGGCAAGGGCAGAGGGCGACAGGTCATTTCGGCAGCGAAGACGAGCGATCTTATCCTCATGGTCCTCGATGCGACGAAACGAGCCGAGCAAAGGGCATTGTTGGAGGCCGAGTTGGAAGCCGTAGGGATCCGGTTGAACCGAGAAGCACCGTAGGTGTCACCAACGCTCTCCCCTAAACACCCCTTTCCTCTAACACACCAGCAGAAACATCTACCTCAAACCCAAGAAAGCCGGCGGCATGAAAATCACGTTCCAGTCCCCACCCAAGGGTCTCGACGAAAAGATGATCATGAACATCCTGCGCGACTACAAGCTCCTCAACTGCGAAGTGCTCGTGCGCGACGAGAACTGCACCGTCGACGACCTCATCGACGTCATCATGAAGGACCACCGCAAGTACATCAACTGCCTGTACGTGTACAACAAGATCGACAGCGTCTCGCTCGACTTCCTCGACAAGCTCGCGCGGGAGCCGCACACGGTGGTCATGAGCTGCGAGCTGGACCTGGGCATCCAGGACGTCGTCGACCGGTGCTGGAAGGAGCTCAATCTGATCCGCATCTACACCAAGCGCAAGGGCGTCGACCCGGATTTCAGCGAGGCGCTCATCGTGCGCAGCAACAGCACCATCGAGGACGTCTGCGACCGCATCCACAGGACGCTCAAGGAGACCTTCAAGTACGCGCTGGTCTGGGGCGCCAGCGCGCGGCACATCCCGCAGAGGGTAGGGCTGGGGCACCCCGTCGCGGATGAGGATGTGGTGTACATAGTGAGCGGGTGGAAGGCGTAGTCCGGGTCAGACACACGACCTTTCCATGAGTGCAAGAAAAATCCATGACATTGATGCCCCAATTTTGTTTGTGTGTGTGTGTGTTTTGTGTGTCATAAACAGTCATAAAAGCAACCGTCTGGCCTTGTACCCTGCCTGGCGATAAAAACGAGTTCCCATCCTAAGCGACAGACCCGAACAACCACAACAACAACACCACCCTAAACGCCCGCCCCATGGTAGTGTAGCCCAACAACCATCCGATCCCTTCCCATCCATGCCATCCCTCAACTCGAACAACCGCAAAATATAAGACAGCCTTTCTATCCGACAGCAGAACCACAATACAAGACAAACAAAAGAAAAAAGGTAACGATAGGCGTTCAGCCAAGAAGTCCCGCCCCGTCAAGTGAGTCGACTGGATGGGATAAACGAAGCAAATAAAAAAGGGAGATCGAAGACGAAGAGCGATAAAGCTCAGTTGCCAAAGGGGTTGCTCTGTTCTTGTTGTTGTTGTTGTTGCGCAGGCTTGGTGCTGCTGCCAAACAGCGCGCCGCCGCCGTTGTTGCTGCCGCCGGCCTCGAGTTTCTTAGCTGAGGCTTGGGCGAAGAGGGACTTGGGCTTGACTCTAAACGTGCGAGACTTGTTAGTGTTTGTTTTGTGTTGTGGGTGAGGATTCTCGGGGTTGTAGACGTACTTGCCGACCTGCTTGCTGCGGAAGGCGCTCAGCTTAGCGGTGCAGGGGCTCATGATGTTGTCCGAGGGGGAGATGAAGGTTTTGTTTCTGCAGTCTGTGGTCAGCGCTGGGTTTGGCTGGATTGGGAGGCCCATATTGGAAGGAAGAGGGTGGGGAAGACGTACTCGCCCTCCTGCTCCATCTTGGACTGGAGCACCTGACGGTGGTGCTCCATGCTCATAACATCGGGCTTCGCGCCCGCCTCGGCGCCGGCGTGGCCTTGCGCGGTCATGGAGGTGTTAACGTCCCTGGCGGCGAGAACGTTGGACGAAGACATGTTTGTCGTGTGGAGGGGTTGGTCGGGGACTCGGGGACGGTCCGTTTGCTGTGAGGGTGTTCTGTTGCTCGTGGGGATTGCGACTCGGAGTGCAAATGCGAAGCAAGTGAAGCTGGACAGCAGAAGACAGGTGGGCTGCGGGTCGTTGCGTGCGGGAAGAACAAACGGAGGACGGAAATGGATGGTATCTGGGGGCTTAAATCGGCTTGGGGAATTCGTGTTGAGCGGCTGTGGTCTGGGGGGCAGAAAAACGAGAAGAAAAAACACATTTCCGGTTTAGGCAGCATCGGCTGGGCAACGGCATGAATGTTGGCCCCACAACACGCCACCCCTGGAAGGGATCCCCAGGAATGGGACGTCATGACTCCAGCAACCCGACGGGATCAATAACACAGAGGTCAACAAAGACAATGAGAAATTTCACTCCATTGTACCAGTATAAAAAACTGTGCTAATTACAACAAAATTGGGCCTCAAAGTCTCAACCTAGATGGTCCGCTTGATGTTGGACCCAATCTCGGTGTGCTTGGCGCCGTACTGCTTCATGAGCTGCTCAGACTTGGCCTTCTGCGCCGCAATCTTCTCGGCGACCTCCTTGCCGCGCTTGTTCTCGTTCCTGCCCATCTGCTGCAGATGCACCTCATCGGGGCCGTCCGCCAGCCTCAGCGTCCTGATACCCGCCCACATGCTCGCCAGCGGGGTATCCTGGCTGACACCTGCTCCGCCGAAGGCCTGGACTGCCCGGTCAATGACCGTCAGCGCCGTCTGCGGGACGAGGACCTTGGCCTGAGCAATCTCCTTGAGTGCGGCCTTGGGGCCCTGCTCGTCCATCTTGATGGCGGCGTTGAGCACGACGAGGCGCGCGGCGTCGATCTCGATGCGCGACTTGGCAACCCACTCGAGGATGACGCCGTGCTCGCGAAGCTGCTTGCCAAACGTCGTCTTCCTGGGGTCGTTAATGCGCATGAGCATCCACTCCAAGGCCCTCTCGGAGGCGCCAATGGTCCGCATCGCGTGGTGGATGCGGCCGGGGCCCAGGCGACCCTGGATGATCTCGAAGCCGCGGCCCTCGCCGAGGACCATGTTGAACGCCGGCACGCGGACGTTCTTGAAGGTAATGTGGCCGTGGCCGTGGGGCGCGTCGTCGTACCCGTAGACAGAGAGCATGCGGTGGATGGTGATGCCCGGAGCCTCCGCCGGCACGACGATGACCGACTGCTGCCTGTACGGGTCGTTGTTCGCGGCGCCGTGTTGCTTGCCCATGACAATGTAGATCTTGCAACGCGGGTCGCCGGCACCGCTGGACCACCATTTCTGCCGGACAAGTCAGCTCTGGGGCGATTAGTCCGGGAATATGTGAATCCGTACCTGGCCGTTCAGAACGTAGTGGTCGCCGTCCCGCTCAATCTTCATCTCGATGTTGCGGGCATCGGATGAGGCAACCTGGGGCTCGGTCATGAGGAAGGCCGAGCGGAGCTCGCCGTCCATCAGGGGCTTCAGCCACTTGGCCTTCTGCTCATCGTTGCCGTACTTGGCCAGCACCTCCATGTTGCCCGTGTCCGGAGCAGCACAGTTGACCGCCTCGGAGGCCACCCTCGACTTGCCGAGCCACTCAGCCATCAGGCCGTACTCGAGATTCGTGAAGCCCGGCGACTCCTTGTAGTGGCCCTTGGGCAGGAACATGTTCCAGAGGCCCAGAGACTGGGCCTTCTTCTTGAGATCCTCGAGGATGGGCGGGTGGGCGTTCCACCGCGCATCGCCGACGCCAATCTGAGCCTCGAAGACAGCATCGGCGCTGAGCACGCATCAGATAAAATGTACAGGGCGGAAGAGAAGAAGATAGGGAGAGATGGGTGATGCGAGCCAAGACGGAACTTACGGGATGCAGTCTTCCTCGACGAACTTGGCAACAGTGTCCAGCGCCTTCTGTGCCCGCTCGCTCACGCGGTGGCGGATCTGCAGCACGACAGGTCTTATTAGTTGATGAACCGGATTTGGGGTGCCAGTGAGGGGTTCCTACAGCAATGGGGATCTGAGCCGACATGTTGAAGTGACCTTTTTCTATCTGATGTGTCGAAGTTGGGGGTGGGATGTGGGATGTGGGATGTGGGATGTGGGATTGGAGCTGGGGTGGTTTGTTGCGGCTTGTCGAGAAGAGGAATAAAGAAGGCGTGGCTCTCAGACAAGATAAATGGGCAACGGGATGATGTTGAATCAATCGCTGAGGCGAGGTCCAACCTCTGTGCTGGTACGATTAACCGTTGGATGCCGAGGTCCGTCGGCCCCCCGGCCTGTGTGGGGTTAGCCGTGCGGAGAGCCAAGCTTCCAGTGGCTGATTCAAAACGCGGAGGTGGCTTGACCACGGTCCACCTCATCCCCGATCTGGCGACCGGCGGCGCCCGGTGGGACCGGGTCTTGGATCAGCGTGCCAACCGGACCCAGCGAGCTGGAAAACTATGAGGCAGTTTGCATGGGAGGCTCACAGGGCATGCGTGCGGTGGCCTGATAAAAGATTTGGGGATCAGCGCATTCCGACGAGAACGGCATATCGTGTAATTATGCCGATATTCCTCGGCTTTCGGGGAGACCAGCTCCTCCATCGAGTACCCGACTGTTGGAAGCTCCTTGCTCTCAACAGGCGGCGGATCTCGAATCTGAAGTGGAATGGCTCTAAGCGCATCGAGTTAGGGAGTGTCTAGCCAGGCTCAGGACAATCATGGGAACCCTTGATCGCAATGTCAAGTTGACATCTGAACTTTACTGTGTACGGTTCCTTGTCTTCATTTCCACCCTTCCTCGGGTTCTTCCCTTCATTTTTTATTTTCTTCTTTTTTACCCCCCAGAAAACGGCGAGCTCACGCGGCAACCTGGGGACCTGTAGCGACCGGCGTATGATCGGGCTTGCAACCCTAAAGCTCGCTGCCTGGTGACCCGAAGACAACTTGACGAGACCATTGCGCGGCCCTTATCCACCCGGAGCTTGAGTCTGCCTGGTGACATAATGACGCGCATCATCAGCCCTCCGCGGCGAGAATAGACAGGCAGGTGGAGGGCCATGGACAGCCGAGAAACATGGATTGAAGAAAGATCGGGCGTTGCCGATTCCGTTATTCGTATGCGTACCGCTGACATCCGATAATGTTGCATCCGAAATGCGGCCCCGGCCCGGTCTCTGCACTGGGCTGGCTTCTTGGGATTTGACGCCTGACCCGCACGGCCCAGGGCTGAGGCCTACCGAGAGGGTTTGAGACGTTCTGTGCCGTCCCAGTCGCCAACATGACGGCCATGCGGCCACAATCCGTCGTTGGGAGACACACTGATTTTGGTGGCCTTTGGGGAAATGCCATCATCTGCCTACTGCAGGCATCGAAATTCGAATGCCGTCCTCGTCAGCCCTGAACGTCATTTGAGTCGTCAGCTGGGGCCGCGACAGGCAACGGACAGGATGCAAATGCGCGGGGTGGGGCAGGGGTCCCTGTCACACTGCAGATCCAGAAACCAGAACGCGGGTTGATGGGCGGGAACTGGGATGCGACACCTGCAGCTCCCTGGTCGCTGCCCGTACCTGAGCGTTTCATCGTATTCCGGGTTGGACTTTGAGCTGTTCCTGGACAGCATCAGAGTTCGCCGTCAACCATCTATCAAGGTATCTACACAGTAGTTCATCAAATGAGTGGTCATGTGTTGCGGCCACAAATCGCGCTTGAGCCCTGCCGAGTCATTCGATGCCAGTCATTGCACTTGCAGAAAAGTCATGTGCCGCCCAGCAGCAAGCGTCGGGTGCTGTCGAATTTGAAGAAATACCAATCCAATTGGAGCTGTGGTCAAGATGTTCGTCTGGCGAACTCTGAAGCGACAGGGGTCTTGCAGCAGGCCACTGGAAAAATAAACGAAAATCGATCGTTCTGGGCTGGCGTGGCGGGGACCTAGCAGCCCACGTTCCCAGGCCCCTCCTTCATTCGCGCCTGCACCACCACTTTTGTTGGCCGCCCATCCAGCCTTAACAACTGGCCGGGACTCCCCTCCTCGGCCTCCGTCCTTTGGCTCAACACTTTCGGCGCTTTCTCCCAACCTTAGAAATACAGTCCTCGCTCGAGCCGGACTCTGGGCTGGACATCGAACCCGCAATAATTTAAACTGCGAAGTCCACCAAGCGAGCGTCTTTCAAGTATCGACCCCCAGCAAGCGGGGTTACATTACATCCACCCTCCGAGAGCTTGGGTTTCCTCGAACCCCCATCCGCCAGCGCGCCCAAATTCCAACTCTCCGCGCTCAAAAACGCACACCCAACCGCCCAACGCTACCTACGCTTCGCGCCGACCTTCCCTTTATTCTCGCGACGTCGTGTTTTCTCTCGATTGCGACAACCCCTCCGCTGTCGGCTTCGGCTTCCCCAGCTGGCTTTCATCTCGCCCATCCGACCTCTCCTCAGAGCCTTGTGTGGACGACCATGTTCCAAGACCACCGACGAGATATCCGACCCTAAACTGCGACAGCACAACCTACCTCGCCTTGCTGCGCTTCTATGACGCCGCTCTGAAAGCTATGGACAAGATGAAGGCGGCTAGTTCGCTCATGCTGCCCAAGAAGTTTCGCAGTGTGCGGGAGAAGCATGGGCACCGACGCAACCGATCCTCCGAGTCGGGCGGCAAGGTGTGTGGACAACATCCTCCCGAGTAAAACGACCAGCCCTTGCTGACGCCTTCCAGGTGCGACCCTTGACTGCCGACTCGTGGCTGTCCATATTCAAGCCCGATTCCGCGAAGCAGGCTCAGAGAGAAAAGGACGAGGAAGAGAAGGAAGCCGCAAAGGTAGGTTCTGGCAACAATTGTCATGGTGCGCCGCTGCGATATTGATGCTATCGACAGGCCGACATCATCGCCAAGCGCCTCGAGGAGCTCAACTACCACCAGATCTCCAAAGACATCATCCGCCTTGCGCTCCGTTCCAACTTCGCCATGGGCGACACCAACAAAGCCGTCGAGCTCCTACAACTCCAGCAACAGGCCTTTTCAGGGATAATACAACCCTACGATCCGAACGTTGAAATGCTCGGAGCCGAGAACCGAGGGAACGTCACTTGCTATCTCGATTCTCTGCTCTTTGCCATGTTCGCCCATCTCACGGCCTTCGAGTCCATGCTGAAGAATGATCTGGAAAACGAGCCTCAGAGGAAGCTGGCCGCTTTGCTTAGGCTATGGGTGAACATGCTCAGGAGTGGAAAGCTGATTCACACCGATATGGTCCGATGCGCCTGCTGGCTTTTCGTATCGCCCCACGCTAACTTTGCCTTCACAGACGGAACATATCCAGCAGGCCCTCGCCGAATGCGGCTGGAAAGATGCCGCGCTTCTTGAGCAGCAGGACACATCGGAAGCCTTTGCCTTCATTGCCGATGTGCTGCAGCTCCCTCTCCTTGCCTTGCAGATGGACCTTTTCCACCAAGGAAAAGGAGATGTCGACGACCACAAAGTTGTCCACGAGAGGTGCCTCAATCTCCCTGTCCCTTCCGACACCGATGGCAAGGGGATCAAATTGGAAGACTGTATGGAAGCATACTTCAACAACAGGGTCGACGTGCTTCGGGATAGTCTGGAAGAAAAGAAATCTGCGGACAGGCCCACACTGAGCCCGGAAGGCACGATCCGGGTGGTCCACGAGGAGGACGTCGAAACGCCGAAGGGGTTGGAGCAAGCCGAGCATCTGCAGCTGCAACGGAGGTGGACAACCCACGGGGACGTCGTGCAATCTCCGGTGTCCGTATCGAACCCCGATCCAACCCCGTCAAATTCTCGGGCCAGGTCGACCAGCATCATTCAGCGGTTTGTCGTGAACGATAAGAACTCCGCTGGACCATCGACAGATGCAGAAACGAGGAGCCTACTCCAGCGAGCCAGGCGGACGGGCTCAAATGTCGTCAAGGCCATCACGATTCCAGCCTGGCAGTTTTACCGATTAATACGTTAGTGTCCCCCTCCCGTTCCACTCAGTGTCCGCTGCTAAAACTGGGACCAGCGTGGAATGCCACCTCCAACAGCGCACCGAGCAGCGACATGGAGCTTGCTAGGCATTTTAATCAACGCCCGGTAGTGGCCATTTGTCTGAAAAGGTATACGATGACTGAAAAGGGCGTCCCCATACGGCAAAACACCTTCATCGACATTCCCGACAGTTTGCGCCTCCCGCACTTCATGGTCGTCGATGATGCGAAAGCAGAGGATCAAGACGCCAATGGGCTGAGCCAAGGGTACAAGCTGGTCTTGCAATCGGTCATCTGCCACAGGGGCGATTCGCTTCATAGCGGCCATTATGTTTCGTATGCTCGAGTAGCCCCCAAGCTGTTGACCGACAACCGGAGACACGATCACGATCCGCCTCCCGATTACGAAGAGCCACAGTGGGTCAGGTTCGACGACCTGGCGATTGAGAAGCGGGTCGAGACCGTGGACGACATCCAGCAATGCCTCCGCCGACAGGAGGAGATGCCGTATGTGCTGATTTACCAAATCGTCCCCATGGTCGACGTCACGTCCACATCGACCGATGGCTCCGTGACAGACCCTCCGGGCTACGCGGAATCAACCACCAGAGTTCCCGGAACACCGAGCGTTGAGACGGTGTCCGACGCCGGCCTCCTGTCAAAGTCGACTAGCGGTTACTTTGACTCGGCCACGACCCTCGCGAGCAGCGCGCCGCACATTCGCCTCAGCTCCGATGTCGACCGTCCGCCGCGATTCAGCTTCGACGACGAGCTGCGCTCGCTTGTCATTCAAACAGCCAACTCCAGACGGGGCAGCATCACGTTCTCCGAGCCCGCAGCCACGAACCATACAGCCATCACGCCCGAAGCCGTCTCGCCAGCCGTCTCACCAGCCGTCACGCCCCAGGAAGAAACCACGGGAGCCCGCCTCTCACGGGCGGCGGCAAAGTTCAAGGCGGGGGCTAGCAAGTCCCGCCCGACCAGCCAAGCCGGCGAGGGCAGGATGAGCCTCACCATCTCGCGCTTCGGCTTCGGCCGGCAGAGCAAGGACAGCTCCAACGGGGCGGCGACCAACTCGGAGGCGTCGGCGAGCGAGCACGGCGGGACCGGCGACGGCGATGAGTCTTCTGGGAAGGAGAAGGAAAAGGAGCACCACCACATGCTGCATCACCATCACCACCACCACCATCATGGGCAGAAGAAGGAGAAGGAAAAGTCTAAGAGCCGCGACAGGGATGACAAAAAGGACAAGGGGAAGGGCAAGGCGAAGGAGGCGGGCAAGGAGGGTGGCGTGCCTGACCGCGAGTGCGTCGTCATGTGAGCTCGCAGGGTCAGAGGGTAGGGTTATTGTGGGATTTTTTTCTTTCTTTTTTTTCCGGGAGCATGAGATTTGGAGTCCTACTAGATTGACCAAGCGACGGTCACAAAGAAAGGAGGAGCATCTTTAAGGGGTGTGTTTTTCAGGACATGGCGTTGGTTTTTCAGGGGATGCAACAGGACAGCACGGGACCGGATGGGGTTGGCGGGCAAAACAGATGATAAAGGAAGGCATGCATGTTCTTAGTGATACCAAAGACGGAGATGGAGGGAGAGATAGGATAGGAGAGGGGTTGGAGGGGGGTTGGAGGGGGTGTTTCGAAAAAAGCTTGATGTTGAGCGATGATGACGCCGGGGATGCATACATGAGTTATTGGTGGCAAGAGCGAGGCTTTATACAGCCAGCCAGCCGGCTGGTAGCTGGGTAGCTATCAGCGCAGAGTAAATCTGTAATGTCTGTTTTACACGAATGACAGAGAGAACACACACAGTCATCACTCAGTTCATCATGAACAATCGCAACCACCTGGATCAGTTTCGAAATTCCTTGCAATCAATCACCGTGCGTATGCTATTTTACATGCCGTCCATGCCACTAATATCTACAGCGCGGCCACACCACACCACACCGTTGCTGGGCTCCAAGGAGGGGGAGGCAGCCAAAGCGCGGAAGGAAAACGAGAACCAACTCCTGCCTGCCTGCCTTTCACCCTCCATCTCGCTTGAAAACACAGCCTGGCTCTTCTCTGTCCACCCACGACCGCTTCGCCAACCTTCCCCCTAAACCCCTCCCTTCATAATGACAACACAAATCTATAGTACACAATTTTATTTCCCCCGCTCCTTCTCGTCTCCCCTGGTGAGAAAACAGGGATCGGAGAGATGAGAGGGGGAAATGTTCTATTCGTTTCGTTCAGGAGCTGGTATGCAAGACGCGGGCCGACCAAAAACACCGTAATCTTCATGCTGCGGCTGCTGCTTGCTTATCGACCCAGGCGTTGATGAAAACATGATAGAAAAAGAGAGAAAGAGAGACGATATCGCCGAATCCGATGTGTCGCTCGTCCTGCCGCTGGTGACAAGACAAGGGAGGCAGCAGCCGGGGTTGGGATTAGATTAGGCGTGTCGGGATATGTGAACGCAGCGGAGCGGAGCGGGGGCGAGGTTTGAGTCGTGGCGCAGACATCGGGTCCTCATCTCATGTCGTTCTGTCTGCTAATTGGGCGTCCTCATATTTAGAAGGGGATGTTGGGAGGGGGCTGGGCGCCCATGACGTCCTGCTGCTCTTGGAGCTCCTCGCCGCCGGCCTCGATGGAGATGCCGACACCGATCTTTGCTTGTTGCTGTTGAGGGGGTCAGGCTAGATGTCTATTGGAAAGAATTGGAGGGTCTTCTTACCGTGAAGTGGTCCACGTCAGCGGCAAAGGTCATCATCACAGGGGCGGCAACGCGCTTCTCGAGCAGGCAGCTGAGCTTGCCCTTGGAGTCGATCTGGGCGCGGAACGTCGACATCCTGAAGTCGTACTTGGCGCCGAAGGTGGTGATGCCCTCCTTGGTAAGGCCACCCATCATGGCACCGCTGGGAGCGACAGAGAGGGTCATGTCGACACCGGCCTGGACCTTGTCCGACAGGCGCTGCCAGTAAGAAGCGTTGAGAGCGCCCTGAGCCTGCAGCTGAGCGCTGGCGATGAAGTTCTCGGCCTTGTACCGGGCAACATACGAAACCGCAGTGTCGGGGCCCTGGGTAAGACCAGCGCGCTGCCAGACAGCCTCCAGGCCCACGGCAAGCTTGGGGGTGACGGACTGCAGGTATTGGCCGATGAAGATGCCGGTCAGACCGCCCTCGAGGAATGAAGGGTTGAGGGCCTTCAGTGTTGCGGTGAAGTCGTTGCCGAGGTACTCATTCTCGAACTGGGCCATGTCCTGGCCGGTGGCGCCGGGGGCAATTTGGAAGCGGGACTTGGTAGTGAACGCATTGCTCCATCTCCAGTTGAACGAGGCTGAGAGGGCACCCTGATCGTCGATGTTGCCTTGCGCAAAGACCTGCATGTGTTGTTAGGCAAGGCGCGGCTCGATGCAATCCATCTGCACCTCCGGCTGCACACATACCTTGCTAGTGCCGTACAGCGCGGCGAAGGTGTAAGGGCTCAACCGCTCACCCATAGCAAACTGGTGGGATACTTGGAATCTTGATTCCGGTCAGCTATCGTTGACGCGTTGTGAAGCCACTCCTATGGAACCGTGGGCGTGCAGGGGACATACAAGGGGTTGAAGCTGAAGGCCTTGGTAAGGTCGGCCCGCAGACCGGAGAACATCAGGTTCGTGGTGAGGACATCGCGCTGAACCTCTGCAAAGCCGGTTAGTCCTGCTTGATGAGTGCCAGGGCACCGAGGCAATGGGCACAACCCGATGCCTCGACATGCCTCGACGGGTGTCCTGTCAACTCCTGTGACGTACCCTTGGCGATGTTCTCGACCACCCCAGGATTCGACAAGCCCAGCCGTTCCCTCCTTTCTTGGAAGGCATTGTAGACATCTGAGATACCGGAAAAGACGGGGTTCTTGTGCAAGAATGCGAGTGGCGCATCGGAGGTGGACGCCATGGTGACAGTGACGGTGGTCGGCAGGTCGCGACGGTCGCGTGAAGTCGTTCCTTGGTCGAAGGTTTTCGGTGTTTGGTTCGAGGAGCGTTCCCGCAACTTCGGGTGAGAAAGTCGATGCTCAATGGGTCAAATAACCCCAAGCGCTGCTATTACGCTTGCCGTCGCGATCGAGGAGGTGGCTATCGATGTCGGAGACACTGGAGCCGTGGCCGGAGTTCACTGCTGGCAGGACTGGGTCAAAGGAGCTGGGCCAAAAATTTCGCGATTCCTGGTCGGCGAGCCTGGTTTGCTGGCCCATGCGCCTGTGGAGCGGCCCACTGCCAAGAATGCCGCCCACAGAGTGACGCACCGACCACTCGGTGCCCTGCCGGCGACGGGAAGGCTGGGCGGGACGGAGAAATCCAGCACCGAGCCTGTGCCGCGGTTGGCCGCCCCAGCATGGACGGGGACTGTTGATAGAGACGATAAGGACATGACGGTTTTGGCAAACACCCCAACATTCAGAAAGGGGTACCTAGGCCGGGTCATGTCGACCAGCTGCGGAATGTGATCTCGTGCCTTGGTGTGCAGACTGGAACTGACATCACTGCGCTCGCCGTATACTTCGTGCATACAAAGGAGCAATTAAAAGCCACAAAATGACAAGAGGAGCACGATCACGTCTGCAGCCTGAGTTCCTGATTTCCTGAGTGCCGCCCACTAATACGTTAACAGCCGGGCCCGATCCAACCCGAGTTTCCATTCCCGTCGAGGCCTGACTGATACAGATCTGTACAGCCTCCTGCATCTTCAACCCTCATCGTATGCTTGAATCTGCATGTTACGACACACTGATTGTCAGCCACGAAGGATCCCTTGACATTACATCCACCGCCAGGTTGATTTCGGTCATCATCTGGACACTTTACATCACCCCCACTGGTTCTGTCGCTGCGCGAGTGGGGTACTGAGTTCAGTTGTGTCACGTCGCTATTGCAGGCTGGCAGGAGAGACCGCCTTTCATCTGTGCTGCTACTTGCCACCGCTGAGGCTTTATTGGCCGCCATCTAACCCCCGTCTCGATCAGGACGCATCAATACCAATTTCAGCGAGTAAACGGCAGAGACTTAGTTTCTCACCTGCGCCTTTTATCATCGACCGCTCGGTGCAGCCCAGAACCGCCGTCAACTCTCCATCAGCACAAGTACCAGGACTGTCCCACCGCCTCTGGAGCGTGGGGTTGACGATACATACAACAAGTCAGGGACCGCCCTGAACGCTCATCTCCCCCTACCGCATCCAGCGTCCCAGATCTCCTCACTCCAGACCGGGCATCGCCGCCATGGATACTCTGCTGTAGGTCCTACTCCGACCGCTGAGGACTATCTTGTCTCCCCACGCCAAGCCTTCCCTGTAGCGATGGAGTTGCCTAACTCTTGCTCCAGGACGGCCGAGATCGCGGCCAACGCGCCGCGGTATCGCCGGAGAAGTTCGACGTTTATCGACGGGATTCATGATGTCTCGGACGACCCGAACAATCTGGCTCCGGCCCAGCTCTACAGCACCATGTCTGGCCGCCTGTTCCACTCGGGGAGAATCGCCATCGTTATGGTCGGACTTCCGGCCCGTGGCAAGACGTGAGTAAGACGCCGGACCTCGTTTGAGCTGCAGACTGACAACTCGGTTAGCCATATCTGTGTCTCGATGGCTCGCTATCTCTCGTGGTAGGTGCTGCTCTGCGCTTCTGATTTTCTTGACACTGATTAGGGGCAGGCTCGGTGTCAAGACACGCATTTTCCACCTGGGCGATTACCGTCGTGCTAGTGTCGAGGGGGGTCAAGTTCCGCAGGACTATTTCTATCCAAATGCGTCGCCAGCTTCCCTCATGCTCCGCCAGAAGATTCTCAAGAAGTGTAGAGAGGATATCTATGCCTGGCTGAACCACGAAAACGGCCAGGTCGCCATCTACGATGCAGTCAACCCGACGGCTAGTGGCCGTCTCGCTCTCGCCAAGGAGTTCGCCAAGCACGATGTCCAGGTGAGGACTGTTGAAGTGCTTTCCCAAGGAGACTCTTGCTGATATGCTCTTTCATCATGACAGACGCTCTTCATCGAGTCCTATGTCGATGATCAGGAGATTCTTAAGGAGAATGCCCGCAACGTCAAAATCTCGTCTCCCGATGTAAGTCGTCATTTTCCGTTCAGAGAGGTTGCAAGATACTGATTTCCCAAGTTCCACGGCATGGACCCCGATGAGGCGGCTAAGCACTACCTCAAGCGGATCGAGACAAAGATCCCCGTGTTCGAGACCATGGAGGAGAAAGAGTTGAACTACATCAAAATGATCAACGCCGGCCGGGCGTTTTACTACAACAACGTCAGCTTCAACTACTTGTCTCACAGAATCGTCTTCTACCTGACCAACCTGCACATCAAGTCGCGCACTACCTTCTTTGTCCGCGCCGGCCCTGCTGCCGATGAAGATTCGTTCAAGGCTGATGCTCCGCTCTCGGACGAAGGCCAAGCCTACGCGCAGAAGATGACAGAGACCCTTCTCCGACACCGAGAACAGGAGCGCCAGACGTCCATTGAGCACGGCGGGTCCAACGCGCCGTTACGGCCGCTGACTGTGTGGACGTCCACCCGGCTCCGCACCATCGAGACTGCTGAGCCGCTCAAGGAGATGGGATACAAGGTCCGGCAGCGGTCTGAGATGAGCCAGATAAATCCTGGAGTCTGCGAGAAGTTGTCGGAGCGCGCCATTCGTGCGCTGTACCCCGAGGAGGTGGAGAAGCATGAGCTCGATCCGTACCACCATCGGTACCCGCGTGCCGAGGTAAGCATTGTTTTTCCCGTCTCTCCAGAGGAAGCGCAAAGCTGATTGGTTTTAGTCCTACCACGACCTCGCTGTCCGGCTGGAGCCCATCATTCTGGAGCTAGAGCGCGAGCAGAACGATCTCTTGATCATTGCGCACGAGAGTGTTCTGCGCGTTCTCTACTCTTACTTGATGCACTGCAGCACGATGGACATTCCCAAGCTGAAGTTCCCGCGGGACGAGATCATCGAAATCATTCCTGCGGCGTACCAAAATGAGGCAAAGCGCGTCCACATCCCCGGCCTCGATCCCAAGACGATCCCGGGCTCGCCCGAGGACATTAGGATTCCTGTTCCCAGCGAGCCCGGCGCCAATCTCCCGCCAATTCCGGGCATGAACGGCCCGGAGCCCACTGTTGAGTTCATCGTCACACGCCCGCCTGAGAAGATTGTCAACAAGGCGGCCGAGATGGTGTCCGACAAGGTGGCAGATGAGGATTGAGCGGGAGTGGTTATCAGCAGCGGGAGGGAGGCGTGGTTGACGGAAGTGTTGGGAATACAATGATTGTTAGGACTACCACGATTGTTAGGATTGCAACGACTGTTAGGACTACAATGACTGCCAGGACTACACAGAACAGCGCTGAGATGAATCAAATTGACGTGCAGTTTCCACCGAGCTTCAGAGTCGCCTCTCCTTTGCTCGTGTTGTTGCTGCCCTACTTCTGATATAAGAGACCTCAGGAGAGACTAAGCTAACCCTAACCCGTCAACCAACACCGTAATGACGTGAAAGGCCGTCTTGGCAACCCCGCGATGCCCCAAGCTCCCCGCACTCAATTGGAGACTGTTGTCCTGAGCTCAGAAGGACTTATTGGCATCAACCTCCTGTCAACATAGCAGTTCCAGATCCAGCAGCCATGTCCAGCAAAACAGCTCTCGTCACCGGCGCTACGGGCTTCCTCGGCCGGCAGGTCGTCAAGGCCTTTGCCTTTCACGACTGGACCGTCAAAGGCACAGGCTTCTCGCGCGCAGACGGCGTCAACATCCTCAAGGTCGACCTCGCCAACCCCGCCGAGATCGAGAAGGTCCTGGACGAGCAAAAGTGCATTACCCCCCTCCCCTCCTTTGAAGAGTTGACTCACGTCTTCAAACCAACAACCGCGCAACTCACTAACACAACCCCGTGCCCGTGACCAGACCGCAGGTAGTAGTCCACTGTAAGCCCCCCTTGCCC
>Ga0247824_10000452_pt1 | contig 20085 bp, 17 predicted proteins | sample 13C_PalmiticAcid_FD_194412 | JGI IMG/M metagenome (GOLD analysis project Ga0247824, IMG submission 194412) | Soil microbial communities from agricultural site in Penn Yan, New York, United States - 13C_PalmiticAcid_Day48 | ecosystem: Environmental > Terrestrial > Soil > Agricultural land...
GGTAGGGGCGGGCTGACCTCGTTGCGGGCTTAGGCGCTTCTCTGCCAACGATCCAGTCAGTAATCAATCATCAACCATGTACGGCCACATCGGCTACTCACACCGAAGCATAGGTGCGAAGTTGGGTCGAGGCACGCGCGATGCCGACCGCGGCTGACCGCGGAGCTGCGAGGGGCTGCCATTTCCACCCACGTTAGCCATCTTCGACTTCCAAGAGTGCAGACACCAGTCGTACCAATTGCCCCTGGAGGAGAGGCTGCAGTGGCCGTAGTAACCGTGGCGGATTCATCTTTGCGTGGCCCTCGCCCGTGGTGGATGTCGAGTGCAGCACCTCAGATTCACGGTTCAGCCGAGTTTTTGGCGCGGCAATTGGCCAGGGTTCTTATCGATAAGTCCCTTAAAACAACCACACGTTCCCTCAGGCCTTGTTTCAACAACAGGAATGGACGACAACACAGAGAGCTCACGACTCGCAAACGGCAATTGTTTATCGGCTTGACGTTTATTTGTATTCTATGGCCAGCTGCTAAGAGACAGGTAGCGCTCAGGCGTGCCTGTCTGCGGTCCTGTATGCTATTCTGACTATCTGAGAGGTCTTTCAACCTCTAGGCCCTCCTGACAGGCCAGATGTGCTGTTGACAGAGCACAACTGCAGCCATTGGGTATTGTCCACGGCCCTGCGAAGATGGAAGCGCGCCCTCGGTTTTGGGGCACCGGCACCGAGAAGGTCCAGCTGTGGCCAAGACTTCGACTCCTGATGTGCGCAGCTCGGGAGAGCGCAGCATGGTGCCCAGGGGTGCTCCCCCACCTGGCCTTGTCGTCCTCTTCGGCATTCATATAGTTTTGTGCGTACGCTTCGGCGTCCATCATCCGTTGCGCTTCCGCCGCGCAGCCACAACCTTCTTGTAGTGCCCCTTCTTCCCGCTGCTCTTCTGCTGCTGGATTTCCTGGTACTTGCTCTTGAGCTTGCCGACCTTGTCGCCTGCCAAGATCTCCTCGACAATCGTCCGCTTCCTCTCTTTGCGCGTCAGACGGCTGTTCACGCCATCGGTGGCCCCGGCAATGATTGTGCCGACTTGGCTGTACTCGGGGATGAAGTCCTTGCGGGAATCCTTCTTGAAGAATTGCTTGCCCATGGCAGCCACATCGCGCATCCTCAGAGCTTGCAAGTCGCGCTTCAGCTCGGGCGTGAGGTCGGTGCGCGGCATGTTGAACCAGCCTGAGCCGGCATTATCGGGTCCCTGGTGTCCAGTCAGCATGATGGACTGATTGAGCAACCGTAACAATTGTGCGAGCAGTGTTGTGTCTCAGCGTAACTATAACTTTAAAGGAAATCATTGTGGTGCCAGCTCGAGTCCCATAACGGGATGTTGCCAGCGTCATTTAATTTGGGATTTACTTTCATCATCGACAGGTGGAGGGAGAGAAGAGGTTGATGTGCGCGTACCTTTTTCTTCTGGGCAAGCTGGGGAACCCGAACCGACAGCTTCGCGGACTTCTTCTCCGGAACATCTGTCTGTTCCCCAGCAATTGGCGCGACAGGCGCGGTGACAGGTGCCGGAGCCTTTGCGGGAGGCACCGCAGCCAGTGCCTCTGAGCTGGCATTGCCAGACAGTCGAGCTTCAGCCTCTGCAAGAAGCCGGTCGATCTCGTCGTCTGGCAGCCCAAACGTGACCGCCATCGTGCCTGGATCACGGCAGCAGTCCCGGGCGAGGAACTGGGAAAGATTGGTGAGAATCTTCAGCGTGAAAGCGAAGGGTGAGAGCTGCAAAGAAAAATCCTAGAAAAGAGAAATTTCAGGTGGGGCATCGAGACGCAGCGTTCCACTGCAGTGGGTCCCGTCCTTCCATGGACCTGAGGGGTCCGTGCACCCGGCAGAGGAGAAACGATGATGCCCAACCCGCCAGCCCCATCCCCTGCAAGGGTGGGCCGGGTCTCAGACCCGTCGTTCCCAGCTTTCATTGGCTATGCCGTCATAGGGCAACAAGTGAGGCTGGAGAGGGACCAGTTGGCAGGCGGTTGGGCATCTTCGGAAAATACCCATAAAAGGCAGCCAATCCCCGCCTGTGTTTTGGGCCAGGACGCCAGGACCTGCGCCACAGCCTGCTGTCCGCCCACGCTGCTGCCCAACCTTTCCGAAGCTGACTGACCGCTTGCACAAATCACCGCTTCCCCGATTTCTCAAGAGCGTGAGCGTTTCCCATCCCAATCCCGCATCGTGAGAGCTTCGTATAAGGTACGTTTGACAAGCTTTCGTCTCTGTTATCGCCGCCCGCTGCTGCTTGCGCCATTGCTCTCATTTCACGGATGCCTTGAGCTTCAACCAATCCGCCCGTTCAAATCTCACCAATCATCTAATACCGCTCGCAACGCGAGCTGAGTGGCTCGCGTCCTTGGGCGGGCGAGTCGTTCAAACAACCTTTTGAACTCCACCCATTCGCTCCCCCTTCCCAGACGCGCCCACCCAATCATTCCGCCCAATCAACGAAGCAGTCCGGGGAGGCTGGTTGCGACCGTAGACAGGCGCGGCGCCAGTCGCAAAGTAAACAAATGCGTGGGCTGACATAGCGGAGGGGAACCCAGCGCGCAGTTGCCGAACCCCAAGTGCACCAAGAAGCGGAGAAACTGAGACAGTCCGGGCGACATCGGATCAGTTCCGGAGCAATCGTCATCGCCTTGCAGCTCTGGTTGCGCATTTGAAGACGAGACATAGGTCGCCTTGCAGCACTACTACCTACCTAAGGTATCCCGAAGACGCGACCCATCATGGACCCGCAGAACCCCTCCTCGGCGCAGCACGGCCAGCATGGCCAGCAGGGCCGGCAGATGCCCGTTTACGACCTCAGCCTAGGCGGCCATTACGGCGCCAGCGCAGCGGTCCGTTTTTGTGCCCCTTCGCCCCCAAGCCACGAACACCGACACCACTGACATCATCCCTCCTAGATATCCGCCCAAGGGTTTGCGCCGTCGGAGTTGTACACAGGAACATGGGCGAACGTGCACCAGGGCCTGACCGGCCACTACAAGGACGTCCTCACGGCCTACTGGCAGCACACCATCAACCACCTCGAGAGTGACACACACGACTACAAGATGCACCAATTACCACTGGCACGGATCAAGAAGGTCATGAAGGCTGACCCGGAAGTCAAGATGATCTCGGCTGAGGCCCCGATCCTGTTCGCCAAGGGCTGCGACATCTTCATTACCGAGCTCACCATGCGCGCCTGGATACATGCCGAGGAGAACAAGCGGCGCACCCTCCAGCGGTCCGACATCGCCTCGGCCCTGGCCAAGTCCGACATGTTCGACTTCCTCATCGACATCGTCCCGCGCGAGGAGGCCTCCTCCCACGCCAAGCGGACAAGCAACCAGGCCGCCGCCGCCGCCCAACCCGCCGCTCCGCAGCCCCAGATCCCCGGCGTCGGCGCCCCCAACCACGCCGGCCAACACCCCATGGCCGCCCCCGACTACACCCTCGGCGGCCACAACATGGGCGCCGAGGCCGACTACCGCCAGCCACAGACCATGTACCCCGGCCAAGTCCAGCCGGGCGCGCCCGCCTACGGCCAGCCCCAAGCCCAGATGTACGGTGTCGAGGACATGTACTCGTACGGGACGATGCCTCCTCAGCAGGTATGTTTTTGGGTCGCAAGCCAAGTTGTACCGAATCCAAAGCTAACTGAAACTAGTAGGGCGCCTAGGGGGCGGCAGGAGCAGCAGCAGCAGCAGAGTATCAGGTAGCAACAGAGCTTGCGTCGGCGGTGCAGCAGACGCCGTTCCCAGGAACAGCATATCCGGGCCCTCCTCCCGCTCAGAACAACCTCGAGCCCAAGCCGGGCGATTCTTCGGCGGTCTTGCACCCCGATTTGCGGCGGTCAGCCTCGGGGAGCGGAGCGGATGGATCGAACCAGGGTTAATTCCTTCGTATTAAAGTTTGCGAATCTTGGGTTCTGGCGCCAGTCACAGGTTGGATTTCATCGGAAGGCGGGGGTTGGTTCTGCTGGGGTTTTCCTTTTTCCCTCAAGCTCCCACTCACCACAACAACAAAGTTGTGGTGGTGTGCTTGATGTTTCTTCTTGTCGGTATCTCCCAGTAGTAAAGGAGGGTTCAGGTGGCGGTGTGTCGGATTAGTCTTTTTGTTTCATGACCGGATTATGACTTTCCTCATTCGTTTCACATCATTCCCCGTAATTCGCAAGAAAAAAGTCGATAGCTGGCATCGTAACGTCGTCATGGCCGAAGAAAGAAAAGGAAGCTCGTTTGTCGTGCTATCAGATTTTCGCATCAACGCAAGCCGAAGCGCGAGCTGAAGTTAGCGAGCGGCGCCGTCCGGCTTGGGTTCTCGACCGTTTGGGTGATCCTGTTTTTCCCGGAATGGTTAGCATCACGAAGTCCCCACGGACGCAGACAGCAATGATGGAAAGGGAGGAAGGGGGACAGAGAGAAAGGAAGAAAGAAAAACGTACTTCTCCAGCAAGACGGGCCCGTTCATGGCGTCGACGCGGCCGTACTTCTTGTTGCGGATCGAAATGTCGTAAAACTCCTCGTGGTTCTCGCACTGCATCAGCGCGACGGTCTGCTGCAGCTCGTCCAGGTTCTGCTCCAGCATGAAAGCGTTCTCCAGCTTGCTGACAAAGTCGGTCAGGTGCGCCACGTCGAGCGCCATGGCCGTCACCCCGTTGGGGTTGATCTTCTTAACGTCGGGGGAGAGGGGGAGGGCCTAGGTGTGGGTGGTGGGTTTAGTGACTATGCATGAGTAGAGAGGAGGAGTTGGGGGGGGTTCGTACGAGGATCTTGTTGGCTGCGTGGCTGAGCGCGTCAAAGTAGATGAGTTCTTTGATCTCACGGGGGAGGCCCAGGAGGGTGGAGATCATGATGTTCTCGAGGAACTGGGTCAGGGTCACCATGTAGTTGCTGGGCTTCCTGGGTTTGGTTGTCGCAGTCCTGTTCAATTGTGTTAGTGGACTGTGCCTGCAGGACGACAAACACAGGGATCTGACCAGTCATAGTCGGACGTGTCCACGAGGTCGTCGATCTTGGAGTTGACGAGCTCAAAGATGCGCTTCTCGGCCGTCTTCTTGTGGCTTCTGAACAGCTCTGTCGCCTTCAGGGTCACCGGCCCACCAGCCGATGTGGATGAGCGGGCTTCGATCAGCAGTTTCTCAAGTTCCTGGCAAGCAACCTCAAAATGCTCGAGGTTGGTCAGGATCTGCACAATCTGGCCCAGATATTGCGAATGCAGCCGCTCGACCAGCGACTGGCAGACTATATCGGTAAGGAGCTCATCCAGGGTCTAGACAACAAGTTAGACCGGCAGCTTCGAAGGTAGACTGAGGGCAAACGTGCCTTTCTGAGCGTCTCGTCAACGAGGCTGGGGTAGTCAAAGTTCTCCCGGGTAAACCCAAGGAACTGCTCTGCAAAGCTCCTGATGTTTAGGCAGCACAGAGGATACATCTTCGAAAAGGGCAAGACCGTAGGAAACCTGCGTAGGTTAGCAAAGAAAACCACCATGCTCTCCTTCTCCCAAGCAGATCTGTATACGTACGTGAGCTCATTCAGAGATCGCTCGTCGACGAACCAGGCCGCGGAAACAACGTCGTCATACTCTTCGCGCGTCTTGATGGGCACGGGCATGTAATCATCGGTCGATACAATCTTCAACAAGTCAGTTAGAGCCAGGGTGGCCTGAACCGGTTCACTGACCTCCTGAAAGTCTTCGCCAAATTTCCGCTGCAGCAACTCGGCATATTTGTGGAAGAGAACCAGTTGAAAATTGTTGACCAAGGAGGCGGAATAGCCCCAGCCCTGAGCGCTTTGTTAGAAGCGGTCGCACACGTCCTAGACGCCATGAACCTACCTCCATTGTCTGGATGAACAATGCAATGTCGTCCTTAGTCTTCAGTACTAGCTCCGCATTGCCGACGCCGTCCAGCGACCTCGACACGATTCGGATAGCAGCCTGGCACATCGAATCCCAAAGCTCGTCAACCTGTCGATGTTAGAAGCTGCTCCCGTCCTGACACAATATCGGCAGACGCTTACATCAAGAATCGAGCGAACCGATGGAGCGCGTTGCATTGTGGCCTTCTCGATGATGGCAAACCCAGCGACACTTTCCAGAAGGGCCCTGAGGGATTCATCGTCGTCATTAGAGAAGATGTTCTCGGTACTGGGTATGATCAGGTCCTTCTGCTGCCGTCTTGTTGCTGCGTACTCAGCACGGAACTTGTCCACCTGTCCAAGCGCATCGTGGATATGCAGCGCTTCATGCAGTGGCGTGAAGTCGATCTGGAGGTCCTCGTTGTTGAGCACGTCAAAGTCGTTGCTCTCGTCAAAGACCAGCTCGATGGCAGAGTTCAACTTGAAGCGGCTCAGGAACTCGTTTCCCTCCATCCGCTCCTTTTGCCTGGTCCGCCGCTGCTCAGTGTGATAAAAGGCCACCTCGCCCAAGAACTGTGACGATTCCCTGATGCGGAATAGCCAGGTGTTCAGATCCGACATGACTGCCTCCGATATTGCCTTCTGAGAAGCCGGAAGTGACTTCTGAATCATATCCGCCAGCTTGTACTGGGCCGCATACTTGTTCTGGATGATGGGCACCAGGTATTCGTTCTGGAGGTCCTCCAGGGACTTGAGGGCGGCGTAGTAGTTCTTCTTCCGGATGAGGTCGTGAGCATGGTTGACGGCATACAGGATCTTGAGCGACTCTTCGAGGGCGTCCGAGACTTCGGTAATGTTCTGGCGCACGCCGCGCGTGTTGACCAAGGCCTGCTTCTGCTCAGCGAGCTTCTCGGTGCTCGACTGGATGGACTGGTTGAGGTCCAGGATCTCGGATGTCAGGGTCACCGTTCCTTCGCGCACTTGCTGCAGCTGGTTGACGGAGCCCAGGAACTCCTCGTGCTTGGTGAGCCCGATGCGTTCGATGTCGCCCTCGCGGTCTTCGGCATACTGGGAGAGGCTTTGGACGAGCGACCCGACGCGGCTGCTTGTTGCGGCATCTTTCAGAACAGGAATCAATTGGTCGAGAAACTCGGAATCGGACGGCGCAAGGATAATCTACAGTTCCGTCGATATGGTCAGCAACGACGCCGGGAGCAGAGGGTGCGAGTGTTGCGGACCTGGGTGACAGCCGAGTCATAGTCGTCCCACGTCTGGGCTTTCCTCGGCATTTTGAGTCGAAGGCATCAACGGTTTCAGTTGCTGCTCAGAGTTGGGCCTGGATGGTTCTGTGAAAACGGGCGAGCAATGAGCTATGTTGGCGTCGAGCCGCGTTCAAGGCAGCCAAGATGCGAGCCACGGCGCATCATAGGTCTTGGTGGTCCGTGCGCTCGCTTTGAGGTCAAGGTGTCAAGCAGCAACAAAAAAGCTTGGCGTTTTACCCCTTTTCCCCCTTTCCCTGGTTTCAACTCCAACCTTCAAACCTGGGGCTGGAAAATCAACAACTCTGAAAGTATCCAGGAGATAGATAATCATGCCTGTAGAGCATGCTGTCTCCAGGTACATTACAAAGTCGACCCTTTGCAAAGCCCTTTCTTGTCCCAGCCTATCTGCCTGTGTCCAGGATGGGGAATTCCCGGTCTCTCTTTCAGGTTATCAACCTTGTGAGCTGTTGATTTAGAACCAGGAGTGCCTGGGAAAAGGGGTCTCTGATTTTTTGGCATATCTTACACACGTGATGCTTTCAAATGCCAGGTAATGAAAGGGCTGGAGAGGCGCGCACAGTCATGGTTCATTCCGTGGCCCGGTTTGAATCCTTGTGCAAGCTGTCGTTCCTTCCTTTTCCATTGCAACACGACCTAGACCCTGGGTCATGGCCCAACTCTAGGCTGCAAGCAGTGCCAGGCCCTCCTCCATTCCCTTCCCATGTACCTTCCAGGGTCTACCGGTAGACTCACGCATCGAAATCCCAGACCCGGTCTTGCTGATCACCCAAACACATCACATCAAGGAAGCTCGTCAGGTTCCGGAAGGCAGACATCCCGGCCTCTACGTTGACCGGCCCCGGTGAGTTTTAGTCCACGCCCTGAGGAAAAGAGCATCTCTCTTTTTTCCACAAATCTACATTGCCTGCTCAATATTAAAATCATCGTTTGATTTCTCGTGGCTTCTGATTTCTTCCTCCACCAAAAGCTTGACGACTCGGGGCTCGGATTTCAGCCTCTGGCTCGTTGTCAAGATCGCGGCTGCTCCCATCGACAAAGTCTGCCTTCTATTTCGGGTTTCTGCCTCAGGACCTCATCTATTTTTCAGTCCCACGCTCCTTCCGAACTTTGATTAACGCGTCGCGTGGTTACTTTGGAGAGTTTGGTCTTCGTCGCGAGTTCCTTTTCTGCAAACTCTTGGATCACTCGTCACTCCATCCTCTCGTTCCTTCCTCTCATCAGTTCTGCCTTAGAGAATTACCCTCATTTATCCTCCTCTCTCGCCAGGTCCTATCCGTTGTCGTCGTCGACTTCCTCATATCCGACAAACCTCGAGTGTCGCCAAGAAGGCACTCAGCGACAAGCACCGACACCGCGACTATCACATCACCATGGCGCAGGTGCGGGATGCAGCGTTCAACCCGCCGTCTCCTCACTCATCGAGTGCTGGTGCCGACTCATACAAACATGAAGGGACTCCCGAGACCAGGCTCACCGTCTTCTCTCCCGATGATGGTTCGGCCCGATCCAACAAGATGCCGATGGCACTCAGCCTCAACGCTCCGTCTGACCACTCTGACGGCCCTGTCCACTTTCATCGTGTCAACGCCATCGGGGGCTTTGGCGATCCCTCGGCTGCTGCCGAGAAAGACCCGTTCGTCTCAAGCACGACTGTCGCTAAGGGCGAGCAGAAGCTATCCCCGACCGCCTCGGCGTTCCGCCCAGTCTCTGTTCCGCTGGTGGCTCACGGTTCCCTGAATGCACCTCCTGGAATGAATGCTGGTCTCGGCGCAAACCGCCAGCTCTTCGCCCCCCAGGCCACTGCCAGGTTCAGCACCGAGTTGGGAGTTTCTCGATGCCTTGTCCTCTACTCGCCGTCCCAGCCCGTCACTCTCACGGAGGTTGAGGGCTATCTTGAGGTGAGAAAAGACCAATCTCCTTTGATACCCTGCCAACAAGACGCTGACAGCCAACATAGAAATTGGAGCGTCTTGGATCGCCGTGCCAGGGCAAGCGCAACGCGGTTTCGGCTGACGGCAAGGTGTTTCTTCATCTTCCCAACGTCCGTGACGCCCGCAACGCCCACGATAATGTTCAGCTTGGTTCTCCCGACTGGCGGGCCGAGTATATTGCGGCAATCGAGTTCTACAGTGTACGCGTGTTTGCCTGCCAATTTCGCCCCCCCCCATCCTCACTGTGCTGACAATCATTAGGTGTGCTCAGCGGACCAGGCTGACCCGGTCTGTAACGGCCAGGTCCAAATCACGGCATTTGGCCAAGGTCCCAACTCTGGCGTTTATGTTGAGACCGTCATTCAAACCTTCCTCGAGACCCAGGGCGAGGTGTTTGCGCTTCTGCGTCAGAGCGACATGAACGACGGCGCTTTTCGGGCTCTGGCTGAGTTTTCCGACGCCGATGTTGCCATCGCGGTGGTTCATAGGTTCAACGGAACCACATTGGGCGTAGGTCATCAAAATCCTTGTGGCTTCCGAATTGGTCTGACGGTTTTACTCAGGGCGTCCACCTCATCTTGACGCTCTGCCAGCTGGACGCGACGGCAACGACAACCCGGCAGTTCGATAGCCACAACTCAGCGTTCAACGCAATGCGGAGTCCGGTTCGCAATGTGGCAAATGCATTTCAGAGCATGGGTGTTTTGGACACCCCGCAGCAGGCCGGTTCACTCATGGCGGCTGGCCGTTTTGGTCAACCCCCTGCCGGGCTTCAGCAGTACGCCATGTATCCTGTGGCATACCACGGTCTCCAATCTGCCGGACCGAGTCGATTTGTGCTCGACCAAACTCCCACTCGAGGCCAGGGCGTTAGCCACATGACGCCGATGACTCCCATTTCCGGAGGTATGCCGATCATGGCCCCGCTGTACAATACCACGCCTCCTGCCACGCCGATGGCGATGCATGGTGACTTCACCAGCCCGAGAACCATCCAGGCATATGGACGCATGGACGCTCGCATGGACGCTCGCATGGACGGCCGCCTGGATGGCCGCCGCCAGAACGCCATGAGGGTAAACAGGTCCCCGTTCTTCAACAATGCCGGTCATCACAATCATGTTGATGTCAACCGCATCCGCGACGGCATCGACGTCCGGACCACAGTATGTCCCCTCCTTTTATTACGCGTTGCACTGTCCAATAGCTCACACACGTAGATCATGCTGCGGAACATCCCCAACAAGGTTGACCAAGCTATGCTCAAGCGGATTATTGACGAGTCGAGCTGGGGCAAGTACGATTTCATGTACCTGCGCATCGACTTCGCCAATGACTGCAAGTACGTAGAGACTCAGCCTTTTGATGCTCGCTTCAATTTGCTGACAGTATCACCCAGTGTTGGTTATGCGTTCATCAACTTCGTGGATGTAAGTCATCTCACCCGGATAGTTCTGGAATCATCTCTACTGACACTCTCTAGCCTTTGGACATCATCGATGTACGTCGCGGCTCGAATCACATTCTTTGTCCTCTCTCAACTGCTCATGATATCTGACTTGAAATTAGTTCGTCAATGCTCGCGGTAATCAGCGTTGGAATTGCTTCAAGAGTGACAAGGTGGCTGAGATTTCCTACGCCAGTAAGTTATCCCGGACTCAACACGGAGAACGCGTACTGACCTGCCCAAGCCATCCAAGGCAAGGATTGCCTCGTCCAGAAGTTCCGCAACAGCTCCGTCATGTTGGAGGCGCCTCATTACCGGCCCAAGGTACATTTATTACCACCATGTTTTTGAATTCTGACTGACGCTGCTAGCTCTACTACACCTCCAACGGCCCTCGACCTGACTTGTCTGGCCAGGAGGAGCCATTCCCGGACCCGGACAACCAGTCAAAGATGAAGCGAAGCTGCGAGAACGCTGAGCACGTCGGTAGGTAGCAAGTTTTCTTATCCAGGCTTACATTCATGTGACTAACGCGCGTTCTGCAGGTCTCTTCACACCGAACGCTGGCCAGCATTTCCGTGATGAGCAGCGCCGCCGTCGTTCACAGTACGACCGCGGAACCAGGCTCGCCGCCCTCGAGGAGTACGACTACGACGCCCATGTCCAGCCGCACAACTTCTTCGGACCTCAGTAAGCATCACTGACTCTAGAGGACGGCAATCTCACGCGAAGGCGGCAGCTCTCATAAACTCGGCGAGCCTCCAGAATTTTTTTATTCGACACGACGGAATCGCGTTGGCTGCTGCTTTGCCATTTTTCAGAAGTCGACAGAGGCGTATACCATTTGGTTTGCAGTTCCTTGCTGACATCGAGAGGCACCTTGGCAATTTCGTTGAGATATTGGGCGGGAACGAAGGGGAACTTCTTATCGCAGCGTTACTTGGCCTCGTTCACGCGGTGCGAAAATCCAGAAAAAGAGGAGAGAAGAAAAGAAAAGGGATGGGCGTGGGAATGGGACCAGCGGGATGGGGATTGGACTATGCCGGAGGGTTCTTGCAGCCTTGGTGGTCTAGGAAAGATCGTCCCATACCGCAGAGCCTGGTTTTTTTGAGCAGTCAGATCGACGATGGCCCGGACAGACATCCCCTAGAGTTAGGATCCGGAGCTAGCTTTGGCCTTCTAATTAGCATTACCTTCCCACACTCCCTTTAACCCAGTGCTCGTTTTGGATGATGATTGTGAAGTTCCGCTCATCGCAGATGGCACAGTGACACCACGATGAATAACAATAATACAGCAGGAATTGCATGGGATTTGGTATATACCGACTAGCTCATATCATCATCATTACATACAGTTCCAATACCGTGTCTCATTCATAGCCCGCTCGAATCTTCGGGCAGCGCTGGAAGCGGTTTCCTAAGCCCGCTTCCCCCTCCAAGCTGTGCCATCGCTGACCGAGGCCGTCCATTTAGAGGCGGCTTCTCTCGCTCAGTTCTGTCTTCTTCCTCTCCTGGACCCGGCTCAGACTGTGTCTCGGGCTCGGTCTCGATGGAGAGGGAAAGATCGTCGATTTCTTCTTCTGCAGCAGCAGCGGGAGTATGCCGGTGGCGCGGCGGTGTCGTTGTCGTTGTTGTCGCCTGTTCGTTGTTGTCGTCGTCTTCTTCTCCTTCTTCTTCTTGCCGTTGTTGTTCTTCTGGTTGCTGTTCGTAAAAGGACGACTCCGGGCTGCGGGCCAGGTGGCCTGCGGGCGTGCTCTCCCGGCTGTACTCTGACGGCGGGGTCAGGGGGAGGGTTTTGTTTTTGAACAATGACGAGGAGGCGGAGGAGGAGGGCGAGGGGGATTGGGTTTGGTAGAGGTGGCGCGGGAGGGCGGAGGCCGCGAGGTTGTGGTGGTGGTTTGCGGAGGCGGCTGCTGCTGGTCGGATGGTGGTGGTGGTGGTGTCTGGCGGGGGGGAAGAGCTGGGCATGGAGAGGCCCGAGATGGAGTCGGAGCGGGTTGGGCGGCCGCCGCCAGCGCTGCCATTGTAGGCGTAGCCGTACCGGCGGTAGGCGGAGCTTGAGGTTGGGGGGAAGGCGGGGAAGGAGGCGCTGTCGAGGGCGGCGAGGCCGCCGCGGCTGAAGATGACGAGGATGAGGCAGGCGAGGAGCAGGACGCTTTGGAGGATGGCCATGCGCTTCTGGAAGACGACCTCGTCGGCGAGGATGTTGAGGCGGGAGGTGAGGGCGACGATCTCGCGCTGGGACTGCTCGCGCTGGGTCTCGAGGGCGATGACGGTGCTCTGCCAGATCTGGTCGTACTGCGTGCGCACGTTGCGGAGTTCGGACAGGACCGTCTTGTTCAGGTTGTCGAGGAAGGAGTCAACGCGCGTGATCTGCTTGCGCTCCATCTTGAGGAGCACCTCTTGGAGGAAGCGGGACTGCTCTTCGATATACTGGAGGGAGAGGGAGGTGTTGGATTCGAGGAGTTGAAGGCGTTTGGTGATGGTCTTGAAAAAGGACTCTTGAACGGTGGGAGAGCTGGAGGCAGAGCTGGCGACGGAGCTGGTTTTGTTGCGCTGGGTGGTGGGGGTGGCGGACGAGTTGTCACCAGTGTCCGCCCGGCCATCGGTCTGTTTTTGGGTAGCGTGGTTTGCGGTGCTATTATTGACAGCTTGCGGTGGGGTTGAAGGCGTGGTAGTTGAGGCGGTACTCGTTGACTTCCCCTGAGAGACGGGAGACTCTGGAGAGGGAGGCTCAGACGAGGAGCTGTTGAGCCGGGACCCCTCACCCACACCTGACGCCGCAGATGGGCGCGGTGTCACCGATTCAGGGGCGGCAGGAGGCTTTTTAAGAGAGTTGCTAGAACCGGACTCGACAGGGGTGGGTTCGGCCGTCGTTGGCGAACGCAATTCGCACATCTCGTGAGAAAGGCTGCTCTGGAAGAGAGGACGCCATGGAGTCAGACCCACTTCAACGATGGGCGAGGGGGCCTCCTCCTGTGCAACCGCTGATAGATTGTCAACAGCCGCTTGCTCTTGCACTTGCTGCGCCTCCTCCACCGGCTCATGAGCCTCTGCTTCAATTTGCTCTGGCTCGTCGTCATGGTTTGGCTCCTTCCACGAATCCAGCATGCGAGTGCCATGGACACGGAGCAGGGACACTGGGCAATAGAACTCATTCCCCCAGTGGCTCAGAAACTCGATGCGGATGTACTTGGTGTAGATCTGAGGATGCTCAATCAAGAATGCCTGGATGTCTCGCGAATTGCGAGCCTCAAAGGTGCCCAACTCTACCCACTTGTCCAGTTTCACCGGGTAGCGGTCACTAACGCTGACGGTGAATCTGCGGATCATGCTGGAGAAGAATTCAAAGTTGGCCAGGACGACGGTGTCGACGAGGATGTCGTCGCTCAGCTCGACGATAACGAACTTGTTTTTGGCGCGGCATTCCAGCAGCATGTACGAGTCCTTGTTCTCGACCAGGATGGCCTTTGCGTTTTTGGCCCCCGAACTGGTCTTGAGGACTGTCGCGCCAGCATCGAAGGACGCGTACGAGAATCTCTCCTTGCAGGTCTTGCCAGCGTCCTTGCTCCGGTAGTACTGCGTCTTGCCGTCGTCGTGGAGAATCTGCTCCTCTTTGACCTCCTTGTCGGTGTTTGGCACAGGGGCGCCGGTGGGCGACGACGTGATCTCGGAGACCTTCTCGGTGAGGGCGTCGAAGTCAAGGGCAATCTCGCCTTCTTCGCCAAAACTGTCGACGTCGCCGGTGTTCATGCCGGGGTCCCGTTCCCGGTGTTCACGCTGCTTCTGGGGCTTGATGTTGGCGGGATCCTGGCCCGATTTCCGCAGCATCATCTCCTTCCACTCCTCAAAGGACATGAAGGAGCTAGCGGCCAGCTCCTCCTGGCCATCCTGCTCTTGCGCCGTGCCATTATCCTGTGCTGCCCCAGGGGTTTCGGGGACCGTGTTTGTGGGTGTCTGGATCGTCGCGATGGTCGGCTGGGTGGCGGAGTTGTCTGTGGCGGTCGGGGTTGGGCTCGTCCACGAGGTGCGCAGGCATTGCTGCGGCAGGGTGTGGGTGATGTAGTTGATGGTCCTGTACTCGCACACCTCTGTGGCAGCCGGCGCCGCGGTCACTGCCGTCTCCGAGGCCGGTCTCGAGGCATGGGCAGCACCCGCGCAGAGCCCCAGCAACGCCAGCAGTTGCGCCGGCGCTGGAGCGCGCATTCTGTCCTCAGGCCGTTGGGCGAGATGCCGGACTGTCCATGGCGAGTGCTGCTGTTGATGAAGCCGTCGTCAGGGGTCGATCTTGTCTGTTGCCGCGGGGCGGTGAATTTGGACTGGCTGTCAAAGGAGATGGAACAGCTGCAAGCTGGCAATTCGCAGATTGGCATCCGTCATTGCACTGCAACATGCCAATCCTGCCACCCAGAACAAGGGTCGAGGGGTATGCCAAGACTGTTCGAATGCAACACTTCCATGGGTTAGGGTTAATCCTGGGGGCAGTGGGGCAGCTACATAGTAACACGACCCTTCGTTTGGACCCCTGCTTCCAAACCTGAATTTGAGGCTTGATCAATGCCCAAACCTGAAAATTGTCATCTCACCCCCCCACTGAATCTGACTTTCGAAGACACACGAAAACATGTCGAACCTCTCGCCTCCTCGAGACCAAGAGCGACATCGGCAAATGGATGGTTCGAAGCGCGCCTATCGCTGAAATCCCGCCAAGCTGGAGCCGGTTGCTGCACGATGCCAAGTCGGCATTGGTCGAGACCGCAGCTCGGATTTCAGGCTAAATGCCATCCGACGAGGCTGTCCACTGTCAAAAACGTGGGGCAACGTGCCGTCGAGCCCCGCCGGGTACCTGGATGGTTCTCTGGGTTCATGACGAACAGGACCCCACGTTCGGTGAAAGGGGGACACGAGATCTCTCCCTCTTTTTTTCCCGTGTAAATAAAACCGGCCTTTTTGAGCTTACTCTGTCGTGTTTCTGCTGCCGCTTTTGTGTGATTTCGAGCTTGTGAAGCAGACCAGATACGAAGTACATACCTCCCACCAACCTCGCTCTTCACTTGTAAGCTCCATCGACAGCTCCGCCTACAGCCCACCATGAGCGAGGGACCCCTCTATCTGGGGTTCGACCTCTCGACCCAGCAGCTCAAGGGTGTGATTTACCCATCCCAAGTCTTGGAATGACACTGGTCAGCTAAACACCACTTTCATCCAGCCATCGTCGTTCAGTCCGACCTCCAAGTCGTCGCGGATGCGAAAGTCGACTTTGACCAAGACTTTGGCGCCAAGTACGGCATCAAGAAGGGCGTGCTGGTCAACCAGGCTGAAGGCGAGGTTTTTGCTCCCGTGGCCCTGTGGCTCGAGTCCCTCGACCTGGTGCTGCAGCGGCTGCAGGAGAAGAACACGCCCCTGAACCGGATTCGGGGCATCAGTGGCTCTTGCCAGCAGCATGGGAGCGTCTACTGGGGCCGCCAGGCCGAGGCCCTGCTCGGCGGTCTGAAGGCGGACAAGGCGCTCGTTGACCAGTTGACCGACGCCTTCTCGCATCCGTATGCGCCTAACTGGCAGGATCACAGCACGCAGCAGGAGTGTGATCAGTTCGATTCCACGCTGGGGTCGGCAGAGAGGTTGGCGGAGGTGACGGGAAGTGCTGCGCATCACGTTAGTCCCCCGCATGGCGATGGCTGTACAACTTTTGGAGAGGGCAGTAGCTGACATGCCGACACAGCGCTTCACCGGCACCCAGATAATGCGCCTCCGCCGCAAGCTCCCCGACATGTACGCAGCGACGTCGCGGATATCACTCGTCTCCGCCTTCCTCGCCTCCCTCTTCCTCGGCACCGTCGCCCCGATGGACATCAGCGACGCCTGCGGCATGAACCTCTGGGACATCCCCGGCAATAACTGGTCCGAGCCGCTCCTCGAACTGACCGCCGGCAAAGACGGCGTTGCCGAGCTCCGCAACAAGCTGGGCGAGGTGGAAAAAGACGGCGGTGCCAGCCTGGGCCGCGTCAGCAGCTACTTCACGACCAAATACGGCTTCAGCCCCGACTGCGAGGTCGCTCCCTTCACGGGCGACAACCCGGCCACGATCCTCGCCCTCCCCCTCCGCCCGCTCGACGCCATCGTCAGCCTGGGCACCAGCACCACCTTCCTCATGATCACCCCCGTCTACAAGCCCGACCCGAGCTACCACTTTTTCAACCACCCCACCACCCCCGGCCAGTATATGTTTATGCTGTGCTACAAGAACGGCGGCCTCGCCCGCGAGAAGGTCCGCGACGCCCTCCCCAAGCCCTCCGGCCCGGACCCCTGGGCCACCTTCAACCAGCACGCCCTCGCCACGCCCCCTCTCGACATGCACTCCGAGACGGACCCGGCCAAGCTCGGCCTGTACTTCTACCTCCCCGAGATCGTCCCCAACATCCGCGCCGGCACCTGGCGCTACACGTGCTCGCCCGACGGCGCCAACCTCCAAGAGACCCCCTCCCCCTGGCCCGCCGCCACCGACGCCCGCGCCATCGTCGAGTCCCAGGCCCTCTCCATGCGCCTGCGCAGCCAGAAGCTCGTGCACACGCCCCCCGGCCGCACCGCCCTGCCCGCCCAGCCGCGGCGCATCTACCTCGTGGGCGGCGGCTCGCTGAACCCGGCCATCGCGCAGATCCTAGGCGACGTGCTCGGCGGCGCCGACGGCGTGTACAAGCTCGACGTCGGGGGCAACGCGTGCGCGCTGGGCGGCGCGTACAAGGCCGTGTGGGCGTTTGAGCGCGCGGAGGGGGAGACGTTTGACGAGCTGATCGGGAAGCGGTGGAAGGAGGAAGGGGCGATCCAGAAGGTGGGCGAGGGGTACAAGGAGGGGGTGTTTGAGCGGTATGGCGGGGTGTTGGGGGCGTTTGAGGAGATGGAGGGGAGGATTTTGGAGGTGGCGAGGAATACGTAGATAAAAAGCATCCATATGGTGATGAAGAATGAGAACTGGATAAACGCTCTGATTTAATGTTTTGTGACTAAAGAGGTTATTGATGTTGCGTCTGCCAACTCAAGCCCGATAGACAGATGCTGACCGAGTAGTGAGATAGATAGCTGTATCAGTCAGGCCATCTTTGGCCTCCACCGATGTTCTGTGCTCGTATGCGGGAAACCCCCATTTGTGAAACAGACCACGGATCACAAGGAAACACAGGCTAAGACGCTCTGTTGCCAAGCACCTGGCATGCAGCTGCGCTGCTTCCTTCGACGTCACCGGACCAAGACAGAAGAAAATCAACTTGCACCAAAACATCCAACATCCAAAACCTTGACCCAACAGGCTCGGAGCCAGAATGCGAGGTGGGTAAAAGGCTCCCGGGGTGTGAATGGCCTCGCTCCGACTGACAGACAACTTAAGGGCCTGCGGTACGGCGCAATGCTCGCCCACCAAAAGATGGCGACATGAACCTCGGACCCGTCTCCTACCTGGACTGCATCGTGTTTTGCCTGTTCCTGGCTCCCCAGCTGGTCTGGCAGGTCGGCTTCTTCCCGACGGTGCTGTGCGTCCTGCAAGCGCTGCCCTTTTTCTGTAAGTGTGGGCTGTTGCCGTGTCTATTGTTTGTCACTGGTATGGCATGCTAACCGCAAAGAAGTGGTCCAACTGCCGAGGGCGTTCATCCGCGAGCGGTATCTGATCCCCCGCGAGAAACGGTCTGTCTTTGTGCAGACGGCATCTCCGTTTGAAGACTTCGTCGTCCGGTGCATACGGTACGCCTTCGCGCACATCCCGCCGCGCATTGGACGGGTGTTCTTCTCCAAGGAGGTCGCGCTTCCGTTTCTCTGGTTTCGATGCCTCCGCCATGGGCATCTTGGGTCACCGATCCATTGGGAGGAGCACCGCGAGGTGATCCTGCCCCAAAGTCGAATTTGGGGTTTTATGCTGACCGTCTTGCTAGGCTGGTTTCCGTGGTGTTTGGCTGATCAAGAATCCCAAAGAGAAACCGGATTTTGTTCTCTACTACGCACATGGTGAGAAACTTGGCAAAGCGGAGCCGCTCGCGCTGATGCTGGTACAGGAGGCGGTTTCTCCATGGGCTCGTCGTATTTTTACCTCGAATATCTCTTGACCTGGCTGTCAGTCTTGAGTCTGTCAGGATATGACAACCCCGCGATTTTCGGCTTGAATTATACGCTCGTCCCAGATGCGTCGTTCCCCACACAGGTCGATGAGACTCTGAGGGGTTACGGGCATGTTCTGGCGTTGGCCCAAGACCCATCGATCGTCTGTGTAAGCGGGGACTCGGCAGGCGCAGCTCTCATCCTCTGTTTGCTGCTCCGCCTCGGCGACGTCCGACCCAGCCGGCGCGGAACCGGGCAGCAGCACCCAAAGCCTGCGCTTGCTGTCTTGATCTCTCCCTGGGCAACACTTGTCTCGACACGACATATGAATACTGTAAGCGACTACCTGGACGTGAGGCAGCTCCATCAATATGCAAGACAATTTGCTGGCAGCAGCACCTCGGTGGCGGATCCTTTAGTCTCACCAGGCTGCTGCATGGACAGTTCGTGCTGGAAAAGATCGAGTCCTTCTGAGGGTATTGTCATCACGTATGGCACGGACGAGGTACTTGCTCCAGACATTGAAGCACTCGTCGACACTCTCGAAAAAGCTGGTGTTACTGTTGGGGTCAGGGCGGAATCCGGGGGCATCCATGCGTGGCCGGTGGCATCTCTGTTTCTTTCGAGCAGTCGCGATGGCCGGCTTGAGGGGCTAAAGACTATGACGAGAGAGATTAGAGGACGTGTTCCAAAGGGGCGCTTGTAAACGGAACCGATTTAGACGGAGTTGTGTCCTCAGATTAGATCAAGTAATTCATGCCATCATCGACATGAGCGCCGTTGACCCCAGAGGCAAAGCTCGGTTTCTTCAACGCTGAGTTCTGGTCTCTGGCGGTTTCAAGTTGCTCTTGAAGGTCATCATAGACAGCGAGTTGGAGAAAAAAATCTGGCTTACTTTGATGTATGTATGAGACGGAAGTGCCGCGGGTTGTGCTGTCGACCACCGCCCCAACCCGCTGTCGCGAGATCGAAGCAATGGCATTTGTGCTCAGGTTGAAGAGAACCAAACGAGTGTGAAAAGACGATGTGGGGCGCAGGCCCCCCGACTTGACCAAGCTGGGCAGTGATTTGCATCCTCCAAAGGCACAGCAGCGGCAAGGCATGGTACATTTACGCGCGCCAGCAGACTTGGTGCAACCTGCACCCTGGACCAGTGGGCGGTGTGAAGATTCGCAAGACTGGAGGTACCTGAGTGTAAGTCGGGTGAGCTGGTTTCAACGGTCCAGTTTGATGCAGACATGTACGGGACATATGGCGGCGACATGCAACCACAGCCCACATGGGAGCTTCTCCAACTGTCGTGCTCTGGTGTACCGTCGAGGTCTTGTGTTTGTTTGCTCCTTGGTACAGATTAGAGCCATCTTGTTGGCGCTTTCGTGCTGATGCAGCCGTGCCGCAAACAAGCCAGTAAGGTACTCTGTAATCTGTATCCGTACTTTGCTCAGTCCCATATAAGC
>Ga0247824_10000453_pt1 | contig 20065 bp, 8 predicted proteins | sample 13C_PalmiticAcid_FD_194412 | JGI IMG/M metagenome (GOLD analysis project Ga0247824, IMG submission 194412) | Soil microbial communities from agricultural site in Penn Yan, New York, United States - 13C_PalmiticAcid_Day48 | ecosystem: Environmental > Terrestrial > Soil > Agricultural land...
GAGAGAGAGGGATGGGATGGGATGGATCCGCGCGGCGTGATAAAGGGGACGACGGTAGAAAAGAAAGAAAAAAGAGGAGGGAGGACCGGAGTGCTATTTATTCGTTTTCTGCGAGTGATCGTGATCGGGGGAGGGAGATGAGTGATAGACTCTCACCAGCCCTCTCTCCACATTTTTGCTGATCCAAAGACCCATATGGTGGACACGTTGGCCTGAAAAGAGCGTTCCTTGAGATCGTGCGGAGCATGCCTCGGCGCAGTGTGGAACAATCGGAGAGCCAGTCAAACGGCCAAGGTTTCAAGGACGTCGCACCACACCATTCGGGTCCACTGCATCTTCTTCATATCACACTAGTCCAGTAGGCTATCGCTCCCTTCCACCCTTCCAAAGCACACCAAGGTTCAATCTCATCCACCCTCGGTCTGCTCAATTGGTTGAGATAACAGGGTCAACATGTGTACTTGCAGCTCATAATGGATTCCACGGCGAACCCCGGCGGGATAGAGCTGATGTGTGAGGGAATGAAGCAAGTGTTCATCGATTTCTCGTTCGAATGGCACTAGTCTAATCAACGGCGCTTTCTCTCACGCTACAACCAGGTGTTGTTACCCAAACTGAGGGCGTGAATACAAGGTTATTGTGAAAGCAGCCTGTTTGTCCATCCGGGGTCTGACAAAGCCCTCTTTAGTAGAAGGCGCTCACATTCAATGGCCTTATTTGAAAGGTCATGTAGGACATCATCGACAAACATTTGCTAACATGATGTCAATTTGCCTCCATAGGGCTGCAGATCGGATCCCTTCTTCAATTGAACTAGGTGCTCAATTTATTATTACCTCCCGTTTTAACCTTCCCTCTCAGTGACACTGTGCCTGGGGAAAAACGGCTAAACGTTGTGCTCTCCATGGCTGCGCTAGTGTTTGATTGTGCACCACCACTTTCACCTGCTTGCTTCTCACACCATTCAATCATGAACACTGGTTTCCCACGAACCATTGGGGGCCTAGGGCAACTTTCCAGATGCTGCAAGATGGGTGTATTATTGATTTCAGGTGGACACAAGGCAATCGACACGGGCCAATAGGTGTGCCATGTAAGCCACGGGCTGGAGAAGGGGGCAGGAATTTCAGGGAAATGGATTCCAAATGGAGTAAGGAGCTTGTTCGATCGAAACGTCTAATGATGACCCAACAGTTCAGGAAAGCCATGCCATTATACACAAATCATTGGAGCAGCCAAAGGGCAAAAGCAAACTTGAATCGATCTGATGCTCATCAGCCTCTAGGAACTTGATCCGTCAGAGCAAGACAAACCCAGGTAGACAGTAACGGGGAGGGAGGCCACGGAACGACCGAAAAAAAAAAGGAGCCCTGACACCGTGGTGACAATAGCTGACTTGCAAACGGCACGCACCCAAAGTCAGCAGCCACGGATATGAAGTCCTGTTTACCAATTCTTTGAGGGGTGGTGAGCGAGAAACTCGACTCGATTATGGATCTCCGGTGCCTGTATCGGATGGAGCCCAAATGAAAGAAACCGCAGGTGTAGAAGAAGAGATCAAGCAGCGAGCTCCCAGTGAGCGGTTAATGGATGGTAGTCAAACGGATAGTGTTCCGAGAAGGATGGTTCTACAAGACACGAACTCTATTGCCGATGGAGTCGATCCGTGACGCCCACCACAACGATCTCCGCCTCTTTGCCAAGTGGACAGACTAGAGAGTGGAAAGAAAGAACACTTGTCTACGAGGCAGATAATTCTCCTTGGACGACCTCACCCAGACTGACAAGTTATCTCGTGGAACCCGACAATAGTTCTTTAGGTAGATCGCCCTCCTCTTTGCTCTCAGGGTGTACGAACAACTCCAATGAGGGGATATATACCTGGGTGGTGTACGTACCAATGCTTTGAACGGTGATGTTCCTGCAGCAGCTTATGTTCTCGGAAAATTGATGTGTCGGGATAGAGTTAGAAAATGACCCCACCTCCAAAAGCTTGCAGAGCTCCACCCAGGAAGCTAAATGAAGAATCGGAGTACCTTCAGAGTAGCCACATGGCGTGTATGGTCCTCTCTTTTTTTTCCGGTCTGAGTTTAAGTATGTTAAGACGAGGCCAATTGAAGCTGGGTATATACAGCTGTTGTTCGTATCCTCCCTTTGGCCGAATAGGACCACAAGTTGCAATCCAGGGTCTCAGTCGCGTGTCCAATTTGTCAGGCATCTTTATAGCTTTGCTACAGTGTAGTGTATCTTTGTTAGGACTAACTAGCATCCCTCGCCTCAAATCGGTGAATCTCATCGAGCCTTCGAGCTAGGATACCACCAATCTCTGCCAAGGCCACTGGTTTGTCCATGTCATCATGGTTGCAGTGAACATCATGGAGGTCGATCTTTCCAAGGACATACGGCTTCCAGATTGCAACAGAAACCAGATCGTTCCCATCCCTTTGCTCCATTGCTCGGAAGAGGATCATATCACCCTCGTATACAAGTGGCGTATGTCTCCTAGCCAAGCGATCGTTCCAGCGGCTCATTTCTGGCGCTTTCTCCAAGAAGACTCTCCCAACTGCAGAGGTGTTGTTCTCACCAAAGCCTGGAAGCATTTCGTGAATGTCAGGCTTGTCTTCTTCCACCTTTTCCTCTTGGTTGTAGGATGTTGATTTGGGATCGATCGGAGATGTGTCCATTACTGCCAGCAGGTTCACTCGTTCGCCTTGATTCTGGAGATGTGCGGCCATGGTGTGAGCGACCTTACCACCGAAAGAGTATCCAAGTAGGTGGTAGGGTCCCTGAGGCTGGATCCTTCGGATATGATCAAGATAATCCATCGCCATCTCCTCAAGAGCTATGGCAGGCTGTTCACCGTCGTAAAACCCTCGTGCTTGAAGGCCATACACGGGCTGATCTTCGTCCAAATGCCTTGGAAGGCCGATATAACACCAGCTAAGGCCGAATCCAGGGTGAATGCAGAATAGAGGTGGTAGGGCTCCTTGAGGCTTGATAGGAAGGACAACATCGAATGCACCCTTTTGGTTGTTGCTGTTGCTAATCAATCGTGTTGCCAGCTCTGCAATTGTGGGGGCTTCAAACAGGTCTCCCAGCGAGATCTTGAGACCAAGTACAGTGTAAATGTGGGTGATCAGTCTCAAAGCGAGCAAGGAGTGGCCACCGAGCATGAAGAAGTTGTCGTGCCGTCCGATTGTATCAACCTGTAGCATTTCGATCCAGAGGGCCTCAAGTGCGGACTCGATTTCTCCTTGAGGTGCTTCATAGACAAGTCGAGTGGATGCTTGATGCATTGTACTCTGTATCCAGAGGTCCTCACCACGTTCCGTTGGAGCATGCTCCATGGCCTTGATGGTGCGATCTGAATCAGCCGTCATAGCCTGAAGTACTGTCTGGAGGTAGCCGACCTGTCTTTCAATTGTTGAACGGTCAAAAAGTGCGGTTGAGTATCCCAAGGCTCCAACCAATTCATCGTTTGATTCAAAGAGCTGTAACTCAAGATCAAAGCCGATTGCATAGTAGTCCGTGGGAGCTTCCTTGGCTTCAATGTCCGGCAACTGCCACTCCGGTGCTTCGTTACTTTGCCAGATAAACATTGCTTGGAACAGCGGCGAATGAGCCAAGCTACGCGCTGGCTGAACAATGTCCACAACCTGCTCAAAGGGTAGGTCTTCATGTGTTTGTGCTCCAATTGTACTGTGCCGGACACGTTCGAGCAACTGACGTACGGTTGGTTCGCCGGACAGATCGATACGTAGTGCTAGAGTGTTCACGAAGAAGCCGATTAAAGGCTCGATCTGGTGGTGATTGCGGTTGGCAGTCAGCGAACCGACAATGATGTCGTCCTGATCGGACAGTTGCGATAGAACCAAACTCCAGGCACCTAGAATGGTCATAAACAGGGTCGTTCCATGTTCCTGACTCAGTTGCTTGAGTGAATGAGTGAGCTGTTTGTCCAAATGGATTTGAACCCGGTCCCCTGTGAATGACTGGCGAGGGGGGCGAGGTCGATCTGTTGGTAAATTGAGCAGGACGGGTGCTCCATCCAAGATTGAGTGCCAGTACGAGCGAAGAGGCTCGAGTCGACTTTCTGATAGCCACTCCCTCTGCCAGGCAGCGTAGTCGGGATACTGAGTGGCAAGTGGCGGCAATGGATTGGACTCGCCTCTAGAGTAAGCGGCATAGAGTGTGCTTAGTTCACGGTGCAGCACAGCTAGAGACCAGCCATCGGAGACGATGTGGTGCTTGGTGAGTAAGAAGAAGTACTCATCGTTGTCAAGCTGAACCATGAATGCACGGACCAATGGCCCATGAACAAGATCGAAGGGTTTGTTGATCTCATCTGTACACAAATCTCTCAGTTCTGCCTCTGAATCTGATGTGCCTCGAAGGTCGATCCAACGCATGGGTATTCCTGAATGGGACGATAGGAGCTGGACTCGAGGCTGACCGTTAGTGGTGACGAAGACGGTGCGCAATGCTTCGTGGCGCGCAAATACAGTATTCAGAGCATGTTGCCAAGCACTGTGGTCAAGTTTTCCTCGGAGCCGAACAGTCACTGGCATGTGGTAGGTCTCGCTGACTCCATCAAGTTGGGAAAGGAACCATAAGCGCTGTTGGGCGAACGATAGCGGCAGATCTTCTTCACGAGATATGGGAATGATTTCAGGAAGTGTGTCGATTCCTGTACTCAGATGGTTGCTCATCACTTCAGCAAAGGATGAAAGGGTGGGTGAAGAGAACAATGCTGAGAGTGGTAGTTGAACACCAAATGTGGCGATACGATTCATCAATCGCACGGCGAGAAGTGAATGGCCACCAAGCGAAAAGAAATTGTCGTTGCGGCTCACCCGGTCGACATTCAGCAACTCTGTCCAGATACAAGCGATCGAAGTCTCAATTTCGCCGCGAGGTGCCTCATACCCTTGTCGTACATATGCGTCTCCACCAGGTGCCGGAAGGGCCTTGCGATCCAGTTTTTCGTTTGGAGTCAAAGGGAACTTGTCCAAACGTACGATGGCTGCTGGCACCATGTAGTCAGGCAAGCAAGCGGCAAGATGCGATCGTAGGATGTTGACTAGCTCGTCATTAGACTGAGCTACCACGTAGCCTACAAGCCTCTTGTCATCTCCCTCACCCATGGCGATCACGACAGACTTCTGTACGAGTGGGTGTTCGGCTAAGCGTGCTTCGATCTCGCCCAACTCTATCCTGAATCCACGGATCTTGACTTGGTGATCATTACGGCCGAGGAAGATGATATTACCGTCATGACCGTATCGCGCGAGATCGCCAGTCCTGTACATTCTTGCATCTGGGCTCCCTGCAAACGGATCTGGGATGAACACTTGGGCTGTCAACTCGGGCCGGTTGAGATAACCTCTTGCAATTCCTGCTCCGCCGATGTACAGCTCCCCAATGGCGCCCAATGGCACTGGCTGGCCACGCTTGTCTAAGATGTAGATTCGCTTGTTTGCCAATGGTCGTCCGATGGATACGATCTCGCCACCAACATTGTCCATACACGTCAAAGCAGTAGCTGCGATAGTTGCTTCGGTAGGTCCGTAGTCGTTAATAACCCTGCCATTGGGGGCAAGTGTTCGCAATATTCGAAGAAGTGATGTAGGAAGCGCTTCGCCTCCCATGATGAACATCAATGGTGTTTCCAGTGGTGGCAAATCGGCGCTATCTCGAAGCAAGGATGGTGTCACGGTGATATGTGTGATGGAATGTCTTGCCAAGTAATCCCACAGCTGAACACGGTCCGTTCTGACGCGTTCCTGCAGGAGATACAAACTTGCTCCTGAATACAAAGCCATGAGGATTTCGGAGACACTCAGATCAAAGCTCAACGATGTGAATTGCAAGACTCGGCTTGACGATTGCACACCAAAGTCATCTGGTCGGGAATAGGCGAGATTCACGACGCCCTGGTGTTCAAGCATCACACCTTTTGGCCTTCCAGTGGAGCCTGAGGTGTACATGACATAGGCGAGATGACGCGAAGTCAGACCCGGTATACTGGGATTTTCGCTGGACAATGTCAATGGCTCGTTTGGATCAATTGTCATGATCGATATTGGATCTTCATGTTCTATCCATTGTATGAACAATTGTTAGTAACCACCGAATCAACTATGACATCGACGTGTTGTTGTCTTCCTTGTTGCGCAAGTACCTTGATACCCTGAAAAATGTAGACGTGCTCCACTCAGAATGGTGCGTCCAGTGGTGTCAGCAAGCAAGAGGGCAGGCTCTGCATCTTCCAGAATGCCGATCAGGCGTTCTCGAGGGTATGTGGGATCCAGTGGTACGTAGGCGCCACCAGCCTTCAGGATAGCAAGCACTCCGATAATCATCGCGAGCGATCGCTCTACGCAGATTGCCACGCGCTTGTCAGGACGGACACCCAATTCGATGAGTTGGTGAGCGAGTTGGTTGGCGCGAATATTCAAATCACTATAAGTCATCGACTCTTCCATGAACACCAGGGCAGTTGCTCGCGGGGCACGTTCGACCTGTTCTTCAAAGGGGTGGTGTATGCATTGTTGTGCAGGATAGTACTGTTGCGTCTCATTCCATGTGTGAAGAAGCAACTCCCGCTCCTCGATAGTGAGTATATCAAGATGGTTTGCCTGCAAGTCTTGTGTCTGCTCGAGTGCGTCTACCAGACTAGAGAGTGCCTGTTGCATGTACCCACAGACGCGGGCAGAGTCAAAGGGACGCACAACATCCGCAGTGAGACCGAGAGCTGTACCATAGTCCTCCACCGACAGAATGAATGGGTAGTTCGTTCGTTCATGCTCCTCAAGCAGCTCGACACCAGGTATGACCGTGCTATCATCCCATGATCTCAAGTTGTGTCGATAGTTCAGCATTGTGCTAAACAAAGGAGTCCCCTGTGGTACACTGCTGCAGCGCTGTGCAAGCGCCAACGATGCATGCTCGTGCTCGAGCAACGCTGCAAGCCGTTCATGTGTCTGAACCACACTTTTCCGAACACTGCAATCCAGATCGACGCGTAGGGGCAGGGTGTTGATGAATAAACCCATCGCAGTGTCTGTTCCTGGCCCTGTTTGCATGCGTCCGAAGAGCACTGTTCCAAACACAACTCGATCTTCCCCACAGGTTTGAGAGATCACTTGGGCCCATGCCAAGTGGCATAAACTGGCAACACTCACGCCTAGGTGCTTCGCTTGAGTTCGGAGTCGTTCATTCAGGTTCTCTGGTAGTGTCTGGTATGCCGTTGTGATACCTTCACCTTGACCATAGACGTCGGCTAATCCGAATGGCAATGTTGGAGTGTCAATATCGCCCAGCATCTCTGTGAAAAACCTAGTGTGTTCTTCCTCAGTTTGTTGTGATTGTGAGTATGCAATGAGGTTGCGGAATGGCTGAGGTGTAGGTAGCATGGCGCCTCGATCTTCCAGGAATGCCTTGACCTCAAACTCCATGGACTCGAGAGTCGAGTGGTCGCCAATCAGATGATGGAGCAATTCAACAAGCATCCATCGACCATTGATGTCTTGTGCAATTCCGAATCGTAACAATGGGGCCTGGGTAAGATCGAGACGATAATGACGTGGATCGAGCTGTTGCATCAGTTGGTCTTTGATGAGTCCTCTCGCCGGGGCTAGCTGATATTCCGTAACCGATAATGGTGCCCGACGCCAGACGACTTGAGCTGGCTTGGACAAATGGTTCCACACGAAGGCGGTTCGCAAGATATCGTGTCGATTCACCACTTGTTGCATAGCGTCGAGGTAGCGATCGAGCAATTCACGGCTTGCAAAAGCCATGCAGGTAATGAGTAGATAGGGATCACCTTTGGTCGAAAGCATGTGATGAAACAAGATGCCTTCTTGCAGCGGCGATAGAGCATAGATATCCTGAATGTTGGCCACTCCATCTGGAACTTGACTGACGATATGGTTAATCTCTGCTTCAGTTAGATCAATGAGTGGAAGCATGTCTGGCTCAATGGATGTGGTATCCAAGGTGATATGATTGGATGGCGCTGTCTGAGTATGATGTTGTCCAAGCGACTGTGAAAGTACACTGAGTGTGGGTGTCTTGAAGAGTACGCTTATCGGAACAGCAAGGCCAATCCGGCGAAGACGCTCGATCAACTGCACTGCAAGGAGAGAATGACCGCCAAGGGCAAAGAAGTTGTCGTTGCGACTCACACGATCGAGATGCAGAAGCTCCGCCCAAATACGAGCAACCGCGATCTCAATTTCGCCTTGAGGTGAGACATACTCCTGATGATCGAAAGCCTCGATTCCGGGGACAGGAAGGGCCTTGCGGTCCAGCTTTCCATGAGTGGTCAGTGGCAAAGAGTCCAGGCGTACAATGGCTGACGGAACCATGTAGGCAGGCAAGCAAGACGTGAGATGTGACCGGAGCGCATGGGTCAAGTAGTTGTCAGGCTGGCCAACCACATATGCCACCAACCTCTTGTCGTTGCCATTGCCCATTGCGAGTACAGCAACCTTCTGTACGAGTGGGTTGTCAAGCAGGCGTGCTTCGATCTCGCCCAGTTCAACACGGAAGCCACGAATCTTGACTTGGTGGTCGTTGCGGCCCATGAACACAAGATTACCATCAGGGAGATGTCTTGCCAAGTCGCCGGTCTTGTACATTCTTGCACTCGGGCCTCCAGAAAATGGATCAGGGACAAACGCTTCTGCTGTCAACTCTGGTCGGTTGAAATACCCTCTTGCTACTCCTACTCCTCCGATATACAGCTCTCCTACTGCTCCGAACGGCACCGGCTTACGATGTCGGTCCAAGAGATACACCTTCTTGTTCCCGACTGGGCGTCCAATTGGGACAATCTCATCGCAGAAATCCATAGGACACTGCCATGCAATGGCGCTGACAGCAGTTTCCGTAGGTCCGTAGTCATTCACAATTCGACCAAAAGGGATTAACGGCTGCAATGCTCGGACCAACGACGCCGGGAGAGCCTCACCCGCAATGATAAGCGTCAATGGTGTGCTCAATGTTCGCAACCCTTGATAGTTCTGGAGTACCGCTGGGGTCAATATAGCCTGCGTGATGGAGTGATGTTCCAGATAGTCCCATAGCTGGCTTTGGTCATAGCGGACGCGATCTGGCAGGAGGTGCAGGGTTCCTCCATGACTCAGCGTCATGAGGATGTTCAAGGCACAACCATCGAATCCAAAGGAGAAGAACTGGGCTACTTGACTCGAGGCACCTAGTCCAAAGACTTCAGGTCTTGACGTGACGAGATTGACAACAGCCTGATGCTCGACCATGACACCCTTGGGCTTGCCTGTAGACCCGGAGGTGTATATCATATAGGCTAGATGACCCGATGTCATGCCCGAAATCTCTGGGTTCTGTATAGCACAACTCTCAAGCAATCTAATGAGAACCGAGCACATGGTTAGACAGATAGTCATTACGAGAACACAGTCGATAGCATGATCTGATGCGAAACGAGAATAGCATACCTGTTCGCCTCACCATACACGTTCAAAAGAGTCTCCAGGTCCACCACTTTCAGGGACTCGAGCGCCTTGTTGCCTAGTGCCAGGCGTCCAGCTTTATCAACCACAACAATACTCGGTGCTGCGTCGGTCAGCATGTCTCTCAAACGCTCGCTTGCATAGGCAGGGTCAATCGGCACATAGGCAGCACCGGCTTTGAGGATAGCCATCGTTCCAATTACCATCTCAAGTGATCGGTCGATACAAATCACTACGCGCATGTCTGGAAGCACACCCAGGTCGATCAGATGGTGTGCCAGACGATTGGCATGTGCATTCAGTTCAGAATAGTTGAGCCTTTGATCCTCATGCACAACTGCAATAGCTCCAGGAGTATGCTCGACCTTCTCCTCAAACAGTCTGTGTATGGTCTTGTGTCGTGGGTAGTCCATTTCAACCGAGTTCCATTTGTGCAATAGGAGTTTCCGTTCTTCAGGAGGCAAAACTTCAAGCTCAAATACAGGCGTCTCGTCAGTGCTTTCCAGAGCCATCACAAGACTCTCCAGCGCCTGCCTCATGTATCCACATACTCGAACTGGATCGTATGGTTGAAGGACGTGAGCTGTCAATCCGATAGCTGATTCAAAGTCCTCCACAATTATAGCGAACGGATAGTTGGTACGTTCCCGCCCTCCGATTAGCTCGATGCCAGGGTAGTGAACCTGTTCCTCCTGACTAACGAATTCCATTCCGGGTGTCGTAGAATCGTCGCTCGTTGGCAGCGCAGTGTGCAAGTAGTTCAATATGGCACTGAACAAGGGTGTACCAGCTGGAATCCCGCTGCAACGTTGTGCCAAGGCGAGTGATGTATGTCCGTGTTCCATGAGAGCTGCGAGTCGTTCGTGGGCTTCGCGGACGCAATCTCGGACACTTGGCCTATCCATGCCACATCGGAATGGCAAAGTGTTGATAGAGAGTCCCATCACTTCTCCGACATCCTTCTCGTCTTGCAACCCCCCGAATAGGACGGTGCCGAAGACCACTTGCTCTTGTCCACTGGTGCGCGCAAGGACCTGTGCCCATGCCACATGGCATAAGCTGGCCAGGCTCACTCCTGTCTGCTTGGCTTGGTCACGAAGGCGGTCATTTAGCTCCTGTGGCAGCATCTGATGCGACTCTGTTGCTCCTGCACCATTGAGGTGAACCTCGGCCAATCCAAAGGGAAAAGTGGGCTCGTCAATGTCTCCGAGCATTTCCTTGAAGAACCTTTCGTGATCATTGTGGTTTGCTCCGGAGCGCATCTGGGCCACCAGGCTTCGGAATGGCTGGGGTGTCAATAAGGTGTGTTCTTGACCATGAAGGATCTTCTCGATCTCCAGATTCATCATTTCGGCCGCCGCGTGATCCCCAATGAGGTGGTGTACCAACTGAACGAGTAACCATCGGCCATCAATGTTCTGAGCTGCGACCAAACGAACAAGTGGTGCCTGGTCCAGGTCAATACGGTAGTGATTTGGATGGAAGCGTTTCTCCAGCTGGTTTGGGATGGGTCCATCGGTCTGATCCAGTGTGAGTTCATCGAAGGGAAGACTTGCATGGCGCCAAACCACCTGTGCAGGCATAGAGATACCCTTCCATACAAAGGCTGTTCGAAGAATGTCATGTCGATCTACAACTGTCTGGAAAGCACAAAGATAGCGATCAAGTAAAGCTCGGCTCTCGAACACCATCTGCGAACTTTGCAAGTAGGGATCGCCTTCCACTGTGAGTAAATGGTGGAATAAGATACCATCCTGTAATGGTGACAGAGCATATATATCCTGGATGTTCGCCAATCCTCCAGGTGTCTGCTCAATGATTTGATCGATGTCTGTTTGAGTGAGGTCAATCAAAGGCAGCATCTCGGGATTCAGTCTGGTGGTTTGCAGGGTGATGAGATTCTCTGGGGTGGGCTCTGCATGATGACTGTGTATAGCTGCTGCAAGCATCCTGAGCACCGGTGATTCATACACTGCACGAACAGAGACCGTCAGTCCCACACGACGCAGACGATCAATCATCCGAACGACGAGAAGAGAGTGTCCTCCAAGTGAAAAAAAGCTGTCCTGTCGGCCGATGCGATCAATGCCTAGCAGGTCCTGCCATATGACTGCAAGCAGTTTCTCGGTCTTTCCTTGTGGCATCTCGTACACCTCCCGTGCAAAAGCACTCTCATCCGGCTTCGGTAGTGCCTTGCGATCAAGTTTGTCACTAGAAGTCAATGGCAACGCATCCAAGCGTACAATGGCAGTCGGGATCATGTACTCTGGCAGACATGCTGCAAGATGCCGCCGTAGGGTGTTGACTAGCTGTTCATCCGGCTGAGATACGACATATCCTACAAGTCGCTTGTCGCTGCCTTCGCCCGTTGCAATGACAGCAGCCTCTTGAACAAGTGGATGATCGATAAGGCGCGCCTCGATCTCACCAAGTTCAACACGGAAGCCACGGATCTTGACCTGAAAGTCATTGCGACCATAGAAGACGAGATTGCCATCAGAAGAATACCGTGCGAGATCGCCTGTTTTGTACATTATTGCTTCCACATCCCCAACAAATGGATCCCGAAGGAACCTTTCGGCCGTCAGTTCAGGTCTGTTGAGATATCCACGAGCGACGCCTGCTCCGCCAATATACAATTCTCCAACGGCTCCAAATGGGACCGGGTGGAGATAGTTATCCAGTAGATAGGTTCGAACGTTATCAAGCGGACGGCCGATGGGAAGGATACTGTCGTTGAAGGATGGTGGACAACGCCATGAGATTGCACTGATGGTCGTCTCTGTTGGGCCATAGTCATTGATGATTGTATATTCTTGGGCGATCAGGTTCCGGAGCAGTATCCGACTGAGAGGTTCACCTCCCAAAATGAGAGTAAGCGGAGGTTTTGGTGTAGGTAGGTCCTTGCCGTCTTGAAGGAATGAAGGTGTAAGCGCCGCATGAGTGATACCATGTCTAGCCATGTACTTCCAAAGGCAGTTCCTGTCCAACCGAACGCTCTCGAGCGGGAGGAACAGGGTGGCACCGTTGGATAATGGCAGCATGATGTCCGCGACACTTGCATCAAAGTTGATCGAGGCAAACTGCAAAAAATGGCAATTGCGATCGATGTTGAAGAGCTTAGTGTGGGCCTGAGTTAGGTTCACTACACCCCGATGTTCAATCATCACTCCTTTAGGTTTGCCTGTTGAGCCAGAGGTGTATATGATATAGGCGAGATGGCGGGATGTCAAGCCTGGAACTTGTGGGTTGAATGTGGGAAGATCATTCGGCGTACTTGGGTCTAAAAGCGCCAGAGGTGCAAGAGCCGCTTCTCCAAGTGACGTTCGTCCAGACTTGTCGACCAGTGCAATGCAAGGCTCGGCGTCGGCTAGAATGTCTCTCAGGCGCTCACTCGTGTAAATCGGATCGAGTGGGACATAAGCACCACCAGCCTTCAGGATAGCCAGTACCCCTGTAATCATGGCAAGTGAACGTTCGACGCAGATCGCAACTCTTGTGTCAGGTTTCACACCCAGCTTGATGAGCTGGTGAGCAAGACGATTGGCGCGTGAGTTGAGTTCACCATAGGTCAGCTTCTCGTCCTCGATAACAACGGCAACGGCGTTCGGCGTACTTTCGGCCTGGATTTCAAACAACTGATGCATGCACAGATAAGCATGGAATGTTGTGGACGCTCCGTTCATTTTTTCGAGAAGGCTCCTTTCGACGGTCGAAATAAGATCGAAAGCAGCAATCGGCCGTGCTTCATCTGATGTCATGAAGCCCAGAATAGCCTGGAGATATCCGACATGCCTCTTGATCGTGTCAAATTCGAACAGATCAGTTGCAAAGCGTAACTCTCCTACGATTTCCTCTCCCGAGTCTTGGAGGTTCAATTCGAGATCGACTTGAAATGTCGTTGAAGTTGGTTTTGTTCCTGTCGTTCTCTCTTGTTTGTGCCACTGAAATATAACCTGGAAAGGCATTGTGAAACGATCGCCGCTTGCTGGTTCTAAAATACGGAGGATTCGACGGAGTGGGAGTCCTTGGTGAGCCTTTGCGGACATAGTGGCTCTTCTTACTCGTTCCAGTAGCTGGGTGGTGCTAGGATCGCCGGAGAGATCGACGCGCTGCGGTATAATGTTGCTGTCCAAGATATTGCTGTTGTCAATATGACTTGAATCCTTCGAGCAGACACCGATGACAATATCTTCTTGACGAGAGAGCCGAGACAGGATAGTGCTCCAGCCAGCCATTAAAATCACGTCAAGGTCGACCTCATGTTCCTTGGCTAATGACCTAACCGAACTCGTCAGCGAGGCGCCAAGGCAGATGGACACCTGAGCGTAGGTAGATGATCGGCGAATAGAGCGAGGATGGTCGGTCGGTAGGTCAAGCTGCACGGGGGCATCCTCTAGAGCCTTGGTCCAATAGTCATCGTGAGCTTGGAGATCGCTGTCAGAGTAATTTACTTGCGGAAGATCATCCAATGGAATCCAAGAAGGAGGAGTGATGCTGTCATCGTGGCTATTCCAGATGTGGCCCATGTTAGCGTGCTGTTCATGGTCCTTTGCATTTGCCTTGCGTCTCAATTTCTCTTACCCATCGTCTGACAGCTCCTCAGTATCTGTTTTGTCAAAGTCGCCAACTGTTGTACTGGACCTGGATCTACCCACACTGATAACATCATCATAAGATGCAGGGCTGCTCGCCCCTGAGCGAGATGCCGCCAGCTATTCATGAGTGAAGAATCAATATGAATGTTAAGATCATGCACACCCAAATCCATGTGATGAACATTGTCTAGACGGCCACCAAGCAATACCTTGTGGAAGGCCTCAAAAGGTGATGGAATATCACTCTTTGTTAGAGCGAGGATGGCTGCGAATCCACTGTCCGATGGATTGGTGGTGTCCGCTAACGTTAAACAATGCAGAGTAGTTGAGCGGATCGTCAGCATCCATACACCTGGTGTTCTTGTGAATTATGCGAAAACTGCCTTACCGATTGGATTGCGTTGGAAATCGCCTGCGGTTTCCATGGTGTTTGGATCATTGATATTCGGGAAGAGTTGCTATGTGTCAACGACAGCCCTTTTTGTCAGCACCTGTCTCATTGCAATGAGTTCGTTCCTTGAACAGGCAATGGTCGACAACTCACAGGAGTCTTGATTGGCTTAGGGTGATTGCATTCGTTACTAGTTCTATCGCAGTGTTCGTCATGTGTATCGAGGGTGCCCGTTTGACTACATTCACGTTAAAAGGTTCCTTAGTACAGTTTATGAAGGCCAAGCCCATTCAACCTTAGTGTCCTCAGCACACCATAAATTCCGGTGGTTTGCCTCCCAACATGGTACTTACGCTTTCGTAGATGGGTGGATAGTCCCAGCCGTCTATTATGAAAGTTTCCCGGGATTATGTTGGAGTTAGTATGGAACATCTCCTGCTGAAGGAAGAAGCATAGGACTGCCTATCTTTCGTAAATACATGCCTGGCCATCGTGGCAAGTCATCGTGGATTAATCTTCTATCGAATGAACAGGGAAATTGATGGAGAAACGCGCTGAAAGAAGCCTGGTTATATGTTAGAAACCAGCGCCGTCGCAGTTGCAAAGTATCTTATCGATAGGTGTCACATTGTGCACCCTCACTGTACTCACCGAATGCTTCTCTCGCATAATCCATCATTCCTAGCATCTGTAGCATTCATCGAACGAGGGTGAAATGAATCTAGGCGTAACGTAGGCGCATTGCGTGGGCAGCATCAAGATAACTGTTATCGATGAGACGTGGTACTAGCGCATGTGTAAGTTGTGGTACAAACTGTTTCACAGAACGTTTGCGCGAATCATTTGGGTAGGACAATCAACATTCCGATCAATCTGTTCTATGCATGGAGACCATTTCTTGCAACCACATGTCACGAAGCATTCTTGTAGCGCAGACATCGGCTACTATACCTTGATAGGAAACGAGGGCAGGTCTCTGCCTGATTCTATGTCCCGTTTCCCATGCGTGAACACTACAGTCACTCAACCCAGATCCATGGAGCAATACGAAGTACATGCCCGATGCAGGAGAGGGAACGCTGTATCATCGTCGACTCGATAGCGTCTATCATCCTTCCATCTCCTGAGGCGCCTCACGGTCCTCTTAATCGAGTGCTTCCGAGGATATTGCACGTCACAGGCAGTAGCCTTTGGCGCGTTTGTGATCGATGGAAGGTCGAGACAACGAGAGCAATCAGGGCGCGGCACGGATATGGTTACGATACCGTCGAGTCCGGATGGTGATCAAGAAGCGCCAGCGATGTGGTTGGAGCTTGTTCTGGGATCGAGGATGTGAGTTGTGCCTTGTGTCCGCGCATGCTTGCCTGTTTCAAGCTTGTTTCTGTGCCGATTTCAATCCCAGATCCAGTAGTGTTACCAGTGGGTGTTGGCGCCTATCAGGCTGTTGCTTAGTTGATGAAGGAGGTTGGGCTGGACATGAGAGGTTGAATAGCCGATGGTCTGCGCACACTCGGATGACTTTAACTGCCACCAGTCTGTCATGTTATCCGGTTGATGAGCCCTAATAGGGGTTGGAAGGAGATGAAGAGATGGGAAATGTGAGTGGGAAAGGAGAGCACAGGAAGATTGTAAGGGTGCACACGAACAAAAGAAGCTTGTTGTTGTTGCTGCTGCTGAAACTATCCGAAAAGCTTACAAGGTCAAGAACAAACATTGGAATGCTAGTTGCACGCCACAAGTGTAGATCGCTCGCATGGTGATGCGCTGACTGTGATTGTTGGAGGGGGTTCCATCGCCACCGCTTCTTCGAGGCCCATGTTTTTGCAGAATCCACAGCAGCAGCCCCAAACCTCCCATAGCGTGGAGAGGTTTGCTTGCTGTCAGGTATTAACGTTTGGAGTTGTATCTGATTTGACAGTGGTAACAAGGAGCATGGGTGAGACGGTGAGTAGCAGAGTGGTGGGAGGAGAAGGTCTATGTCCCCTTTAAGACTGGTGCGGTGTTGATGGGTGAAGAAGTTATCGTGGAGTGGAGGACTCGAAAGACGAGAAAAAGTTGATCCGCACGAACTGGCTTCTTTTTGTGACAGAGATCGCAGAGATCACGTTGCCAGCTCAGCCTCAAACTTGGACAAAGCACCGCCATTCACGCTTCCACCACATCTGGACACCACGTGAGCTCAAACGGCCTTCGATGCTCTTGAGCTCGCGTTGCACGATTTCCTGCAGAAATCACACCATTCCGCCCTTTTGGAGAGTACAAAGAATCGGCTCTTTGGAAGGTCTTCTATTCCAAGCGGGGTAGTAATCCAACGTTCTCGTTGCTATCTTCGGATCCACGTTGACCCCCCTTTTTTTTTCCTCAGCCTCGATCTTGGACATGAATAGCGCGTGCATTTCGGACACAGGGTTCCACGGGCATCTGGATTCGGATACAAACAAAGGTGGGAATATTCTGCACCACGCACAGACAGGGCCTCTCTTCAATTGATCTGATCAATGCTCGGACAATTGGCTGCATGATACATCGTACATCAGGATCGGTCTCTCACTCTCTCACTCCACTCTCTTGAACACCGCAATCTCGCATGGAAACTAGCGGAGTGTTCTAGTTGCAGGTAAGGTTGCTTCCCCCTGAATGCTAGTTCTAGGCACGCGCGATTTAGCATTGCGTTGCGGACGAAGACATGGTGTGTAGCAGCTGTCGGAGATGAGTGGAAAGAAGACTTCATACAAGGTTCCAAAGGTTCGCGATGGCGTTATCTGATGGGTGCATCGCGTGCCGGGATTGGGAGGCGACTTATATACCTTCAACGCAGGAGGCAATTCGGCGACTGAACCCTAGTGATCGAACAGTGCTTGCTTGCCAAAGCCAGCTTGAGAGAACAATATCATTACAAACCCCGGTCTGCTAAGGTAGCTTTTGGACGTTGTAGTCTAACCCAGTGCAGTGAACCCTGGCTAACGTCTCCATATAACGCGACGTATAAAAAGGTCGCAACCTTCCTCACAATTCTGTCCTCTCACCTTCTCTCCTTCGCACGCACCCACACACCATTCCCTGTTCACGAACTTCCATACAACATGTCTAAGTTTGACTCTACGTCAGAAAAAGTCGAGACGGTGGAGGCAGTGAGCGTCTCCAGCGATTCACTCGATGACGCTTACGCCAACGCGCCTGTTGGAAAGGCGACCAATTTCCAAGCGTATGTGAACGTTGTGAGCGTTCTTGCTGGTGCTGGTACACTGGGACTTCCCGCCGCTCTGCGTGATGCAGGTTGGATTGGTGTGCTCATCCTGCTGTTGGCCTGTGCCATGGCAATCTATGCCAACCAAAAGTTGATCGAGTGCCTGTACTACGATGGGTAAGCAATGTGCTTGGACTGTCCTTGCATGAACAGCCCCACGTTTCCTAGCATACATGTATTAACTTTTATTTTGATGGTGCCTTAGCCGCACTCGTTTGAGAGAATACCCTGATGTTGCGCATGCCGCGTTTGGATTGCCCGGAAGGATCCTTGTCGCCTTTTTCTACAACTCGATCGCCCTTGGAGGTCCAGTTCTGTATCTGATTCTGACTGGAACCAATGTCCATGACCTGGCCTCGTCCGTTGGAAGCGACATCACCCTGAAGCAGTGGATCATCATCTTCGCCGCCATTATGACCGTTCCAATCATCCTCACAAAGACGATGCGTGAGGTCGCCTTTCTCAGCATCTTCGGTGCCCTCTCGACTGTAGTGGTTGTCGTAATTGTCATGATCGCAGCTATCTTGGACTCCAAGAATATTGGATTGGTGACCAAGACAAGTGGTGTTGTTGAGGCTATTCACCATGATGTCGCCATTGCTCGCCATCTGCCACTTGCCCTTGCCACGTTTTCCTTCTCGTATGGCGGTAATGTCATCTTTCCTCATGTCGAAGAGAGCATGCAACACAAGCGTGCCTGGAACAAGATCATTCTTTGGGGTATCTTGACGGTCACCGTCCTGTATTTGATGTGCTCGATCTCTGGATATGCCGTGTATGGTGACATTGTCAAGTCGCCCATCTACCAGAATCTGCCTGGAGGCGCCACCCGTACCATCTCGACCATCATTATCACCCTCCATGTCTTGCTGGCCATTCCTCTTTTCCTCACCACATTCAACCTCCAGATCGAAGCTGCTCTCAAGTTGGATTCGCGTGGGTTGAACAAGAAGGTCGAGTTCCTCATCCGTGCTGTGACCCGTACACTCTCCATGGTCTTGGTTGCAACCATCGCCCTGTTCTTTCCTTACTTTGGACAGATGATGTCGCTGTTGGGTGCGTTGAGTGATGGCATGTTGACCTTTGTCTTCCCAGTCGTGTTCTACTTGAAGCTCTATGGCATCAAGAAGGTGAGCAAGCTGGAGCTTGTGGCAATCGCCTTCATTATCATTATCGGAATTGCTGGTGCAGCCATCGGTACGGTGGATGCTGTGAAAGAGCTCGCCAAGGCCTACCGTGGAGGACATTAGACAACAGCATTAGCATTATTCATTATCGCATTGTAACAGTAGCTCATCAATACATATACCTACACAAGCACAGATTCTGTTCTTGGCATCTTTGGGTGAGATCTACTTTAGCAGGCACTACTACCCTGGCTTGGCCAGAGCGCCAAGGGAGATTGTGGGAGGGATGAGAGGAGCCTGTCGAAGTGAGTGGAGGGGAACACAGCTCTCAAGAGGACGTCTGCCATGTGATCGATGTGGCCGAGTCTCTCACCGGACCGAGCCTTCGACCTGCATGTTCACTTCCCTCGGATCAGCCTATATCTTTTCAGTGGTCTCCCCCTTCTTTTTCCTCACTCTTCCTTTCCCACTTCCCCGCCGTACAGGACGCCGTAGCAACTCGCCCATCACCTTACAAAGCCAAACGATCAGCCCACACACGAACAGCATGTCTAACGCGAAGAAACCCGTTGTCGAGGACGATCTTGACGACGACTTTTTGGATGGTAATCACTCACCCGCTTCATCGCAGTTCATCGCAGGACGACACTTGTCCTCATTCCTCAGAGAGGAGGGGGGAAACGCTCGTTCTGATTCGAGCGTTTCTTCCTACCTTGGCTGTTGAACAGGAGGGCTATGATTTGATCTTTGATCTTCACGTAGCTCTGACTCACCTCTCGCATGTTTGTATTGGTATAGATGCCTTGGATGGCTTCACTGCTCCCAAACCTGCCACGCCCGTCAAGCCAGCCGCAACCCAGAAGGCTACAGGTATCGCTTCGGCCTCTTCGTCTAGTGCATCGCCCAAGGCCGAAAGAACTCCGGAATCGCTCTTGCTCCACCCAGAAGACTTGGATGAAGATGAGGCCTTGGCAGGACTGGATGCCGAGTTCTCAAAACAACTGGCCTCGGGGATGGAGGAATTGATGAAGGAAATGAATAACAATCCAGAGCTGCAAAAGTCATTTGAAGAGATGTTCAAAGGATTGGATGTGAACAGCAAGGCACCAGCAACAGAGAGCGCAACGCCGTCATCAGGAGCATCAGGTTCTAAGGCTGGAGGTGCTGGTAGCTTCCAGGATAGAATTGCACAGACGATGGACAAG
>Ga0247824_10000454_pt1 | contig 20064 bp, 30 predicted proteins | sample 13C_PalmiticAcid_FD_194412 | JGI IMG/M metagenome (GOLD analysis project Ga0247824, IMG submission 194412) | Soil microbial communities from agricultural site in Penn Yan, New York, United States - 13C_PalmiticAcid_Day48 | ecosystem: Environmental > Terrestrial > Soil > Agricultural land...
CTCCCCCCCCGTCTATCCTCGTCATCCCCTCTTTCTCACCAAGGATCCTCCGTTTGCCGCCATGAAGTTTGGCAAGTCTCTCTCCCGGAATCAGGTACACCGATAGATCTAATGTCCCCCCCTTCCTTCGCTTTCTCTTCCTTGTAGCCAATCACCATCCAACTGAACACGACCCTTCGCCTTCGCTTGATCATAGATCCCAGAATGGGGTCGCCACTACCTCTCGTACAAAGGGCTCAAAAAGGAGATCAAGAATGGTCAAGAGACTCTTGCCTGCGGAAAGTCTTCCATGGAAGACGTTGTCACCAGTATGTGGAAGCACGAAAAGTTTATTTTGACCGACGCAGCAGACCGTGCATCAGCGGATTCCACTCACTCCAGATCTCCATTGCTCACCCATGTATGACTCCAGCCTTCATCTTTCACTTGGACAGAGAGGTCGAGAAAGTCAACAACTTTTTCATTTACAAGCGATCCGAGCTGGAGCGCAGAATCAGGATTCTTTCTGAAAAGTCTAGGCGTTTGAATTCCACCACTGCTGTAGCTCCCAACACTCCTGGAGCAGATCCAGCATCAAAACCACATCAGGACTTGTCAATTGTGACTTCATTCAAAGGGCCTGCAGCAGGAGCTTTAGGGAACGCATCGTTGGTTCCGCAGTCGCCCTTTGTCAGCGACCCCGAGGCCGATGCAGAGTGTCTTCAGGCCATGGTGGAGACCAAAGATATGCTGTCAAAATTGTCTTGGTTTGCAGAGATGAACCGGAGGGCTGTTGAGAAGATTCTCAAAAAGTAAGTTCATTCACTGTTGTGTTGGGTCATGCTTACCTTGACAATCAAACACTCTATGGGTTCCGCACTGGAACTGGTCCATGTACTAAGGGTGCTAGTGATGAATGCCATTGTCGTCATTGCTTCGTGTGTTACTTTCGGGTGATGGGTTCCTATCGCATGTCGGAAGGAGCTACACGTGTGTGTGTGTGCTGTGCGTGCCCTTCTTTTTATTTCATTCACTCGTGCAGAAATAGTTAAATGCACAGTCATCTGCTCACACACCACAATGGTGGAATAGCCTGTGGACCTCGGAACTAAGTTTGTCTAAAATAACGCTGTAGGTTTGACAAGCGAATGGTTACTGCCAGCCGGGAAGATTACATGAAAACGAAGATCAAGCGGTTGCCCTTTGTTATGGATGGCCAGCTTCGGGACATGACCATCACGAATGACGTTCTCATACGCGAAATGAGCGCTGTTGTTGCCGATCACCCTCCGTTCAAATCTGGATTGTCTAAGAAGCGAACCGATGCCGAATCTCGCATGGGGCTGACAGAACAACAGATCGAGGACGCTTTGAAAGCCATTGAGCGGGATGATGTCGCAACACTCAAGGGCATCATTGACTCCAAATTCATGGAAAACCCACGACTGGAAAGCATGATTTCCGCGTCTGTTCAAACTGGTCGCCCTGGTCATGTAAGGACATAAGGATATTCAATATCTTGATGCATTCTTTCCAAGTACCAGAAAAACTTACTCACGATAACTCCTTTCCAGCTTCCAAGAATGCTTTTCAGGAAGGCATGCGAGGATAAGGCATACCACTGCATTGCTTTAATCATGAAAATCGGATCAGGATCTCTTTTAGCCAATATCAACGACCAGACGGTGTTACACAGACTCACGATTGAGGGAGGCAATTTTGCCAGGACCGTCGAGGATGATCAGGACAACGCTGCATCCGAGTTGAACGATGGTGCGCCAGCTCAATCCCGACCGCCTGCTCAGCGTGACGATCCAGAGTTGATTTCCTTCATCCTGAAGCAGCTGTCATCGTATTCCGACCAGAACTCGTTGTGCACATTGAAATCGACTGCAGATATATTTGGCCGTCGTCCGTTGCATTACGCGGCCATGCACGGCTATCCAAACATCACAAAAGCCCTTATCGACGATCTGAAGTCCTCTGGCGAATTCATCGACTTTTCTGATCCTTATTGGTTCGACACCGATGGATTCACACCTCTAATTTACGCAGTCTCGCGTGGACAGGCAGGCGTGGTACAGGTTCTGGTAGAAGAAGGCCGGATCAAGGATATTGATGCTGTTACGAATGGTGAGTTATCGAGCGTCTTGTATACAACAGTTGATTGATTCGGCAGGTTTCCTAACCGGCATTACCCATTGTCATCGTTTTAGCATATATTGCCTATCCATCTCTCCCCAAGATCATGCCCTCTACCCCGAAGACAATCCTTAACCCTTTGGCTGGATCAGAGGTCAATTTGCACGCGGTCTATACCTATACACCTCTTTCGATAGCATGTCGACTGGGGCATGTGGAAGTTGCAAAGCTTCTTATCAACTATGGAGCCAACTTGGATACTCAGGATGAAGACGGAGAGACATGTCTCATCATTGCATCCAAGAACGGTCATGTCGAGTGCGTGAAACTCTTGAGCGCAGGCGCTGGAAACGGTGTTCGTGCCAATCTAGAGCTCCGGGAACGCTATTATGGCTGGACCGCCCTTCATCTTGCAGGTGAGAACGCGTCCACTATGAACCACGGATGGGTCCATATCAAAGGAGCATACTAACACCTCCCAATTGTCGTATGAACTAGCAATTGAGAATCATCTTGAGGTTGTCCGTGTCTTGCTGGCTGCAGGCGCCAACCCAAATGTCTATGACTATTCGTCGTGGAATCCTCACGAACATGCGGTTTTCGCCGCCAACAATGCTTGTGCTGCTCTTCTGCGCCCTGTTACTCTTACGCTTGATGAGAGACAACGACAGCAAAAACAGAGTTCAGAGGGTGATTTTTCACTTGCCCCAACTATCCTGACAGGAACATCCGATTCACAATCGCCCAAGCCCCAAAAGCCAGACTCTCCGCCTTCATCCAATGGAAAGACTAACGCACGACTTTCGAAAACCGTACAGCGCGCTTATGGACACAAATACCTCGAGGACGAGTCATTGATTGTCGTCACTCTTGGGTCAAACGACATTCGCAGCACTGTAGAGCCAGTCGAACTCTACATCACTGGGGACAACAACTCGTTCTTGACCGCCAGTACAGCCTTTTCTCTTGAGATCACAGCCGATAATGCAACACTGGGAGAGAAAGTTATTGTTGACTTGCCGCTCAAGGATTCGAGTTATCACGAGCAGATTGTGTTTTATGCCGCGAACCCCGAAGAGACCATTATCAACTTTTCAGTTTACCCAACATTTGGTCCTTCAAGCAACAACTTGGTTGGGCGTGGCACTGCAATCCTCTCCAGTTTGGATAACCTGCGCAAGAATGTCTTCAACCAACATCCTGAGATGACATCGTTGCAGGGCATGAATATGACGATCCCCATCTTTGGTGTCGATAAGATGAACATTATTGGGCGTGTCCGAGTTGAGTTTTCCGTCGTTCGACCCTTCAAGCATGAGAACCTCAAGATTGGAAGCAAGCACACCTACTGGAAGAGTGTGACAACTACGGTATGTTAATTGCTGATTCTTTCTATAGGTCGTGACGAATTGCTGTGTACTGATCAACCTTTTATCCTTTTATCACACCGTGTAGGTTATTGGTCATCGTGGGCTTGGTATGAACAGGAAGGTCTCAAACCTTCAAGTCGGCGAGAACACGTTACTGTCATTTGTTACTGCAGCTAATCTTGGCGCAGAATACGTCGAGTTCGGTAGGGAACAATGTTCAAAGGCGCAAGGCTGGTAACGAGGAAGTCTCAGCAGTATGCTTATGTGTCATTATTACTTACCACGTTAAACTAGATGTTCAAATGACAAAAGACATGGTTCCAGTACTGTATCACGATTGGACCGTGACGGAGACCGGTCTGGATATCCCTGTTAGCTCTATCACGCTGCAGCAGTTCCAGAATCTTTCAAAGTCGTCAAAGTCAAGGAGCCATGTCAATGGTTCACAGCCGTCCTCGCCCAAGTCAGAGCAGTCGCGCCAACTTTCTATCACACCCCCACCTAGCTCATCAAGTCTGGATGTACCCTTGGCCAGACCAGACCTTGTTCGAAGAACATCACACAATTCGGTGTCAGGTGCAACGGGTGACACCATGCCGCGCCTCAGATCCAACAGTCTGGGAGCCATATCAAGGATGAAGGCTTTGTCTGAGGCAGCCGAACCCACCAACCCAACCGCCAAGATGAAGGGTAACGGTATGGGAACTATTCAAGCGCCTTTTGCAACACTCAAGGATGCGTTTGAGGTAAGAGAGCGCGAATGTGATATCTGCACACGTTAAGCGAATTGTAATATGCATCGAGACTCACCAAAGAACTCTTCCCTTTTTGTGCGATGATTGCATAGACTGTTCCCACTCACATTGGATTTAATATTGAGGTCAAGTACCCAATGCTGGATGAAGCAGAGGATGCCAACATTCCATTGTATGCATTTGAGATCAACCGATTCGTGGACCGTATCCTGAAGGAGGTCTATGACCACGACCAAACTCAGCCCAATCGCAACATTATCTTCTCGTCGTTCCATCCGGATATTTGTCTACTGCTCAATATGAAGCAGCCCAACTATCCCGTGTTCTTCTTGTCAGACGGAGGCACCTCAGTCATGGCAGATCGTCGTTGCAACTCGGTCCAGGGCGCAGTTCGGTTTGCAACATCCATTGACTTGTTGGGCATTGTCACGCACAGCCCACCGATTGTTGAAGCACCTAATCTTATCAAGGGTATCAAGGAGACGGGATTGCTCGTATTCACATATGGTGCGGATAACAACAATGTTGATAACGCTAGATTGCAGAGACGACACGGAGTCGATGCCGTCATTGTGGATTGCGTTCTGGCGGTCAGAAAGGGACTTCAGCAGGCTGATTAGATGTCGGTGAGGCGATGGTGATGAAGTCAGGGATGTTAAGGAAGGAAAGGAGTTCTTTTGCCAGATGGACACTCAAGCTATAGTCACCAAAATGCAAACACTCAACACGGAATAAAAAGGCGTGTAGGCTAATTTTGATGGAATGACAAGGACATGATCTACGGTCGGTTCTTTGGGCTCTTTGCGATATCTTCAAGTGCTTTTTGGACATCATCTTGTCCTTGGATGGAAAGCCAGTGATCGACCATTGTCTCATGACCAGCGACAGCCTCAGAGCCCAGTAAAGAAGATTGCTGTAAGGATCAAGGAGATACAGATTGCGCCGAGTGGTCTGCCAAGTGTAACCTGTTCGCCAAGATAACAAAGTCCATTAGCTTGCTAGATCGAATCGTATCAAGTGTTCAGAGTGATATGTTCATTTTGGATGCCAGTACCAGAATCACTCGAACAGCTGGAACAGCTTCGTCCAATAAACCCTTCGTGGGCTGAAGGATTCCATAACCAAGCCCAATGATAGGACGAGGTTGCTGACGCTCAGGCTTGTAATCAACTTGGGTAAGATGCGCTCTGGGTGCCGAGTTTCTTCAGCCTAGAAATGTGTCCAATGTGATGAATGAGGGGATCGTTTAAAACTACGCAACAAAGAAGAAGGGAGAGTGGTATCTTTCTGTCAACCTGGACGACTCACCATGCGAATGACCGAGTCTTGAGGACAAAAGACAAACGCCGCCATCAACACACTGCTGAGTCCTGCATAGAGTGAACTTGGGTTCCCCGAGTAGTTCAAGAAAACGGTAAAAGGAATGTTGTTCATGGATACATCCTCTGGCAGTGACGACGACAGAAGGATGACGGACACCGTTACTGTGATCCCGACAATGTAGACACCTAGGCATGATTGGAGGTTGCGGTATAGGTTGGTGTATGTGCGTTTATGGAGTCAGTTTTTTGTCGTGCAAATTGTCTTGATGGGCGAACGCGACATCCTACCAGAAAACGACGAGATGTATCCAAATCCTCGGACAGAGAACAGATTGAGCACGAAGGGGGAGGAGAAGAGAGAGGAGCAGATAAAGAAGGATGACCGTCAGGCGACATGCCTGTTCTGCTCTGCTGCCAGTTGAAACGACGGATGGCGATGGGGTCAAGACCGCGGAAGGGTAGGCACGGAGATAGTAACCAGGTGCTCTCGGCACCCCAATTGTGAAATGGAGCATCCTTCCTTCTGGGGAGAGCATCCACTGCATCTCTTGCAGGCAGGCGCAGGGGGCTAGGAAGACCCGCCAATACGCGTCGAAGATGAATCTGCAATCCGACATGTACCGTTTGCCACCGTACTGCAACGTGGCCCGAAAGATGGTTCGCGCCGGTGTGCCGCAGCGAGGTCTGGACCCGTTGTGGCTGACCCCAGCAAGTGAGCCCTCCACAGGATCTCAAATTCAATTTAGCACATGCGCACCAGTGCGCGAATGTGTTGCCACTGTTCATTTTGCCGTTGCGGGCTCTCGTTCAGACACAAAAGGGACCTCTCACCTCCTTCGTCGTTCTTCCTTCATCCCTCATCACTCTTCGTCTTCTTTGAATGTCAGGCTTCAACAACAACAGTAACGATCCTCGATTCAACCAGCAGGGCCGGCCCTTCCCGCACCAGCAGAATATCCCCTACAGGCCGCCTCCTCAGTTTCCAGGTCAGCATGCTCCTGGACAGGTCCCGCCGTTCGTGTCGCCAAACATGGGAAGGCACCCTGTCCCTCCCGTGAGATTCCCTGGCCAGCAACATCAGCCGCCACACCAGTTCCCAAACATGCACCGGCCCATAGGAGCCCCGCCATTGGTGCACCAACCCCACCAGTTCCATAATATGCACGCGCACCCACGCCAGCTGCCGCCGCCAGGCTCAGGGTTCCATGGAGCGCATCAGGCCCAAAACATGTTTCCAGTTCGTACAAGTAGCAGCGGTGGCCCCAGCTCGCCTTCTGTTACAAGTCCAACCCATCCCCCAAGCCGAAATCTGCCTCCAATTCCAGGCCCAGAAGACGGTAATGACAGTGACAAGAATTCAAGTGGTGCAGAGAAGGCTAGTGATGGAGAAGATCGCAAATCGTCCGAGAAATCGGTCGAGAAATCCAGGTCAGGACTTGAGGAGCTTCAAAAGCAGGCGGCAGAGCTAGGTCAATCTGAAGAAACGGGTATTCAGAAGACCTTCAGGAGAGGATTGGATAACATCTCTGCAGTCGCTACTGTGGGAGCTGCAGGCTCTGCAATACTGAGTCAAGGAGTGGCAGCAGCTGGCAAAGCAATTGAGGATAAGTCCCGCTCGATGGCTGGCGACAACTCTGCTTTGAGCCATCTCATTCAACTGGCGGACAAGCTGGTGGATGTTGGCAAGGTTGTGCCGTTTATCGCACCCGCCTTTATCATCTTGAAGGTAATGAAAGGATCAAGGTAACTTGCAGAATGGCCTTAAATCATTTAGATCCTGACTGTGTTTTTGTGATCTCTTCTGCATAGCTCATTATTGATGTGGAGCAGAGGGCCAGAGAGAACGATACAAAGTGTAATGACATGGTGGAACGCATCAACTTTATGGTCGGCAACGTCATGGTCCTAGAAAAAATCAAGGTCATCGATCCATTGAGGGCTGTGATCGAGAGGGTGAACGAGACCTTGAAGCAAGCTGCCTCTCTGATCCAGACATACCGCAAGCAAGGTGCGATTGCTCGGCGCCTCAACATCTCACACTCCCAGAATTTTGCTTTGATGGCTCAAAAGGTCACAGAGTGTTCCCAGGACCTCATGCTGACCTTGCAGATCCAACAGACTGGGGACATGTCTATCCTTTCCCGAGCTATCCCCGTTGATCCTCAGGACGAGGAAGCAAAAGAATTTGTTTCTCGTCACGGCGGTCAAACTGTCATCAATGTAAGAGGCTGTGTTATGTATCACTTTGGATCGTGAATGAAGTACTAGAAAGTTTCCTAACGCCCTCCATTCTTCCTATTCTACTGGTACATGCTTAGGCCAATCCTCAATTGGTAGAGGAATTTGCAAAGAAGATGCATCTTACAATGAGTGACCAGGTTATGGAGCAGATGCAGTCGAACATGGAAGACTTGATGGAAGAGAACAACTCTCGGATCGAAGCAATGCTCAAGGAGACCTCGACGAATGCTGTAGCAGAGACTATCAAAGCCCTTGCCGCAGAGGCCCGTGAGGCGGAAGCAGAGCAGCGATTGACTTGTCTTCAGTGCGACAAGGAATACCGTGAATCTGCCAACGGTCCCGAGGCTTGTTCATTCCACAAGGGCACAGAGCTCAATGGCTCGCATACCTGCTGTGGCAAAAAGTCTACCTGCTCGTTCTCCAACCATCGTGCGGCTCATCACTGTGAATACCCATACGGCAAGTTTTACGATTATGCCTTTGGAATTATTGGCTACACCGATACGATCGAGCGCTGGGCAGGAGTCGAGGAAACGGATATGTTGACGGGCGACGTTCAGAAAGGGACTGTAGGCCAATTGCTTCGCTGGCGCTCTTATCACGACAGGGTCACCAAGCCAATGATGGTGATTCATATAGGCCGTATCAACTATAACTTCCCGTATTTCTTCCATGTGTTCAACGCCGAGGACCTTAAGAAAGCGAATACAAAGGCCCGAGACATGGGTAAGACTCTGATCTTCCGGACGACCAAGGATGAAGACCAGTATGCAATGGCCGAATGGTCGCTGGACGACGATGGTGTGATCAATGGTGTCAAGTTGTCTGCTAAGGTCAGCACAAGCGACACAGCCACTGTCTTGCTCATCCCCATTGATATCCAAACTGTGTCATTGTCGGGCGAGGTCAAGACGCTGTCAAAATCAGCGTTCAAGACTTACAAGCCCTCAGAGCCATACAAATTTCCCGAGGTTCGTCATGTTGGTTACATTCAACGGTCCACTCCATTGCGTCCGGTCCGTGAATTCAAGCCCAAGACCAAGCTGCCTGTCGCAATCATTCCTCAGGGCAAGCTGCTGGCCAACGCCCACGGAAGATATGTTCGCAACAATGCCGACAAATTTCAATCCACGATCCGTATCTTCAACAAGTCTCCACCGGCAAGTCAGACCTATGTCACACTGGTCTCTTGCAAAGCAGAGTACCGATTCGTGGGCGAGAATGAGTACAAGGAGGTGGAAGGTCTGAGCCTGGGTGACCTCAAGTTCCCAACGTCGATTGCTCCGACCGAATCGTTGGACATTGCCGTGGAAGCCGTCGTGCTCCGCACAGGAGCTCAAGCTGCTTTGATGCAAACTTGCTGGAACTGGGCCATGATTGCACTTCATCGCCCTGTCCGTCTCCGCCTAACGTTTAAGGATATCGAGGACGAGGAATGTGTCTTTATTCAAGAGTATGTTTACCATCCTTCCAAGTTGGCTACCCAGAAAGACGACGACCTGTTGTTCTTGCACATTGACGACGACCTTGATGGAAGCCGGACCGTGGCTCGAGTTAGCAAGGGAGACGAGGGATCAGACACTATCATCAACGTCAACGGTACCTCATATTCGGCCGAAGACTTGGACACGATTGTGTACAAGGCTGAGAAATCGGGCGAATCTGAGGTGAATTTGGGGATTGGGCGGGAGACCAACTCATGCAAATGGGATGCCTGGGCCTTGATCGACTTTAGCTGCAAGAGAGTCTACGGAATCAAGATGCGATTGATGGAAGGGTTGGGAAGGGAGAAGAAGACAACCGCCGCGATTGGATATGCAGCATGTCCTATCTATGGCGATGAAAACCAGGAGGTGAGGCCCATTCAGTATGCGGAGGAAAAGGCTACTTTCCCAGTCCTCGAATCAGCAGAGCCAATGGTCATTGTAGAGGATGACGAGTTTGACGATGAGAAACCTGCTGCGGTTGCTGAACCTGTCATTGCTATTGCAGCAGCCGCGTCGTCGTCTGTGACGGCAGCACTGGCAGAAGTTTCCAAGGCGACAAGCTCCCTGGATACAGCGGTCTTTTCGAGTAGCATGGCTTCGCTTGAGAGGCGACTCGAGTCGCTCGACGCAAATGTCGCTCGGATGGCGACCGCACTTGAAAAGCTGGTTGTCATCTTGGGTCCTTGAACCCAATGGAGCATGAATAAATAGAACTTTTGGTCCTTCATATTGGAATGTCACATAACCAGCCTCAAGCGACGTTGATTCACGTCTTTTATTGTGGTCCATACCAGGATCAAACTACCGGGTGTTCAACACTAATGCCATTGCTATCATTCCGGCCCCTACAGCCAGTGGCACTGCGATGCCAATGTACTATGTCAATCGACCCTGAGCTGGCCCTTGTTTTCCGAAGGTCCGTGAGATAAGAGGAGCAGTCTAAACGAGTAGAACGAGTGGGCGTGTAAGCTCATTCCATGAAGATCGGGTCGATCGGCTTTGTCACCTCATTCTCATGTCGAATGAGCAAGGGAGACGAATACTGATCTCAACTAACACCTGGCACGTTGGCTGAGGCAGCAAGATAAAAGGGGGAGTAGAAAGGGTTCTTGGTGTTCTTGGTGAAGAGGTGTGCCTCAGGGCCCTCAACATGCATATGTGGTGGAATGAAGTGGGGAAAGTAAAGGGACTGTGTTGGTGTGAAGGTGGGAGTGTCGCTGTGCTGTTCCACTGCACTGAAGCTGTGTGGTCACTTGTGGCGCGGCGCGACGTGTTCTGGGGTGGATGGACCGTGCACGCACCCTGTTCTTTGCGCCCATGCAGGGGGAGTGGCACAGCCTTTCCTGTTTTTTTTTTTTTTTTTTTTTTCACAATGCACTTGCCTGGTTCACTTTCTCAGTTCTCTCGCACTTCCACGCCCGTACCCCTTTCGTTCCGCTATAACGATGCTCTGATTCTACAAGATCTGTAACAAATCGCCCTTTTGACCTACGAATCTTGATACATTCTCTTCCATGTGCTTGTGCGTGTCCAACCCAAGCAACCCAAGCCGCCATCCAGAGTCGGTGAATCGAGCGAATAGAGAAGAAGTAGAACAACTCATTCAGGAGGACCAAACCCGTCAATTCGAGGGACGAGGCCGGAGAGTACAGTCATCCTCCATTAATATATTCTCCCAAGATGCATATCCTCTCTTGATGCATTGAACCCTTCCCGACGGACATTGGTTAGCTGCTAATAAATGAATACCTCTCTTCTCTCATAATGCATGGGTCTGGATGCAACTATGCGTGTATGGAGGGATAAAAATGAAGATGTCTGCGGAAGCCTTTCTCCTTTGTCTTCTCTTTTTCCACCCCCACCCCCTCCATCAAAGACCCGAACGACATACACAGCGGTATGTTCAACCACTATCCAACCATCTCTAGGTGGTAACCGGATATGTTGGCCACGATGGTCCTCACACTTTTCACCCGGAAGGAGTACAACCATCAGCAATAACCACCTCAACCGCCGCCGCCACAACAACCTCTTCTTCCTCCTCATCCTCGCACTCTTACATATCACACAAACAACAAAGTTATCCAGGAACAATAAAGTTCACATCGTCCATCCTTTTGATCTCTGCAGCGATTGCTGCTGTTGTGCCGGCCGCTCCTTTGCCCTCTGATACAATTGATGTTTCCCTCGGAAACAACAAGGTCTTGGACGCTAAGATCGGAAATGTCCAGGTCGCGGATCTCGATACTCTTGATGGCCGCCTCTTGGGCCTCAAGGCTAGGGATGACAGGCTCGCGGATGTCAAGGTTGGAGATGGCCGCATCGCGAAGGTCAAGACTAGGAATGATAAGCTCCTGGACATCGATGTTGGAAGTGGCCACAACGCGAAGACCAATGGCAAGAATGACGGGCTCGAGAAGCTCGATGTTGGAAATGACCCCCTCCTGCACCTCAAGGCTAGGAGCGACAAGCTCGCGGACGTCAAGGTCGTGATCTGGAAGAGGTGCGTCGATTGCACGTCCAAGGATGCCGCAGCACTGGATCTTGTGGTGGATGCCTCAGCAAAGCATCATTCCAAGATTGTCCAAGTACGGCTTGACAATCTGCTGCGTGATATCAAAGCTGTCAAGGTCACCAGTGGCAAAAAGAACCTGCCCAAGGAGAAGGCGGCATTGACGACGCTCATCGTGAAGACCAAGATTGACAAGGCGAAGAAGGACTGTTCTTCCGAGTCCCTTGCTCCTATCACCAAGGCGATTGTCACCTCTGATGCTAGTTTGGATATTCTATGGTCCAAGAAGGAGGAGGCAGAGAAGAAGGTCGTGGAACTTGATGCCAAGGTCACTGGTGTTGTTCTTGAAAGAGAGTATCGGTGCAGAGCCGTTTTCCAAGGACTGTACAGAGAAGATGACGAACACTGAGATTGCGCCCGCACCTGCGCCCGCGGAGACGCCCGAGGGCCCATTTGTTGGAGAGTCTGTGCCACCAATGCCAGAGACTTCTGCGCCTGCTCCCGAAGTACAGCCACCTGTTCCTGAGGCCCCTGCACCCATTCCTGAGACTCCAACATCCATTCCCGAGACAACAACGACGACTGAGCCTTCTGAGGATAAGGGTGCCCCCCTGATTGGTATTGATATTGCCAGCAGCGTCGATCCCAAGTATGTTTGCAAGTCCGGCTGCAAGGATTCGCGGGATACTGAGGCTGTGCTGAACCTCCGAGTCAACCTCGAGAAGCAACTTGGTGAACGCTTGGTGCAGCTCCGCGACAAGGAAGTGTCTGTGGACATTGCCAAAGGGCGCAGTGGTCTTCTCGGAAATGTGCTGGGTTTGCTTGGCAGCCTTCTAGTGGACGCCAACGTCTAATGATCACCATCCACAATGAAGCGAAACGAAACGGTTAATGACTTGAAGGGACAGATAAGCGGAACATGACCATATACGATGCCAATAGAGAATGGCTCATTCAACAAAGAGAGGTGTCTGAAGAATGGAGGACGAAGAAGTTGAGGGGGGACAAAATGGTGCGAGGACAAAGGGGGAGGGTCCTTGTGCACACAGCAGCGTGCGCGCCAAACAACATTTTGTCGCATGGTTCCCTCCTTCTCCCTCCACGTCGCACTTGACACCTTCGCACCACAGCCATCGCAGCCCATCCTTCTCTCTCACACTCCACTCTCTCTCTCTTAATCGTTCTCACGCCCTTTGATCCTTCTCCATCGGCTGTTCTCGTTGTCGGTGTTGTTGGTGCTTCCGGTGTTGTCGATCATTCCATGCTTCGTTGGGCCCTGCCTTGATTCATTACACTCTGCTTGAAAGTGACACTCTACAAAAGTCCCCTTTCGTCGCGACAGCCCCCTCTCTCCTCTCTCTCTTCAAGAGTCCTCGTCATGGCCGAGTCTGGCTTCTCCTCCTCCTCCTCACCAAGGCCACCGTCCCCGACCTTGGTGACCTCCCCTCCTAAGCTCAGCTCTCTCCCAAAGAACGTCTTCATGAGTACGAGTCAGCTTCGGTCGCAGACCCCTTCTCCCAGAGTACCTCTGCCTCAGTCCTGGGGAGGCTCCAACAGCAAGAACAAAGGCAAGTATCGTTGGAGGTGCAGTTGCGAATGATGTTTACTTTTTGTGCACCCATGCTTGTGCATAAGCTAATAAGAAACCCATGTTTCCATGCAACTTTCTAGAACTGAACAATGATCCTCGTTACAAAAAGTACGTCCAGCTTGTGGAGCGGAACCTTCAGTCATTCGACAGCGTAAACGAATGGGCCGATGTCAATCCGTTCTTGTTAAAGATCATGCGAGTAAGGAGTTTCTCTTTATCGGTCGACAAAATAGGGCGCTGATGCACGATGACAATGAGGCTAAACGCCTTTTTTTTTGATGGCGTGTTTAGTCCTTCCAAGCCTACCCACAATACACAGTCATTCCACGCAGCCTCACAGTCGCAAAGCGCTTGGCACAGTGTCTGAATCCAGCCTTACCTTCCGGTGTTCATGGGAAAACATTGGAAGTATACGCCTATATTCTTGAGACCATTGGGGTATGACAGTAACCATTGATCTTGACAGGAGATATGATACCACAGTGCCGAGTTCTCACGAGTTTCCCTTTGACTTGATATAGCCGGATCAACTAGCGGAGGACCTTATGCTCTGGTCTTATGGACTTTTCCCATTCCTGCAACATGCGTCTCTGTCAGTAAAAGTATGACAACTGCTTGGCCGCCATATCATGATATGGATGATGACATACACGGATCATGTATCGGGACGAAATGAGAATTTGCTGTAGGGACATTACACTAACGACGTGGACATGAACCTGTCTTTGCCGTCTTTTATTGCTTTTAGCCCCAGTTACTCGACATCTACCAAAAGTACTATTTACCATTGAAGGATCGACTCAGGCCATGTTTAAAGAGCTTCATCATTGGACTGCTACCAGGATTGGACGAAGAAGGGAGCGAATTCTTTGACAGGGTTTTAGAGATCATAGATAATCTTCGAAAGGCTGTGGATGAGTCGTTTTTCTTTCAGTGCATGTGGCTGGTTTTGATCAACTCTTCACCTCATCGAGGCCCGGCGCTTCAATACCTTGCCAGGAAGATGCCTCTACTCACCAACACGGAAGGTACATGGGACGACCAGCAGATTTACAGATGAACGATACGTTAGCTCTTGGCCTATCTTGGACTAACGGCTATCCACCCCATTGCCCTTAGACGTTGCATTTGTGTTGGGCGATGATGCAGGACTTATGGTCAGAGCTTTTTCTGCCACCGTAGTTGATTCACAACTGCTTGTGCAGCGCGCAATGCTGGACTTGATGGTGGTGCACTTTCCTATCAGTAACGGGTACGTCGAATCACCTGGAGAGATATTACCTACGGACGGACAGCCTGGCTCACACCCTCTTATTCTGCTGGAATTAGATTGATCGAAAACAACGACCTCGTCGTCCTCGTCAAGGCCGCGGTGGGAGTAGTGTTGCGAAAGGACATGTCCTTGAATCGACGACTCTATGCATGGCTTCTAGGTAAGTGTCGATGGTCGACAAGTAACTGGCCCGTATATCGATTCTCGCGATGATATTAATGGACCTTGATGGTTCACACTCTATCCAGGCTCGCAGGAAGGGAAGAAAAAGGTGTTTGATGGACCAGCTAAGACAGCTCTTATAGCAGGACTTCAGGTACGAGAGATGACCGTAGCCTAAACACGGATGTACACATTTTCGATTTTCAGTGCTGACCAATGCTTCGGGTACAAATGGTTCATCTAGAGTATACTGGTGTCGGACAGCGAGGATCTCCATGAGAGTCAGAAACCCTTCCGTGTGTTTGTGTCTTTGCTGGATGAATGGAACATCGGATTCCCTGTTATCCAGGCAGTATTCTTGGACGCGCTAAAGTCATTGAAGAGGCATGCCGACTCGGGAAATCATGGTGCTGAGGTGAGGCCATGTTCAAAATCACTGTTTGTCAGGAGATCACAGTGGAGCATCGCGGGGGTGTTGCAGGTCGACTAAAAGTGTTCAATACTACTTAGCTCATCCACACGGCAACAATGTGGATCGACATGACGGAGCCCTATCTCATCTGGCAGAAACTCTCAGAGGCGCTCTACGACAACTTTCCTGCAGAATCAGGCAAAGAGGGATACGCACTGGACCTAGTTATCTTCTTTCTGAACTCGTTCAAACTCAACGACGATGAAATGCAACAAATCCACATTCCCATGTTTCTGCTCCTCCTATTGTCAAAGATCCAGGTATAGTGTTCGCCAACGTTTAGTGTCGAGACGCATCTCAACAGACCCCATTGTTTAATACTCGTTATCATTTACTGGTATGTCTTAGGATATAATCCAAGATAACAACTTGCTTCTCTACGCAGATCAAGTCAACGAAGCTCTCTTGCTCTGTTTGATGCTCTTCCGTTTTATACCCGCATCAGTCTTCGCACCACATACTATTCAATCACAGTTGGCCGCCCAACCAACGCGTGCACCCAAGTCAAAGTCATCCACACCGACTCCATCAGCATCACAGGGTAAACTGGATGCTGGAGACAACCAACAACAGGCGATTAAAGTCATCTCATTCGAACCAGGTATGAGCGCCAAGGATTTTGCCGAAGAGTTTTTCATGCTTCAGCCCCAACAGGTGGACAATTCGGATGCTTCTATCAGTAAAGAGTACGCAGGAATCAAGGGTCAAGCGTTGACGCAACAGGCACTGTGCTTCATTCAGAACATTATCAGCAGCATTTTGGATGTCTTTATGAAGGATGACGCAAAGGCGTACACCATTGTACTGCGAGAAATGATTCAGAAATCCTGCAAGACTCTGTTAATCCTTTCGAGGTATCAGATTACGCCAAGCACTCCTGATAAACGTCACTCGGGACTCTGGCTTGAGAAAATGCGTACAGCATGCCATCAGGTAACCATCCCTCATAGTCGATCGAATGTCCTGCTGTTGTGTGTTTCAATGTGTATTATTGATGCAATTACTTACAACAAGTGTGTCCATGTCACCATTTGATACAGCTGGTGGATTTTGCGGCTATTGATGCTCTTGCAACAACGATTGTCGAGTTGACAGTGGAGCTCAAGAAAGTACATCCTTCGTTCTTGGATAATCGGGAACATATGAGGCCAATCATGGACAGGATATGGACATTCCTCGCAGAGGATTACATGCATTTACATCTGCGGGCGTCTCAGCTCATTTGGATGCTACAAGATGTCACGTCGCTGAGCCATGAAGTGGAGACAGCTGTTGCCGCATATCTGGTTTCGGACAACACCAAGTCCAGGATCGGTGCATTCCAGAAGTTTGGCGTCTTTTGGAGGCTATCCGGTACGATGTCTACGCCTTTGCTTTTTGTATTGATTCATGAGTTGCGCTCAATCTTATGAAAGGTCTTGTATGAGTATGGATCTAACATTGGCTCACTATAGATGACATTCAACACAGCTCCTCGGCGTTTGTACGGCCAATGATGCTGATGCTCGACTCTCTCAGCAGCACCAACCCATCCAACAGACGTGCAGGCGAGACATGGATCCGAAGCAACCTCAAATCGTATCCCAGACTATTGGACCCGCTCCTGCATGTGCTTTACGATCACAGCATTGTCCGGAATCAATCCGAAGAGACCTTCCACAACGAATACCTCCCGGTGCACTATTATATCCGGAACTTCAACCAGGCACAGATCCAATATGTTTTCAACACTCTCCTAACAGTATTCCGATTTGGCGGCCTCGGATTCTTGCGCTCCATACGACAATCGAACATTCCACTGGACATGATCCCAGTCATAACTGAGGTTGTTGCCATCACAGGTATGTAGTCAACCTTCAAACAGTTGTACTCATTATTCACACGAAAGGACCACGTTACTAATCACTTCACACATCCCTGTGGTATACTTGTCCAGTAGATCCGAAACTTCCGCCAACATACATGGAATGCTTTGTGCGGTCGGCTCTAAAGTAATGTTATGTCTTTGGCTATCTCTCTACAGGTTTGCAATCTTGGGTATTATTACTAATGGGTAATACCATTCCTTCACCGATAGATTCATCGAGAGCGAACCCTCGAGTGACTACAAGTCCATGTTGAGCTTGAACGAGGAGATACACATGGTGGCAGCCGACTTTTTGCATTTCATTGTCTCCAAGATTGATTACATCGAAGCCGGCCTCTTGACTCTAATCTACAAGACGGTGATCAACAAAATGCTTTACTGCATCAATCACGGCCGACTAGATCTTCAGAGTCGTCTTCTTCACTTGTTACATGCAACTATACTCATGGGCACGACCTCTTCCAGAAAGAACAGTGTTTCAGCGGGTTCGAGTGCATCTCTGAACGGACATGTGTCTCGCGATACCCCACTGTCAACCTTCGATGGCTCAACAGGAACCAATAGGTCATCTGGAGAAGGCGAGAATTTGTTCCGCGTCGTAGGATCCTCACCGCTCTTTGTAAAGACCGTTTTCGACGCGCTCTCAGTACCTTCCAACCGTCCAATATTGCAACATTGGATGGACTTTTTGATGCTTGCATTGCCGTTCCTGACCAATTATTTCAGGAGAGTCTTGCTGCCGGTGATTCAATGTCTTTGTGATCAGATTCTACGAAGTCGCGCTTGCTTGGTCCATGCCTACACTTCACAGACGAGGACTGGTGCAGGATCGCCCAGTCTGACTGACCAGGACTTGATGATCTTTTTGACCGGATTGGAGAGATTACTAACCTTTAGTCTGGCTGAGGCTCGTCTCGGAGAGGAGGTTGACTCTGTCCACAAACAGGAGTGGAGTGATGGGCAGAGGGGAAAGCCAGGACTTGTCGCTAATGTGCTAAGCATTGAGTTACACCCCAGCGACTCTTTTCAAGAGAACAAGGTAAGAGCAGTAGCACTTGACGGACTAGATTTAGTTCTGTACAATGTCATTGACCATTAGAATTTCGCACTGATACATGTGAACTGTGATTAGGCAAGGGATACGGTCTTGTACAACATCGTGGGGATCATCCAGATCTTCGTTGAGCTTTGGGCTGTATTCGACCGCAAAAACCTGTCCAGCATGTCGGACACAGAGGACGTATCGCTCCAGTTTGTTGGTGAGCGTGTTCGTGCAAGGCTAAAGCGCATCTTGGCAGGATTCTACAAATCCTACCCGTCTGAAGTTACGGAAGCTTTTGTCGAGCTGTTCTTGGCGGAAAACTCGGGTGCTATGGATTTTGAGAACCAAAAGTCCGAGCCGGATTATAGAACTGTTGATATTCTTAGCGCTATACCGGGTGCATCCCCTTTGGCGATCTTCCTGACCCTGATCGAGAGTATCCGAGCTAGAACACAAGGCATGGGAACTACTCGATCAAAGCGATCCAATCTCCGGATTAGCAAAGCGTAAGTCATGCTCCATGTCTACCAAAGTCTTTATAGGATTGTACTAAGATATCGTTCTAACAACGCGGCTTTGTTTGTTGGATGCGCTGCTCAATGGGCTTCTAGGACGGATATTGTACTGTTACGGTTCTTGGAGTTGTTCTGCACATATCTACCTTCAGCCGACTCACTCACGGATTTATGGCCAATCTGTCAGAACTTTGTTCGAGAGTACTTCCCTCAAGCAACGACATACAAATACGCCTTTCCTTCGTTGCTACGAGTGATGACGGTGCTCTGCGACCGCCTCTCTTACACCACCTACTTTGACGACAAAAAGATTCGGCGCGATGCCTCAGAGTTATATCAGCGTGTACTGGACTATTGTATCCTCATTGCAGGTCGTTCATTCGATCAGGGTCTTTGGCTCCGCAATAGGAACCCACAAGACTTGGAGATTTTGGAGGAGAGCGACGACTCGAAAGAATCGGCGAGACCACCATCATCCAGTTTGAGCGAATCAGAGCAAGCAAAACGAGCAGGAAAGACTAAGGAAGACGTATTGATTCAACAGATCTTGGTCAGCTTGTGTCAAATCGTGCTTCCAAACTTGCGCAGAATCCTGCAGGAACAGGAGAGGGTCACGACCATGATCACGAACGTCATGTATTATGTGATCGCGCCGTCTCTGAAATCCCGTGTAGGGATAAACGACTCGTCTGTGGATCTGCTCTGTGAGATTTCCAGGATTCCTTTCGCCTATCGCACCTGGCGCAAGGAAGTGTGGGAGGTGTTCCTCGATAACCGATTCTTTGCTATGGTACCGGCTGTTGCTCGCAAGTGGCGCGCATTGATACAGACAGCTATGACTTCAGAGAAGGATCGCCTTGCGGAACTTCTTGGTAAGTTCTTCCTTCGACTTTGATCGACCTGTTTTGATCATCGTGTTCCCTAGAGTGCTAATGTTTTATGGGTATTTCATAGGCCGGATATCAACGTCTCCAACGAGTGCATTGTTCACGAGCCGTGATCAGGAATCGCTCAATAGGGCGCTTATGCTGCGTCGTCTATCGTTTGTCATCTGGTGTGGCACAGTGGATCAGTACTTGCCACAATTGCCCAACGTCCAGGAAAAGCTCGTGGAATTGCTCAAGCTTAGTACGATAGAGCAGGTGCACCCAGAGGTAAGCCGTCGCTACTGTTGTTGTGGAAGGTCGCTTTGGTATGAAATTGGGGCATAGCGTCTGAATAGATCTTTTGTTTGTAGGTTTACTTGTGCCTTCGTGTTCTCCTTTGTCGAATCTCAAGCCAACATTTGAACAACTTTTGGCCGGTGCTGTTGACAGAGTTGGTAAGTGCTTGTT
>Ga0247824_10000455_pt1 | contig 20032 bp, 29 predicted proteins | sample 13C_PalmiticAcid_FD_194412 | JGI IMG/M metagenome (GOLD analysis project Ga0247824, IMG submission 194412) | Soil microbial communities from agricultural site in Penn Yan, New York, United States - 13C_PalmiticAcid_Day48 | ecosystem: Environmental > Terrestrial > Soil > Agricultural land...
TCTTCTGCCATCGGCGGACGCCGCTGGCAGAAGAACGGCCACGACCGCGTCTACATCAACGACTGGGCCGAGTTCGCCGGCCTGGAGACCAGCTACTACAAGAGCGGCAACGTCTCCGGCGCCAGCTTCCAGGGCCGCGGCATCGCCAACGGCCGCGTCGCCGGGATCGTCTCCGCGATCGACAAGGTGTGGTTCGACGCCGCCGACGGCCAGCTCCACGCCCGCTACTACGGCGACGCCCGCGCCTACGAGATCCGCTTCTACGACGGCATGCGTCAGACCTTCGACCTGGTCGACGCCACCTTCTCCGGCATCAAGACCGCCGTCGCCGCCCTCTGACCATCTCTCTCCCCGTGAAGGAGCCCACCATGGCCTACAGGACCACCACCAGCTACGGCACCTGGTGCAACCGCGTGAACACGTTCAGCCTGAGCCCCGACTCCGACGTCCTCGACTACATCAACGGCGGCGACGACGAGTGGAGGGAGCGGCTCGAGACGTCCGGCGCCCTGGACGAGATCAAGCGGGAGTACCGGCAGGCGATCGAGGACGCGCTGCCGCCGAGCGTGTCCCTGTGCGGGGACGAGTTCATCGGCCCCGCCGAGATCGAGGACGGCGAGTTCGACGAGTACGCCACCGACCAGGAAGGCTTCCTCGACTTCGCGGCGCTCGTCGAGGACATCGACCTGGAACCGATCGTCGACCGCAACGACCCGCTCACGCTGGAGGACATCGGCCGGTGGGAGCTGAAGTCGCAGGCGAAGCAGCCCGCGAAGGCCGCAGCGGCGGCGATGTCCCGGCTCGGGGTGAAGCCGTTCACGTACCTGCCGCACCCGGAGTCCAGCCGGCCGCAGGCCCTGTACCGCAAGGGCGACGTGACCCGCGCCCTCGCCGAGCGCCCCGGCCGCGGCAAGCGAACCGACCTGAAGGACACCAAGTGAGCGACGCACCAAAGGCTGTGGCCGCCACCCGGGAGGGCGCGGCCCCGGCCGCATGCCGGGAGTGCGCCAAGCCGCCGGCCGACGGGCACACCCGCTGCCAGCGCCACCTCGACTTACACCGCCGCCGGACCCGTTGGAAGCGCAGCCGCGAACGCAAGCAGGCCTTCCCCGCGCAGCAGCGCTCCAGACTGCTCGAGCTGATCGCCAACGGGCTCCCTCTTCCGCAGGCCTGCGAGACGGTAGGGGTGGCCATGTCCCGGGTGCACGCGACGGCACGCCTCAATGCCCGCTGGGCGGAGCAGCTGGACGAGGCGCTCATGGCCGGCCGGGACCCCGATATCACGCACGGCAACACCTACGCCTACAAGATGCTGCGGTGCCGGTGCCCGGAATGCCGTCGGGCCAAGTACATCGAGCGGGGCCCGCGCCGCCGGTCGAACGACGCCCGTTCGGTTCCGGCTCCGCGCCTGCCTGATGCCGGAAGCCGCGACGCGAGGACGAGGCCCCACCGGCTGACGGCCCGGGATCTCGACGAACTGGATCGTCTCTGGCGTGACGGCAGACCAGTTGACGACATCGCCGAGGCCCTGGGCGTCAGTCCGAGCAGCGTCTACTCCAACGTGAAGAAGCTGGGCCTGCCCGCACGCGAGCGTCCCCCGCAGAACCGGGGCGCGGGAGGGCTGGGGGCGGAGGGCGACCGGATGCTGACGGAGATGTGGACGGCCGGCGTGCCCACCACGGAGATCGCGCAGAAGCTGGGCATGCACCCGGTCACCGTTCGTACCCACGCGGGCAGGCTGGACCTGCTGTCCGGCAAGGAACGGGCGCAACTGACGGAGAAGGCCACGGACAGGGCGCGTCGTGTGGGTACCGCACGTGGGAGGCTCGCCAGGATCGTGACCCTGCTGGAGGGCGGCGCGACCATCAAGGCGGCCCTGCGTGAGCTGAATCTGAACCCCAACTACCTCACCAGCCTGCGGGCGATGGTGCCCGAGGCGGACCGGAGTATCCGGGAGGCGTACCAGGCCGGTTCGGCCGTGCGTGCAGCCCAGAAAGCGGTGAGCCAGACGCCGCTGGGAGCGGGCGAGAGCGAGGTTGAGCAGCGGGCGGCTTAGCTCGTGGTGGCTGCGGTCGCTGCCGGTCGACGGATGGATGCTGCGTGCGTGGCGGGCGGAGCGATGACGGGGTGGGTTGTGGCCCGCTATCACCGTCACGACGCGTTCAGGCAGGCGCTGACTGCGGCGGCGGCACTTCACCCGGGGCTGGATTTGCAGGGCTGGCTGGAGGCGAACGCGTGGGATGGTCCTGTGCCGAAGCCTCGCCCGCCAGGCTGAGAGGCGGAGTAGGGCGTGAAGGGCCCGCCGCGTGATCGCTTTACGGATGCCCGCCTACTGAAAACCCTTATCACTTTCGCGACAGCGCGAACACGATCTCCCGCCGCCACTCCCGCTTCTCCCGCGCCCGCTGCACCCTCTTGGCCACGCCCGAGTCCGGGCAGTCCGGCCCAGCCGGACCACGGCGGCAGGCCGGACAGAACGACGGATGCACCCGGCCGAGCATCCGCACCTCACACCCCAACCCTCACCGGTTGCCGATCGTCAGGTGAATCGACCGCTCGTCGATCAGCCCGCCAACAGTGGTGATCTGGCAGACCATCGTGTACGCGCCATCGAGATCCCCGCCCGACACCCGCTGGGTGACGACGGTGTCGTCGACTACAGGTGCCCCGACAGCCGTCAGCCCATCGGGTACAGCGACCGTCGCCGAGCTGATGGTGTCGGCTATCTCGGCGAGCCATGCCGACCAGTCCCAGCTATAGTTCAGCCGCGCGGCAGGGTCCTTGATGAAACTGTCGGGCATGCGCCCTACCTCCGAACGGTCAAAGTACGGACTTCGGCGGGCACGGCCAGCCGCCGACTCTCGGCGGGCACCGTGTACGTCCGCTCCGGGCTAGGCACGGTCACGGACTGCACCGTCAGCGGGCGAGCCGTGTCGCGCTCCAACGCCGGCTCCAGGGTCGCGGACTTGGCGCCTACGAGGGGCAGCGCCGTCTCGGCTGCGGTGGCGGCGCCGAGCGTGGCCGCCTTCGCACCGCTGAGGAGTTGGGCGGCGTCCTGCTCGGTAGCCGACGCGAGCGCGGCGGCCTTGGCCCCCGTGAGCGGCTGCGCGGATTCGGCATCGCTGGCAACGCCCAGCGTTGCTGTCTTCGCTCCGGCGACTGCCTGTGCACTGTCCGCTTCTGCGGCAATGTCGAGGGTCGCGCCGGCGGTCACGTCCGCGGCGGTGAAGTCGTCGAACCTGATCGCTGCGGTGGACTCGGAGCGGATGCCCACGCTCGTGCCAGTGGTGACGTGCGTGTTGGTGATCGAGACGCGTTCGACGCCGTTGACGTAGGCCTTGATGGCCGATCCGACAGCCTGAACTTTGGCGACGTCGCCAGGTGCAGCAGCGGCTGCATAGGTGCCAAGGAGGGTGAAGCTGCCACCCACGACGGAGAAAAGATCCCAGCTGGAGCCGTCGTTGCGCCACAGGTAGCCGGAGCTGATGTTGCTGTTGCCGCGGCACCAGACGCCGTGGCTGGCTGCCGTGGTCGCGGCGATGGTGGCCTGGGCCGAGTTGTCGTCGGTCGCCATGGCCGTGGCCGCGCGCAGGATGATCGTGCCGCCTGCCGACCCCGGAGAGAGCTGGTTGGAGACGACGGACCAGTCTCCGGACACCTCCACCCATCCGGCGCCGAGGTCGCTGGAGTTGGCGCGGTTGAAGTCGTCTGTGAAGGTCGTCATCGGCTATGCGGTGGAGCTGGCCCGGGAGAAGTCGCTGATGGTCAGCGTGAAGTTGTTCCCGTCCGGCGTCCACGACAGATCGTGCTTGGTGAGCGGGACCAGGTCGGCGTCGGTGCCGCCGGTCGTGTCGGGGTCGTAGCAGATCACCACTGCCCCGATGGCGCTGCCGGTCGGCGCAGTCCAGGTGACGTCGGCAGCATCGACCGCGACACGGTCGTTGGCGTCGTCGACGGTGACCGTAACGCTGGCGAGCGTCTTGCGGCCCACGCTCGTCTGCTCGTTGGAGGCGCCGGCGAGGAGGTCGGCGAGGGTGTCGTAGTCCCGCATGACCGAGTCCGCGACGAGCCCGCTGCTCTCCAACGGCACCATGACCAAGGCGTCGTTGGCGGCGGGCAGGCTGGCCAGGTATGCGACGCGCCCAAGCGCAACGTTGAAGACGATGGTCGCCATCTCTCTCCTTTAGACGTCGATGTGCTCGAGGAACGGGCGCGCCCGTTCGGGGATCGGGCGGGGGGCGGGCATTTCAAGGCCAGCTGTGCGGATGTGGCTGACGAGGGTCCGGCGGTCGACGACGAGCCAGGAGATGGCAGCGCCCTGCCCGGTCAGTTGGTCCTGCTGGCTGGTGATCTGAGCCTGCTGGCTGGTGATGTCTGACTTGAGATCGTCGATGCGCTCATTGAGCGCGTCTTTGACGGCGGTGAAGTCGTCCCTCTTCTCCTGCCGCTTCGTGCGGCGGGCAGAGCGGGCGGCGACCACGCCGCCCGCAGTGCCCACGAGTGCCAGCCCGGCCTGAATCCAGGTGTCCGCCGTCATGTATTGCTCACTCTCTTCACGCGGGGCGGCTCACGCCATCCCGCTACAACCAGCACAGGCACGGCGATCACACCCCACACCAGTGCTGCGACCCACCCCCGAGGGAAATCTCCCGTCAGCCACGCGATGAGGTACGAGCCCATCCACGGCAGCACCATCGCAGGCAGCGAGAGGAAGCCCACCCAGTCGCGGCCCTGCGGCAGCCACGCGGACACGACCGCAGCAAGCCCCGTGCAAATCCACAGCCAGCCCCACACGGTCAGCGGCAGCAGCTCCAGCACCGGCCTCAGACCACGCTGGTCTGGCTGCGGCGTGGTGATCTGCGCGTACCCGTACAGCGCCCAGACGGTGCCGTAGGACAGGAGGATCGCGCCGCGGCGGCCCAGGGCACGCGCCAGCCGCCGGGCCGCCCGGCATCGCATCAGGCGTCCGCGGACGGACGCTTGTTGGGCACGGCCCACGTCACGCCGAGCCCGGCCAGCACCGCACCCGCGATCAGCCACGCCTCACCCGCCGTGACCACACCATCAGCCAGCGCCGTCGACACCGTGCCACCCGCAGCCACCACAGCCGCCACGATCGCCTTCGCATACCTCGACACCTGCATGATCAGCTCTCCTTCTGTGAGTTCAGCCCGCAAGCCGGGCCGCCAACTTGTCCGCGACCCGCTCCGCAATCAGATCCGCGAGACCCGGCTGCGCAGCCACCCGGTCAGCGATCGCCGCAACCTGCGCCTCCGTCAGCTCCGGCGCCTTCAGCCCGATCACCCGCGCCTCCGTCCGCCGCGCCAGCACCTCGATCGTCCGCACGCTCGTCTCCAGCGAGATGTGCGTGTTCGTCTCCGCCGTCGCCGGGTTCGGGTTGTCGATCACCCCATCGATCGTCAGGACCCGCCGCGCGATCCGGTCCACATCCGCATCCGTCAGAGCCATGTCGTCCTCCTCGGACGGGGGTGTTGGGACGCCCTTCGCCAGGGACATCAGCCGGTTGAAGTCGATGCTTCCGGGGTCCCCGTGGTCGTTCTCCGGGACATGCATGTGCCCGCACACACCCTTGAACGCCGACCAACTAGAGGCGCTGAGGCGCTGCCCGCCGCCGTTCCCATACGACGACGGGTACGCCGGCCACGACGACGGCCCGGTCAGCGGCACGGCGTGCTGCTCGTGCATCCACCGCAGGAACTCCGCGACTTCGGCGAGCGCCCAGTCCGGCGCCTCCGGCCAGAAGATGTGCTGCCGCCCGGCCTGCGCCCACTGCTCGTGGGTGGCTGGGTCGCAGGTGCCGACGAGCTCGACCTGGCAGACGTTCAGGGTGTTCGTCTCCACCCCACCCGCGAGGTTCCGCAGCGCACGCGACGACGTCTCCACGTCGAAGTGCTGGAACCACTGGAGCCGACGCGCAGCGAGATCGGGGACCGCGGTGAGGTTCGGTGCCGACGACCCGCCACCGTAGCTGGGCAGAGTTCGTCCCTCGGTGGTGTGGAGGACGACGACGTTGACCTCCATCGGGCTGCCGGGATAGTCGTCTTGGTACCAGTAGGTGGTGGAGGCGCCGGGGTAGCGCTGTGGTCCGGTTTTGGCCATGCAGTCCTCCCACGGCGAGCATCTACCTTGGAATCGTAGACCCATCGCGCGCCTGTACCTACGATTCGTAGGCTACGATCCTGGCAGCCTTCGCTCAGAGGCTGGCGGCAGGGGGGTTCTCTTGCGGGTTGCCCCCTGCCGCACCAACCCGCAATGAGCCCGCAGGAGCCGTGCCATGCATGACCCGCTCACCGTCGCCTTCGAAGTGCGGCGCCCCTGGCCCGAGCGCTCCCCTCTCCCTGCCGCAGGCGACAAGGCCGCACGCTGGCGCATCCGCCTCCACCACGACTGCGGCACCTGGTGCGCCGACGACCCGCCCCACAAGAACGGCGCGTTCCCCTGGTGGAAGCCGTCCAGCTACAGCGCGTTCTGGCGCCTGAACGGCCGGGACTACTACTTCCCCTCCCTGATCACCGTGTGGCACCGCGAGCCGGGCGGGCGCGACGGCCTGACCGTGTGCCGCAAGCGTGTCCAGCGGCGCGACGGCACGTGGAGGTACACGCGCGGATGGCGCTGGCACGTTCACCACTGGCGACTTCAGTTCCGGACCTATCAGCGACTGCGGCGGTCCTTGCTCACCCGCTGCACGTGGTGCGGAGGCCGGTCCGTCAAGGGCGACCAAGTCAATATCTCGCACCAGTGGCACGGCCCTCGCGGCAGATGGTGGCAGGGCGAGAAAGGGCTGTTCCACCACGACTGCTCATCGATCAAGAGCGCGCACTCCACCTGCGTCTGCGCCGAGCCCGTCCTCGACGGCGGCAGCTACGGGCGGTGCACGACATGCGACCTGTTCCGGCCGTTCGGTTTCACAGACGCCAACCTCGCGCGGGCCCGGGACTTGCAGACCATCCCGCGCGGCGGACGCCGGCCCGACGCCGAGGAGCGGCCCGTCCGGGATGGAGGCGAATCGTGACCGTCATCTGCCAGGCCCTGGCCTGCCTGTTCGCGATCGCCGCACTCTCCCAACCCGGCACCGTCCACTACGACTACCAGCCCGCAGCCATCACGTGGAGCAGCCGATGAACGAGCCGCCGAAGCTCAAGCCGCGCGCCTCCGTCATCGAGATCATCGCGAAGGACTGCACGCCCACCGAAGACGGCGCCGGCAGCATCATCGTCCCCCGCGAAGTCCGCATCAACGGCGTCCCCGTCTTCACCGCCGACCGCGACAACAGGATCAAGGTCGGGACATCCGGCTCGGCAGCGACATGGTCACCGTGACCCTCACCCTCGTCGCCCGACGCCTCGTCATCGCAGCCGACAGCGACATCGAGGAGACGCCGTGAGCGACCAGAAGGACACCGGAAGCCGCTGCCCCCGCTGCGACTGCGCCGACGGCCACACCCAGTGCGAGCACTGCAAGGTCTGCCCCCACGCACGCCCTGCTCGGAAGGAGAACCGGTGATCGCCGTCTACATCACCGCGATCATCGCGGCCACCCTCCTCGCCAACTCGATCGTCGTGGCCATCCGCGACGTCGCCAAGACCAAACACCAGACCCGGCACTGCACCGGCTGCACCTGCGGCCAGACCAAGGAGACCAGCGCATGAGCGTCTACGGAGTAACCGGCGGCCAAGGCTTCATCGGCTCCTACCTGCGACGTGAACTCCTCGCCCGCGGCCACCAGGTCGTCGTCTTCGACCGCCACCCCCACACCGACATGGCGGCCGGCGAGACGTTCTTCCTCGGCGACGTCCGCGACGAGACCGCGATCGTCGAACTGGCCGCGCACGTCGAGGGCATCATCCACCTCGCTGCGGTCCTCGGTACGCAGGAGACGATCGGGAACCCGCGGCCGTCGGCGGAGACGAACATCCGCGGCTCGCTGAATGTGTTCGAGGCGGCCAACCAGTACGGGATCCCCGTGGCCTACGCGGGAGTCGGAAACTCCTGGATGCGGGACCACGGCACCGGCTCGTACACCATCAGCAAGACCGCGGCCGAGGACTACGCCCGCATGTTCAATGCGTACCGCGGCGGCCGCATCAGCATCGTCCGCCCGGTCAACGCCTACGGTCCGGGCCAGTCGATCGCGGCCCCCTACGGCACAAGCCGCGTCCGGAAGATCGCGCCCGCGTTCATCTGCCGCGCGCTCACCGGCACGGACATCGAGGTGTACGGCGACGGCACGCAGGTCTCCGACTGCGTGTACGTCGAGGACGTCGCCCGCGCGTTCGTCACCGCACTCGAGCACACCGCCGTCAACGGGCCCACCGAGAAGCCGGTCGAGGTCGGGCCGCTCAGCTCGGTCACCGTCAACGACATCGCCCGCCTCGTCGCCGAGTACGCGGCCAAGGTCACCGGCCGGGAGCCGGTCGGTATCACGCACCTGCCGATGCGGCCGGGTGAGGTCCCCAACGCGGTCGTCTCCTCCGACACGGCGACCCTGGCGCAGATCGGGATGACGGCCGCGGACTTCGTCACGCTGGAGGACGGCATCGCCCGCACCGTCGACCACTACGCCCAGCACTGGCTGCCCGGCTACTTGGCCGCCTGACCAGAAGGCGGCCGCATGCGACGGCGCACCACAGCCCTGCTCATCCCATGCCCATGGTCCGGGGACGAGAACGACCCGGTGCCGCGCAGCTACCGGGCTTGGATGTGGCTCTACAGCCGGACACGCCGCCTCCGCCACCTCACGGGCCTGCACGACTACCAGTACATCTACGCGCTCCACGGACGCCGCTGCACCTGGTGCGGCAAGACAGAAGGGACCTGACATGGCACGCGTCCACTTCTGGTCTGCCGACATGGCCGGCTCAGCCTGGTACAGAGCCGTCCTCCCGGCGATGGGCCTGTCCTGGCTCAACCACCAGACCAGCCACCACATCCGTCTCCCGCAGAACTGGAAGTCCTACGACACCATCGTCGGCTGCCGCGTCGCCCAGACCGGCCCTACGAAAATGTGGCAGCACCTCAAGCAGGAGGGGAAACGGCTCGTCCTCGACCTCGACGACGACTACTTCCACATCGACCCCTCCAACGCCCGCGCAGTCGAGGTCTGGGACCGGGCCATGCTCGGCCGGCTCGCCGACAACATGGCCCTCGCTGATCTGGTCACCTGCTGCTCCGAGCCGCTCGCCGATGTGCTGCGGGACTACGCGCCCGACGTCCGGGTGATCCCGAACGGTCTGCCAGCGCAGTACCTGGGGCGCCCGCGCGACTATGCGGCGGAGGGCCGGCCGCTGTACGTCGGCTGGGCGGGGACGTCGTCGACGGTGGCTGAACTCCCGCAGGCGGTGCGCGCTCTGAACCGGATCTCGCAGTACCCGCGGCCGGGCGGGGTGATGGTGCGGCTGGTGGGGATCGACTCGGGGCAGGCGATGGGGCTCGGGCTGCGCGGTCGGCAGATCGGTGCGCTGGGGTGGGTGGAGCGGATCGAGCACTACCTGCATGCGGTGGAGGAGTTCGATGTGTGGTGTGCGCCGTATCGGGACATTGCGTTCAATCGGGCGAAGTTCCCGACGAAGTGGCTGGAGTCCAGCGTGCTGGGTATCCCGCTGATTGCGTCGGACACGGAGGCGTACCGGCGGGTGATCCGGCACGGGGAGAACGGCTTCCTAGTCCGGTACGAGCACGAGTGGGGGAAGTACCTCAAGCTGCTCGCGGACGACCCGGAGCTGCGGCAGCGGATCGGGATGGCGGCGCGGGCGGAGGCGTCAGGGTCGATCTTGCAGGCAGTGCAGTTCCAGTGGGACGCGGTCATCAAGACGCCCGAGCAGGTACCCGCGTGAGTGGGCAATGGCTGGCGCAAGAGGCCAGCGATACGGAGGTCCACGCCGTTCCGCTGGACGACGAGATCGTCCACGACTTCAGCCCCGACTGCCCATGCGGGCCGCGCCCACGCGTCATCCCGCGCGAAGGACGCCCCGACGGCTACGTCTACACCCACCACAGCCTTGATGGACGTGAGTTCACCGAGCCCGACCATCGTGAGGAGCGGCGCCCGTGAAGGTCCTCGTCACCGGCGCGACGGGCTTCATCGGCACCCGCCTCGTCACTCAGCTCGAAGCGCGTGGCCACACCGTCACCCCCGTCGACAAGCGCAGCGGACTGTCCACCAGCGACTACGACTCCTTCCTGCGGCTCGTCGACCAAGCCCAGCCCGACATCATCGCCCACCTCGGCGCGAACTGCTCGACCAGCCGCAGCCTCACCGACCCCGCCTACGACTTCCACCACAACGCGATCGGCACCTTCAACGTCGCCGAAGCCGCACGCCGCAACGGGAACACCCCCGTCATCTACACATCCACCGTCAAGGTCAAGCCCGGCGCCGACGGCCGCCTCACCCCACTCGGCCTGTCCAAGACCGTCGGCGAGGAATACCTCACCCTCTACGGCGACCTCTACGGACTCCGCCACATCATCCTGAGGCCGTCCACCATCTACGGGCCCGGCCAGGACGGCAGCCCGGAAGCCGGCTGGGTGACCTGGTTCCTGCGCGCCTACCTCGACCAGCAGCAGATCACCATCCACGGCAACGGCACCCAGAGCCGCGACATCCTCCATGTCGACGACTTCACCACCCTCCTCGTCGACATGGTCGAGCGCTTCCCCGAGTACGGCGGCTTCCCCCAGATGGGCCGCACCTACGACGTCGGCGGCGGCCCCGAGAACGAAGTCTCCCTGCGCGCCCTGCTCTCCCTCCTCGGGCACCACGACGTCGTCCACGACGAACGCCTCCCCGGCGACCTCCAGCGCGTCGTCACCGACAACACGACCATCAGCGCCGTCCGCGGCTGGCAGCCCCGTGTGCCCTGGAAAGACGGCGTCCTCGCCACCCTCGACCACATGCGGAGGCAGCCGTGAAGGTCGGCGTCATCATCCCCGCCCGCAACGCCCGCCCCTGGATCGGCGAAATGCTCGAATCCATCCAGGCCCAGACGCATCCCGCACACGCCTACCTCGCCGAAGACTGGTCCGACGACGGCACCCACGAATGGCTCTACGACCACCCCCAGCTGTGGCGCGGCCTCGAACGCAACCCGACCCGTCTCGGATGGGCCGGCGGACTCAACGCCGCAGCCGAACTCGCCTTCGCGGACGGCTGCGATGCGATCTTCACGGCGTCCGCGGACGACCGGTTGCACCCCGACTGCGTCGCCCGCTGCGTCGAGGCGCTCGACGGCCGGGACTTCGTCATCCCCTACGCGCAGCAGTTCGGCGAGGCCGACCACATGCAAGCCTCCCTGCCGGACGCGGGCCGGGACGACTTTGTGCGGTGGCCGCCCCTCATCGACAAGGCTCTGATCCGCAGCCACGTGTGGCAGTACCTCGGCGGGTACAGCGCGGCGGCGACCCTGCCGGGCACCTACGGGACGGCCGAAGACTGGGACTGGTGGATTCGCGTCTGGAAGGCGGGGTTCACCCGGTACGCGGTGGTGGAGCAGCCGCTGTACTTCGTGCGCGTCCACCCCGGCCAGCTCTCCGACGCCCGTGCTGAGCATCATGCGGCGACCGTGGATCTGCTGCGGAAGCTGCACCCTGACCTGCCGTGGACCGAGGCGTCCGGGCAGTGGCCGCCACAGCACCGCACCACCAGGAGGACCGCGTGAGCGGGCAGTGGCTCGCGCGTGAGGTCAGCGACACGGCTGTGCACGCGGTGCCGCTGGACGACCTGATCGTGCACGACTTCAGCGAGGACTGCCCATGCGGGCCCCGTGCGCGGACGATCCCGCGCGACGGCCGCCCCGACGGATGGATCTACACCCACCACAGCCTCGACAGCCGCGAACTCAGCGAGCCCGACCGAGACAAAGGAGACGAGGCGTGACCTACACCAAGACCTACGCGAAGTACGACGCCTGGGCCCAGACCATGCCGTGGACCTGCCTCATCGAGGACACAGGCTGTGTCAGCAGCAGCCACAACCACAGCCCCATGGCCAATGACCCGTGCGCCATCGAGAGCTGCGCCAAGCCGCTGCTGCCCGACGAGGTTTGCTACGCGGTCACGCAGTTGGAGCGCGACGCAGACGGCCGCGAGCCGTGGGTGTGCTGGCGTCACATCCGTCCAGACGAGGGCCCGGTCCGGGCCACCGCTTCTTCTACCCCTGCCGAGGAGACCCCGTGATCGACGGCCACAAGGTGATCGCCTGGACCCCATACGGTCGGGTCCGCACCTACAGCATCCTCATCAAGTACCTTCAGCGCGACGTCCAGCGTGGCCTCGTCGACGAGGTGTGGGCGTACATGAACACCGACCCGCAGGGCCAGGAAGACGACATCGCCTACGCCCACGAACTCGCCGAGCAGTTCCCGTGGTTCCACCTCAAGCACCGGCCCGAGGGCATCGACCTCGGCAACCTGCCCAAACAGCGCTATACAGGACTAGCCTATCGGCAGATGATCGACCGGGACACGGTCTACTTGAGGCTGGACGATGATGTCGTCTACCTCCACGAGGATGCCGTCGAGAACCTCACCCGGGCCCGCCTGCAGATGCCTGCTCCCACCGCGGTCTTCCCCGTCATCTTCAACAACGCCCTATGCTCCTACTTCCTCCAGATCTGCCGCAAGGTCCCGATGGAATGGGGCGAGGTCAAGCCCTACTGCATGGACCCCATCGGCTGGGCATCCGGCGCGTTCGCGGTCAAGCTCCACAACCTCCTCCTCGACCACATCGAGCGCGGCCGGGTCGAAGACCTGTACCTCTACCAGGACTTCCCCATCCAGAACCCCAACGACGGCAGCAACGGCATGCAGTTCTCCGTGTCCTGCTTCGCCAGCCTCGGCAGCATGTACGCCGGACTGGACACCCCCGGCGTCCTCGTCCCTGATGAGGAGGAGAGCTGGACCACCGTCCACCGGCCGCTCGCGATCGGCGTCCCCAACGTCCTCCGCGGTGACGCGATCGTCAGCCATTACAGCTTCTTCACGCAAGGGCCCTTCCTGAACGCGGCCGGAATCCTGGACCGCTACCGAGAGGCGGCGGAAAAGCTGACGCTGCCCGAGGCGGCGCCGTGACCGCGGGCGAGCGATGGGCTCCGGTGGCTGGCGCTGACGGGCGGTACGAGGTCAGCGACCAGGGACGTGTCCGCAGTCTGCTCGGGCGCTCTCCTCGGGTTTTGAGATTGAACCCGAACTCCAATGGCTACCTGACTGTCAACATCTACAGCGGCAGTCAGCCGAGGCGCCGACGCTCCGTGCACCAGCTGGTGGCCGAGGCATTTATAGGCCCGCACCCGCCGGACACGGACGTGCGCCACCTGAATGGGATCAAGACGGACTGCCGGGCCGTGAACCTGGCCTACGGCACTCGGTCACAGAACATGCTCGACGCCGTCCAGCACGGCGCGTGCGTGAACGCGAACAAGACCCACTGCGGAACGTGTGGGCTGCCCTACGACGCGGCCAACACATACGTTCGGCCGGATGGGTGGCGTCAGTGTCGAGCATGTGCGCGACGGCGCAACGCAGAGTACGAAGTACGGCGCGGCCCCCGGAAGCGGGTCCGCACACGAAAGGCGGCAGCCTGATGGCCCAGGAGATCAGCGTGGAGTCGGCGCTCGCCGCGTTCCGGCAGCGGTGCAGCGAACTCAACGACGAGAACGTCCTGCTGAAGGCGCAGGCGCGCGAGATGGCGGAGGAGAACCAGCGGCTGCGCGAGCAGCTCCTGGCCGCAGCCGAGCCGCGCCAGGAGCACGCGCAGCTGATCGTTCCGGCCGAGCAGCCCGTCTAGGCGACTCGGGTCAGTTCGATCCACGAGTTCTGGCGCACGATCGTGCCAGTCCCGTTGCTCGCGTTCTGCGACCAGGCGAGCTGCAGGTTGCCGCTGGCTGTGGGCAGAAACGTGCCGCGGAGCATGGCGCTCATGTTGGTGCCAGCACCGCCCAGGTAGGCGGTGCCGGACCCGTTGGATCCGGGCGCGGTGCGTACAGCGCCGGAGTCCGCACTGCCGGCCGAGACACTCACCGTGAAGAACGTCCACAGGCCCGTCCCGGTCGGTCCGGTCAACTTCAGGTTGATGCCGGCGGCGGACACGGTCTGGTAGACGATGTAGCCCTCGACCTTGTAGACGGCGCCGGAGACGACGGCGACGGTGAGGTGGTCGTCGTCCTGGTAGGCGGCGCTGGAGGTGACGGTTTCGTCGGCGGTCTTGCGGACGAAGGTGCGGGCGCCGATGCCGGTCACGCTCAGGTTGCCGGTGACGGTGGCGTTGCCGGTGACGGCCAGGTTGGCGCCGACCTCGAAGGAGTCGTCGGTCTTCAGCAGGTCGGCTGAGGAGCGGTACAGGTTGGTGTCGGCGGTGGCTGAGCCACTGCCGAGTTCGATGCGGCCGTCGGCTCGCAGGGCCAGTCGGTTGACGCTGTCTGCGCCGACGCGGCTGGAGAGGATGTAGTCGCTGGTGGCGCTGGACAGGAGTGCGGCGTAGGCGGCAGTGGAGCCGGATCCTCCGACGTTGATCTGCTTGCCGCTGGTGAGGTCGAGGTCGGCGTTGAAGGTGCTGGAGCTGTTGGGGATCTGCACCCATGACGCTGAGGCCGGGCTGGTGCCGTTGGCGAAGTAGGTGCGGTAGTTGGTGTCGGACTCGGCGATCGGCTTGCCGGAGTAGGGGCTGCTCGGGCGGGTGCCTGAGGTGACGACCTGAAAGCCAGCCGCAGCGTCGAGCTTATCCAGGTTCTGACCGATATCGAGCGTGTATGAGACGTTCTCGGATCCGTCCGACGCGGACTTGTACATACCGAGGCGTGTGGTGGACGGATCAGGCACGGAGCACCTCCGAGGACGAGACGAACGCGGTCGGGGCCACGGGCAGGCCCCCGTACTTTTGGGCCCAGCGGGCGACGTCCACGGCCTCCCGCTTGGCGCGCATCCGCTCTGGGTCGATGCCGTGCTGCGCGCGGATCACGGCGAGCGGGTCCGCGCCCTTTCCCGGCGGGCGGACGTGGGCGTGGCTGCGCTTCACCTCGGCGATCCGCAGGCGGTGTGCCGCCAACGCGTCTGAGGTGGACGGCGCGTTGGTGAGAGTGATCGGCTCGGCGTCGGGGCCTGTGGACGTCACCAGCCCGGCTCTGGCCGCCGCATCGTCGCGGTCGACGTCGGGGATGTACGGCTCGTGCAGGATCATGTCGAGGATTTCGTCGACGTCCGTCAGCCCGTACTCGGCGGCCCGCCACTCCAGCGTCGACTTGGGGAAGACGAAGCCGTGCCCCTTGCCGTCCTGGTCCACCTCGTGGACCCCCCAGCGGGGGTCTCCGTTGCTCAGGCGTTCGGTGACGAAGTCGACGGTGCGGATGCTCGGTTCAGACACGGAAACTCCAGACGTGGATGAGCGGCGTACCAGACGATGTGCCGACCTCGACGGTGAAACTCGTCGTGGTCGACGCGGTGATCTGCCAGGTCCGCAGCGTCGGGTGCCGCAGGGTCACCATCGGCGTCATGGACGTCGCCATCGTCGCCCCGTAGCTCAGGGACAGGCTGGTGTCGCCGGCCGCGAGGAAGGCCTCGTTCGCGGTCCAGATGCCGTCCGTGCTGTCGGCCGTGACGAAGTCGTACCAGCGGCCGCCGTGTTTCGTGCGGCCGTCGGCGTTGTGGATCCAGAAGTTCTCGTTGCTCCCGGAGCCGTACCGGCCGCCCCTGGCGTAGTCGTCCGTCGCGATGTACTGGGAGATCTGCGAGCCGCCGGACTTGCCGGTCATGCTGATCTGGGTTGCGTCCGCGTACAGCGACCCGCCGTCGACGCCGGCGCGGTTGAATCCGGCGTAGAGGCCGCCGGGTGCCGCCCACGTGTAGCCGCCGCGGCGGTCTTCGTTGGAGGTGACGACGGTTTCCAGGCGGGCGACGGTGTCGGTGAGATACAGGCGGTGATGGCAGGTGGTGCCGGAGTCGTCGAACGGGCTGGCGTTGACGCCGAGGTTGACGTTGCTCCCGGCGGTGACGGCGTTGATGTAGCCGAAGTCGCTACCTGAGTTCGGGTAGAAGCGGAGCTCCGGAAGGAGCGTCGATGTGGGGTTGATCTCTAGTCGCTTGCCGGACGTGCCCGACTTCAGCTGACCGACGATGCTGATGTCGCCGGTGGAGGCGTCGGCGAAGAAGGTGCGCGTGCCGCCCGCGTTGTAGGCCTCGAACCCGGCCCCTGACATTTCCGCGCGGGCGCCGGTGTCGGCGGTCTTGATGCGGGCTGCGACGACCCAGTCCGCCAGGATCGACCCGGCGGTGACCTTGGAGACGGTCAGGTCGCTGATGTGGGCGTCGTCGATGAGGAGGGCGGTCGCGGACGCGGCGTCGCTGGGGCCCGACTTGTTGCCCGCCTTGTCGACCGCGACCACGCGCACGTACCGGGTCGAGGTCTCCTCGACCTGGACGGTCGTGACGACGGGGATCTGCGCCTGGATCATCCCGGCGGTCGCGGACACCTTCCCCTTCAGCGTGCTCGCGGACGGCGTGAAGTAGGGCTCGTAGTCGACATGGACCTCAAGGTGCTGCAGGTCGGACTCGAGGTTGAACGTGCCCCCGCTGCTCTTGCCGAGCTCGTGCGTGACCTGCAATGCGATCCGGGACCCGGCCACGGACGGCGCGGCCGGAGTGGACGGCGCGATGTTGTCCGACGTGGCCACGAACGTCGTCGTGGCGGACCAGGCGCCGGTGTTGCCGGTGGAGTCGACGGCGCGGATCTGCACGTCGTAGCCGACACCTGGGGAGAGGTCGAGGAGTTCGGCGGTGCTCTGGTCCCAGCCGACCGTCATGTACTGCCACTCGGAGTCGGGTGCGGCGAACGGCTGCGCCCAGGTCTGCATGTCCTGCCAGCGGACCTGGGAGACCTGCGTCCAGGTGGCCGGGTAGATCATGTCGGTGTCGATGGCGTACCGGACGTCGTAGTGATCCCCGTCCAGCACGGTCGACCCGTCAACGTTGAGCGGCGCGTTCCAGGCGAGGATGACCCGGGCGCGGGTGTAGCCGCGGTCGTCCAGGTAGGCCGCGCCCGTGAACGGCTCCACCAGCGTCGGCACGCCGGGCACGCTCGTGTCGGCGTTGGGGCGGGAGCCAACCGGCTCTGTCGAGGAGTTGGTGAGCTGGCGGGAGAAGTCCCCGACGGTCACCGTGGACGTGGTGTCGGTCTCCCAGTCGACGTACTGGGTGAGGTCGACCCAGGCGCCCGCTGCGGTGCGGTAGGCGACGGTGTACTGCTCGGTGATCGCCCACTGGGTTTCCGTGACCTGGAGTTTGATCGGGTTGATGCGGACGCCACGGAACGTGATCTCCGCTGATGTGTCGATGAGTCCGGAGTCGGGGTCGTACACCCACACCCGGTCGCCGACGACGAAGCTGCCGTGGACGTCGTAATCGGACGTGGACAAGGTGAGCGCGTTCCGTGTGGACGTGAACTGGCTGAGCGCCAGCTGGGCGCGCACCGACGCGTTCGCGGTCGCCGTGTCCGACTCGGACACCAGCCGCGTCAGCCGCAGCGGGTTGCCATGGATGTCCTTGTACGACGTCGCCGGGGAAATGTCCGCCGACCCCGTCGCAATGCTGGTGCCCTCGCCCTCAGCCAGCAGGACCACGCGGGTGCTGTAGTCCTCCACGTCCCGGGTGACGTCCACACTGCCCGGCAGCGCCCGCAGCGCCATGTCCTCGCCCGCAGCCTTGGTGGTGATGACGCACGTCGGCGTCGTCACGAACAGGGCCGAGTCGGGGCCGGCGTCGAGGGTGCCGTCGCCGTTGACGCGCCACGACACGGGGACGCTGCTGGTGGACATGGTGTCGCACACGTAGGTGATCGCGGCGCGCGGGGATTCGTACTGGTGCCGGCCGGTGTACTGGCCGGACACGGAGTGGATGGTGCCTGCGGTGACGGCTCCGGAGGCGGGCAGGAGCATGTTGATGGCGGTCGCGAAGCTGGTGGAGGCGGGGGCGACGGCGTTCTCGTAGACGTCGCCTTTGCCGTCCTCGTCGCCGAGCCAGAACGCCATCCCCACGCCGCCCACGGAGAGGTCGTCCATAGGGGCGTTGGTGCGGCCGTCGTCGCCGATGGTGCGGGTGCGCAGGACGCCGACGTAGCGGGCGGCGTCGAGGAGGTTGTCGCCGTACTGGAGCGGGTCGAGGCGCCCCGGGATGATCGCGACGTGCCCGAAGTAGTCGAGGGCGTCGAGGACGTCGCGGGGCGTCCCGGGCAGGAGCTTGACCTCCCACGACCCGAGCGCCTTGAGGACCTCTGTGACCGCCACCGTCTACCTCCTCACGCCGTAGACGGCTTCCGGCATGCAGGCCGTGTACTGGTTCCGCAGGTCGGTGGCCGCGTCCCCCGAGACGGCGCTGCCGCCTCCCGCTGCGACGCCGATCCAGAAGTCGAGGGCGGTCGCGGCGGCTTTGATGACGCCGCCGTTGGTGTGGGCGGTGAAGGAGCGCGCCGAGCCGATGGCGAACCGGTTGCCGTCGGCGTCGTTGCTGGTGGCGGTGACGTACCCGGACGCCGCGAACGAGGTATTGGCCTCCAGCGTCTGCCGGTACGCGGCGAGTGTGGCCGCAGTGCCGATCTGGAGGTAGCCCTCGACGAAGCGGGAGCCGCGGCGGAGGGTGAGGTCGAGCGTCGCCCGGCCCGGGTCCTGGCTCTTGATCAGGCGGAGGATGCACATCTCGGGGTCGTTGCGAAGCAGGGTCGCCCCGTCCCACGAGGTGATCGACGACGCCGACCCGGCCACGCTGACGTTCCACTCCTTGGAGTGGTAGGAGCCTCCCGTATACGCCTGCACGTCCAGCGTCCCCGACGCGCCGGGGGCGACGTTGACGAGCCCGTTCGACAGCGCCCACCCGGTCGCGGCGAGCGGCACATCGACGCCGTACACCTCCTGGCTGCCGGTCGTCAGCAGCTTCACCCGGCCGACGAGATACGCCGTCGGCGCGCAACCCCACCGCGGAGAGACGTTGGCCGGCACACCGCGGTAGACGGTCATTGCCCCGTCCGCGCCCGTCCGCGTCATCGTCGTCGCGTTGGTGGAGCCGGTGTAGTAGCCGTAGTGGCCGATCGGCGGGGCGTGCCAGCGCTCCCCGGTCAGGCTGAAGTCGTTGAGGCGGACAGCCCCGGTGAGCCTGCTCTGGAGGTCGGTCTCGGCGTCCGACCCGACCCGGTCCAGGGAGACCTTCCAGTCGGCGGTGACGCGTTCGTTCAGATGCTCCGTGTAGGTGCTGCCTGCGGACTTGACGGTGTAGTAGCCGTTGCGCTCCGGCTTGTCCGTGAACGTGACGGGCATGCACTGGCCGGGGATGAGTGCGTTGATCCCGTCGTGGCGGGCCACGACCTGCGCGCGGGTCAGCGGCGGGTAGGACTCCTGTCCCTCCAGGTCCAGGGTCCTGCCGTCGACGCCGGACTCGGCCGCCGTGAACGTCTCCCGCAGCGGAATCCGCCCGAGTTGGACGTCGCCCCAGTTGTACAAGGCCATCAGCGTGCCCTCGCCTTGTCGTAGAGCCGGATCGCTTCCTTCATCTCAGCCACCAGCGCGTTCGCAGCCGCCCGCCGGTCGGCGGGGCTGGAGAAGTCGAAGGTTCCGCTCACGGTGATGTTCTCGATCGTCACGCTGCCGCCGCCCCGGCCGGAGACGAGCTGCTCGAAGATGGCGTTCTGCTCCGGCGTGAGGATCCGCTCAGGCCGCCCCGTCGCGTTGACGGCCATCGTCGCCCCGGGCTGCAGCAGGCCGCCGGAGTCGAACTTCGCGGCCGGCGCGAAACCCCACCGGCTGGTGAACAGGCTGTCCTTGTAGGAGCGGGCGCCCTTGCCGACGATGACGCCGTCCCCGCCGCGGGACTCGACGTTGACGCCTGCGATGGTGCCTGCGGTGTGGCCGACGCCCGCGTTCGTGATGCCGATCATGAACGGGCTGTTGAGGTTCCGTACCCAGCCGGACGGGCCGGAGCTGCCGACGAACGAGCCGGTCGCCCACCGGCGGTGCGGGCTCTCGCCCCGGATCACCGAC
>Ga0247824_10000457_pt1 | contig 20027 bp, 24 predicted proteins | sample 13C_PalmiticAcid_FD_194412 | JGI IMG/M metagenome (GOLD analysis project Ga0247824, IMG submission 194412) | Soil microbial communities from agricultural site in Penn Yan, New York, United States - 13C_PalmiticAcid_Day48 | ecosystem: Environmental > Terrestrial > Soil > Agricultural land...
GGTGTTGACTTTGCTCTGTCTACCCCCCTAAGCCTGCCTGCCTGCCGGGGAGAAAAGAGGGAGGGGAGGCCCGAGGTCGACCGGCCATCCGTGGGCTTTGGCCTTCGCCTGGTAAGTGAACAAAAGAGCCTCTTCGTTTGGTTGTACTCCTCGAGAGACTGCATGAGGACTTAAGCTCGGGATCCATCGTCTTTGATGTAGGCTCGGCCAAATGCCGCGTACACACACCGGAAAAAAAAATAAGCTCGGGCCTATCGATCAAGACGCGGCCACAGCCCCTGCACGGGAGGCAGGATTACTCAAGGTAAAGACAGCAAACTTGTACTATTGTGTTTGTCACGAAGTGTCGAATTTGATTCCACTCTTACTGAAAAAGAAACGCCGTTTCTCGAATTCAATTGGTCAAAGGAGTAAACGCGACGAGCTTAAATCAATAAATCACATGATACAGTGGCGCTGAGTTCCCACTGCTGAGCGCATACCCTCGCTTTTTTTGATCTCTCAACTCGCATCACCTCATCGGCGGATCCTGTCCAGTATGGAAGCTCAGAGTACCACTGCCAAGTCAGAGTCAGAGACAGGACGACAGAGGTTCGCAGCATTTTCTCCCAATCTCTCAACTAGAAAGGAAGCAGCTTTTCTTCGTTATTGACGTCTCTCATACCTTGTACTACAGGTCCTCGTCCCGATCAATGAGTAGATCTCCATCGCCCAGGTTCAGGAGAAGATCGCGTTCGCCTTTCCGTACGCCATCCCGTTCTCGCTCTCGCTCTCGTTCCCGCTCGCCATCACCCAGGCGAGGCTCCAAGAGAAAAGCGGACTCTCCCGCGGGTTCACCATCAAGGCCTAGAAGAATTCAAAGAGACCACTCTAGGGACCGCATGGATCGCTCCAGAAATCGTTCCAGAGACCGACCCCCAATGCGCGACCGTTCACCAGCAGTAGATATTCGTGATTCTGATTTCGCACGTCGTAAGGAGCGTGAAAGACAGATGAGAGAAAGGGAGCCAGTGGAGCCAAGACCAAAACAGGACCCAGAGGTGGAAATGAAGACGCTTATCAATACTACTCGTACAGGAGGAGCATATATCCCACCTGGTCGTCTTCGCTTAATGCAGGCGCAGATCACGGATAAGAGCTCAAAGGAATTTCAGAGGATAGCCTGGGAGGCGCTTAAGAAGAGTATCAACGGATTGATCAACAAGGTATGTGCAGATCTGCACTCATGATCGAAAGGCTTTTATTGTACTTGATGTTGTTGTTGTTGTTGTTGCTCATTTGTAAATGGATATGGGTTGCTTCAACTAGGTAACCGCATCCAACATCAAAGCAATTCTGCCAGAGCTTTTTGGAGAGAACTTGATCCGTGGGCGAGGCTTGTTCTGCAGATCGATCATGAAGGCTCAGGCGGCCTCCATGGCATTTACTTCAGTTTACGCTGCCGTTGTCGCTGTGATCAATACAAAGCTCCCTCAACTCGGAGAGCTTTTGATCACTCGGCTCATTGTTCAGTTCAGGAAGGCATACAAAAGGAACGACAAGGCCACCTGTCTCGCCACGACGTCCTTTATTGCACATTTGACGAATCAGTGGGTAGCACACGAACTCTTGGCGCTAAAGATTCTGTTCCTGCTTCTGGGACAACCTACAGAGGACTCTATTGAAATTGCAGTCGGATTTATGAAAGAAGTGGGATCGTTCCTTTCACAGGAAGCGTCTGGAGCAAATGAGGGCGTCTTTGAACGACTTCGAAATATCTTGCACGAAGGCAAGATCGACAAGCGCACTCAGTACATGATCGAAGTGTTGTTCCAAATTCGAAAGGACAAGTACAAGGACAATCCACCAGTCCCATCAGAACTGGATTTGGTTGATGATAATGAACAGATCACACATACATTGGAGCTGGACGAAGAGGACTTGGATGTCATGGACGGACTAAGTAAGTGCCTTGGAGCCTACGCGAACTTGGATTTAATATGTAATTGAGAGTACTCACGGTACGATGATGACTCACCCTTTGCGTTGTATGACCTATAGATGTGTTCAAGCACGATCCGGATTACTTGGAGAATGAGGAGAAATACAGTGCTATAAAGGCTGAGATTCTTGGAGAGGAGGAATCGGATGAATCTGGCTCGGAAGGTTCTGACGAGGACGAGGACGATGATGAGGAAGAGAACCGCAAGGAGTTGCAAAGGAAGATGGAGATTCAGGATCGGACCAATACCAACCTTGTCAATCTGCGCAAGACAATCTATTTAACGATCAAGAGCTCGCTTAATTTTGAGGAGTGCGTGCACAAGTTGCTGCTGATCAAGCTGGAACCAGGACAACAGGTATGTTTCTTTTTGTTCATTTTCTAGGTCTCGACTCTCTTATCTCGGGAGAAGATGACAATAAGCTGGACTGCAGGCCGAAAGCTCATGGCTGACCTATCTGTGTCGTTTTGCTCTGCTGTAGATCGAACTCGCCAACATGCTTATCGAGTGTTGCTCACAGGAGAGGACATATGAAAAGTTCTTTGGATTTGTGGGCGAGCGATTCTCAAAGTTGAATCGTGACTGGGCAGAGGCCTTCCAGGAGTGCTTTGTCACCAATTATGAGACGATCCATCGTTTGGAAACCAACCCTCTCCGTAATGTGGCCAAGTATTTCGGACATCTCATGTCGACAGATGCCTTTTCATGGGGTGTCCTGAGTGCTATCCACTTGAACGAGGAGGAGACGACCAGCAGTTCTCGTATTTTCATCAAGATTTTGTTCCAAGACCTGGTGGAATCGCTTGGATTGCAAAAACTGGCAGATCGTGTCAAGGATCCAAGGTTTACAGAGTGGTTTGCAGGACTCTTCCCTAAGGACAACCCCAAAAACACACGTTTTGCTATCAACTTTTTCACGTCGATCGGTCTAGGAGCGCTCACCACCGACCTTAGAGATCACTTGAAGGTAATGCCTTTTTTTTGACATGTTATGTGTTTGTGTGGGACCAACAGATATTGACCGACGTGTCTGATTTTGGTTCCTGTAGAACGCGCCAAGGGCTATCATGGCACAGAACCAAGATACTTCCGAGTCGGACTCGGACTCGGGTTCGGATTCGGACTCGGACTCTAGTTCAGGCTCAAGTTCAGGCTCAGGTTCAGGCTCGGACTCGGACTCGGGCTCCAGTTCGGGTTCGGACGATTAAGGCTTCAGTAATAAAAAAAAAAAACACGATCCTTCGTTGAGATCATATCAGCTTTACTCAAAAATTCTATCAGGAAGAGGTCATTGTTGTGGAATGCTTATTCATTTTTAGGTGTTCGTAAAAGAATAGAAAAAAAAAGTACGTGAAGCATCAAATAGCTATACAGATGGTGGTGATGGTGGTGATGGTGGTGATGCCGAAGTGTTGGCTGGGGGAGAGTCCGTTGTGGGGGCTGAGGTTGATCCTGGGATATGCTCAACATCCTGACTAGCTGCCTCAGTTCCAAGCAACTCGTGCAACTTGTCCTGGAAGGGTCGCTTGCCCAGGAGACGCTCCATGTCAGCGCGGTTCAGGACTTCCTTCTCCATCAACAGCTTAGCAACCTTCTCCACATCACTGCGTTTCTCTGTCAGTAGATCGGTTGTCCTCCGGAATGCATGTCCGATAATCGAGCGCACCTGGTTGTCAATCAATTGACCTGTCTGTTCGCTGTAAGGCTTTGTGAATTGGTTCTCCTTGTCCGGATTTCCATAGGACAGTGGGCCAAGCTCAGAATCCATTCCGTAGGTAGCAACTGGTGAAAGTGTTAAACGAGTCATTAGTCAAACGCCAAGTGTTCTGATAACAAAGAAGGGACGAGAGGACATTGTCATTGTCATTGTTTACGTCGTCTTACCTTGAGCGTACGCCATCTTGGTGACCTTTTGGAGATCATCCTGGGCTCCGGTGGTGACAATGCCAAAGAAAATGTGCTCAGAAACACGACCACCAAGAGTCATACACATGCGATCCAGGAGTTGCTGAGTCGAGTACAAGTATTGATCCTTGGGGAGGTATTGGGCATATCCCAGAGCTCCTACTCCGCGAGGAATGATCGAGACCTTGAGAAGAGGATCCGCATGCTCCAAGTACCATCCTGCAACAGCATGTCCTGCCTCATGATAAGCAACCGTCTTCTTCTCCTCAGGAGACAAAACCTTGGACTTCTTCTCCAGACCCACGATCACACGTTCAATGGCAGCCTCAAAGTCTGATTCAACGACAGTTTCCTTGTTATATCTGGCAGCAATCAACGCAGCCTCATTGCAAACGTTGTGGATGTCAGCTCCCGAAAATCCGGGTGTCAAGGCAGCCAACTTTTGTGCCAGCCTCGGTATATCCTCGTCCGTCTTGATGGGTCTCAAGTGCACCTTGAAGATGTCGCCTCTGCCCTTGATGTCGGGTCGGTCAATTGCAATATGGCGATCAAAACGACCGGGTCTCATCAGAGCATCATCCAACACATCAGGACGGTTCGTTCCTGCCAGCACAACCACATGCTCATGCGATCCGAATCCATCCATTTCAACCAAAAGCTGGTTCAACGTACTCTCGCGCTCGTCGTTGCCACCAAACTGACCGCCCTTTCCACGAGCCTTGCCGATCGCATCGATCTCGTCTACAAAGATAATGCAAGGTGCATGCTTCTTGGCGCTAGCAAACAGGTCACGGACACGCGAGGCTCCTACACCCACAAACATCTCCACAAACTCGGATCCAGACACGCTCAAGAAGGGGACACCTGCCTCGCCTGCAGTGGCTTTGGCCAGAAGAGTCTTTCCGGTTCCAGGAGGACCACTCAGAATAGCTCCCTTGGGGATCTTAGCGCCTAATTTCTCGTAGGCTGCAGGATTCTTCAAAAACTTGACAAACTCCATGATCTCGACCTTTGCCTCGTCCATACCCGCCACATCTTTGAACTTGACTGTAATATCTGTTTCCTGGTTGAACAATTTGGCCTTGGACTTGCCGACGCCAAATATGCCCTGTCCGGCACCTCCGCCACCCTTCTTGGCCATGTAAACAAGCACACCTACCAACAACAAAGTGGGTGCAAAATGAAGGAGCGTTCCGAGAACATTGACTTCCTCTCGGTAGGAGACTGGGATACGCTCAGATCCTGGGATACCGAGATCATTCTGTGCATCATCCATCTTGCGTTCAAAGGCATCGACCGATCCGATACTGAATGTGTAGGTCATTCCATAAGGATGGCCCAATGTTCCAGGGATCTGTCCTGGGGCATCAGGACGCAAGTACACCCTGACTCGATTCCTGTTCACAACGACAAGTCGATCCACCAAGCCGCGGTCCAAGAACGTTGATCGGAACTCTTGCCAAGTGATATCGCGTGTGTTCTCAGATGGAGACATGGCCTTGTAAAGGACGTAGGCTGTGAAGGCAACAGGAAGGACAGTATTGGGGTTGATCTTCATGGTATAGAACTGACCATCTGAAGGTGGGGTTGGCTTGCGGTTAGGTGGTTTGCTACTACCCCCCTGGTTACTGCTATTGTTGCTGTTGTTGCTGTTGTTATTACTACCACGATCATTGTTTCGGTTCTGACCGCCTCCATTACTGCTGCTATTCGCATTCTTGCCACTGCTTCCTAACTTGGATGCCTCGCCCTCCGATTTCTTTGCAGGATCCTTGAGTCCCTTTCCGAAAAAGTTCTCAAAGCCTTTGGGGAGATTGGAAGGTACCTTCCCGTCTCCGTCCTTGGGTGGTTGTGGTTTCTCAGAGGCATAAAAACGGGCTTGGACACGACGAGTTTGGATTCCGACACTGGAGGTGATTCTGAAACTGGACAGAGTTGCAGGGACTCTACCACGACCTTGTCTGACATATACCGGCAGTGAAGCCGCTCGTGCGATGAAGGCGCTCATGAGAGTGAGGTTGGTGGGTACGTAGAGCAAAAAAAGAAAAGAAGGTTGCGAAGCGATCAGATCCCGTTCCCTCAAGAAATCTCCAAATTTAATCGGCTTGTGCCGATCGGACTGTTTGCTATCGCGTGCGCTCAAATCACTTTCTCACACTCCTCTTGCTCTCTTGACCTTGTTTCCCTTTTCAAGTCCATTTCTCGTCTATCTGCACAAATATAGCTCTTTTCTCTTCCTCCTGTTTCTCTGCAGATGAAGGCTCTGCTACTCGTTGTGAGGTCAGCATACCAACTTTCAGAGTACGTTTTGGAAAGAAAGTCCTTGTTCACGGCCCTTTCTCTCCATCGCCTGGATAGTCAAAGTGTTGCCATGGCCATGGCGGTGATGTGCTCGGATATCGATTTAGGACAAGGCGTGAGCATCACTCACACCTTCTGGTGGACATGAAGTGGCGCATGGGTGGAGGTATCCACGTCATTAGCAGCGATCCGCTCGACTGAAGCAACGGCATCAGCATCGGTGGAAGTACCAGGAGGCACCATAACGGGGTACCATCCGTGATATTATCGACAGCCTTCAGGAACTTGCTGATACTGAGAAAGCTCAATATGGAACTGTGAGCAGGTACAGCCTGTGCTAAAGCAGCGACAGCCGAAAGAGCGAGAATGATGGATGTGATCTTCATGGCAATGGGGTAAGTGGTTAAAGGTACCTGAGGTTGGAGGCGTGAGGGATGGTCGAAGGTGAAATTGGTTATGTTGGTTACGTTGGTGGTCTTTTTATCATATCTCCCTGAACACATTACGACGCCTGTTCCTCCTATCGTCAAGTTGGCACCATAGGATTGCCCAAAACGCGGAGAGCAGCTAGTCAGTGTCAGCTTCAAGTCGATGAGAGCTGTGGAACATCAATCAAGGGCGAGGTCCAACGGCTACAAACAAGGGGATTTACAAACACGAAGGACCGGGTTGGCTCCAACATTCTTTCAGAGCACTGAGGCTGCCCATCGCCCTTTTGAACATTATGGAGACAGGTGGGCAAAAGCTGGCATTCATAAATAGAACCAACCACCTCACAAGATCGTACTCGTTCCTGTTCCTATACAGCACCTTCAAGAGTTTAGTCCTAATGCATTCTCTCTCTCTTCCGTGGACTTGATAGAGCAAGCAACTGATACTTGGGACACACTCACCGCTTCCTACCTTGACCTATCCAGGCGAGCAGCATTGTGGGTTCTGGAAGATGGCATTTCGCCTGCACCAGTCATGGATATGCAAGAGAGCCATCCGAGTGTTCACCATTATAGTCCTGTCTTTCTGTGATGTGCGTCCAATGTTGATTTCATCAGCCTAATGCCATTGGTCCACCGCGTTGGAACACTACGCGTCTTTCCTACGCATTCCATGGACCTAAACCAGGACACAATGGTCAAGGCGCTGTAGAACACCAACTCGGGACAAACGTGAAGTGCAACGCCAAGATGAGGTAGCACTCGAGATACTCGACCATACGCGCTCTGAGGCACCAACACAGATTCGAGACTGGGACCGAAGCCTATCCAATTCCCATGACCGGGATGTTTTCAACTGGCGGTACGTACGGGGATGTCAGTCGAAGGAAGAAGCTCGCGATGAGTGGGGTGCCCCGGGATAAACACAGAGACCGTAATATTCCCTCCGTTATGGCTCAAAATGCCCCGCCAATACGAACTACAGCCCATTGAGATGTATGGAAGATCGTCAAGAGCTGCTGCTTCGTCCACCAGGCATGAAATTGCCTAAAGAGAAACTTGAGGCAAACTTCGGCAGAATAACTTCTAAGGTGCCCCCTGGCGACTTAAAAAAAACATGATCAGATGGAATGCATGCCTCCAAGATATCGCAACATGAATCGGAACATCATTCTTAAGATAAGAGCATGTACCGAGGAATTCATCGTCGAAGAGTATAATTCGATCACCAAGTCGGATGCATTAAGGTAGGATGAACCTGTCGAGGGACGAGTCAAGGCTTCAGAGCGTTCAAGAGAGGTGCTCCCGTTCTTATCTCCTGCTCATGATGTCCATCAAGGTTCTTGAAAAGTGCCACCATCTGAAGTCAATTCTTTCGTTCGAAAAGGTCAACGTAGGGGTGAGCGGTGAACTTTCACAAAAGCAGACAACAGATACAATAGAAACAAGGATGGAGGAGGAGGGGTTTGATTCTAAAATCGTCGTTGCGAATGGTTTGGATATCAGCAACAGGCAACGAGTATGCCTTGCCGAGCCCGCACCCAATCTCTCCTTCCAGCACATGACAACAGGACAATGTGGTTGACAAGACACCCGCTAAACCAACTTTTTTGAGCAGCAACCTTGAAGTACTGGACACTCAATTGTGATGTACGCAGTTTGCTGAGCCGACGGCCAGAGATGTGCAAAGATTGAACAACAGGATGATAGTACAGATACAGGAATATGCTCAAGCCTGGAGCAAGTTTATTCAAGGACTAAGGTAAAAGCAACTCATGGACATTATGTTTGGGTCAAGGGAGGGCGAAGGGTATTAGGGCGAAGGGTATCGGGGGCGAGGAGGCTGTCCAGGGAGCATAGGGCTACCTCCGGCGATGGCTGGGGCCTTTTCACGTCTGCCAATTGGGCTTCCAGGAGCAGGCGAATCTGAGGCGAGTGCTGGGGTCTTTCTACGTCTGCCAATTGGGCTTCCTGGAGCAGGTGAATCTGAGGCGAGTGCTGGGGTCTTTCTACGTCTGCCAATAGGGCTTCCTGGGGCAGGTGAATCTGAGGCGATGGCTGGGATCTTTTTGCGTCTGCCGATTGGACTTCCAGGAGGAGGTGAGTCTGAGGCGATGGCTGGAATCTTTTCACGTCTGCCAATTGGACTTCCTGGAGCAGGCGAATCTGAGGCGATGGCACCTCTGGCGGTGGGGGCGGCCTGCACCATCGCAGCGACCACCGTGAGAGCGAGAATGACGGATGCGATTCTCATGATGTTGGGGCGGTTAAAGGTATGAGAGGTTGAAGGTGGACAGAGGAAAGAGGGAAGCGAAGGTGGTTGCGTTTGCTGAAATCCATCGTCTATTTATACCAGTTCCTGAGACCCCTGGCCTCAAGCTCACCCATGCAATTACCAAAGATTGCTCATGCCGGAAGAGCAGTAATGAAGCGTTAGCTTCATGTCGCTTCAGGGTGCCAAAAGCTATGCATTCATTCAACCACACAAGGTTTAAAGGCTGCCGGGTTCAAAAATCGAGATGCCATTCGTTGAGCAACCTTTAAGTACGAAGACCGAATTGTATATACCATGTCGCTTTCAACTTGCTTGCAGGCCCTGAAGTGTATCACCAGAACAGGTTGTCAGGGTTCAAAATCAAGGGCTCAATGACATTCAGGGGTACACATTGCCCCTATTCACCGTTGGTGCTATGCCGTTCTGACCGTTACTGGTCTGTCGCTCAATTGCTCACATACTTTGGAGATGAATGGCGAGAGTGGATTTCGCTGGATAGCACCATCTAAACACTTTTGCAGCGTTCCATGCTCCTGCAAGAGTATGGCTCTGAAGCTCCGACTTTCATACGAATACGGACTTGGCGTCAGGTGGACATCCATGGATCCAAAGCAATGGGTAGTGGCGATGCAGCGCCCATCGCAGATGTGGAAGGTAAGAAACCGTTCTAGAGTTGGAAACGGCCACATTTCCATGCACGAGCCACGGTATGTCCTATCCCTAACCCATAGGGCTCGCTTCTTCAATATATCAACAGGCGAACCCATCCCATTTTGTACTCAACTCGCGCGACGTGTTTGCCCAACGGATCGTACTGCAACGATGTATGTACCATTGCCCTGTTTGTCTTTTTTGTTGACAGGATCACGAGTGTTGCTTGGAGTCAGGAAGGCCGCCAGGGGTCGTCGATCAATTTTCGTCGTTCAGTCTAGGCTTGACTTGGATTGACTTGGCTTGACTTGAATAGTATGTACAGCCAAAGACTCGGGCGACATGGTCCTGAAATGGATTTGGGTCAGTCCTGCATCCTTGGCGAGAAGAGGGTCGGCTGCTGTGTGTCGGTAAGGCCTAGACTACATGTTCTATGCAATAGTGAGAGCGGCGATTGCTTGAAATGAACAGACCAACGCAGATCCAAACTCAGCGCGCTCTACAACTTGTTGTTCTGGAGGCTAAGCAGCACTCTGTTGTGACAGCGGCGATGATCTTCATATCCCAAGAGGGCGATGCATTCCAAGCCAATGAATGGACATGGTGTTCGTCCCTGTGGTCGAGAAGCAAAGTGGGTGCAAACTGTCATGGTTGCTCCGTTTTGATGCAAATTGCGTGGAACAAGGGTTTGTTGCTAACAATAGCGGGTTGGTGGCCAAGCAGAACAGGTAGTATCAAGGCTCGAATCGGACAGACCGAGTGTGTCTGAGAATGGTTGCTCGAGGTGCGTAGTAGAATATAGTAGGAGTATGAAGTTGGACGATGGGCGGCGTCATGGTCGTGTGCCTATCCAGCAAACTCTCTCGATGGCTAGAAAGCACTTCCGATGGGCGTGTGCTGTTCGTTTTTGCAGGCTCACGAAGGATCCAAGAATAGTGAGATTGGGAGTGCGGAATTTCCAGGTACAGGAGCGGTCCTCGCGTGCCTGGGCCAAAAATAAACTGCCAGTTGCCAGGGCGTTTATTTGTTACAGTTTCGCTGAAAAAGATGAAAAGAAGGTTAAGATGGCTGGCGCTGACTATGAACGGCTGTAGTTAGATGGGACATGGCGCACAAGTACGAGCTTCGACATGTGGAGACGATCTGGCCCTTGGGGGCAGTTCAGACGCCTGCGGTGGACGGACTCGTTGCTTCCGAGTTCCGACCCTCGAGTATGGTGGGTGGCCACAGAATACAGAACCAGATCTCCGTTCATTATTCCTTTTTCACACCTTTGTTCTCTTTCCTCACGACCCACTCCACCCCACACACACCAGCGCTGGTTCGTGCCAGCTGTTGTTACCCACTCCACCCTTCCTTCTCTCTCCCTCTCCCTCTCACCCTGTCACTCCTTCTTCCTCATGGCAAGCTCACGCTCATCGTCAAAACTCATCTCTTTCAGCAGTGCAGCCGCTCTGGCTGTGGCTGCCCTTGCTGCTCTGGCTCCTACCGTCGCTGCACAGGAGCTGCCTGCAAATGCTATCACTCTCTCCTTCTCGGACGAGGCTGGTGCCTCCGCCGGTGATGCCCTGAATGTCCCTTTTGCAGAGTGCATTACCATCCCATTAGAAGGCGCAACATACGCCAGTGTCACTTCTACATTCGAAAAAGCCGCCTTGAATCTGTACCAGGATTTGCAATGCCAGACTCTTGCATTGTCTGCTGTGGGAGGGTGGCCAAACGCTGACGAGGCGCTCAATATGGGCTCCGTCCGCTGGGAGGGAGAAGCGCCTGCAAGTCGCCCCCCTGGCTCACGCAGTCCCACAGCGTTCCCAAAGGAAATGAAGGTCCAGAAACCAATCGACCCTAATCATCCAAGCAATTGGGTAATGGACCCATCCAAAGGAAGGATTGTTGTTGGTCTGGTTGCTATTGTTCTCGTCATTGGAGTCTTGATTGGCGCAATCCAAGTCTACCGGGCATCGCAGTACAAGCCTCCACCCAAGATGCCCAAAAAATCGACGGCAGTGGTGGGCAACAAAAAGGTCAAGAAAAAGGATGCCTACTTCAAGAAGCCAGTTCAGAAGGATATGCATACGTTCCAGCGGCTACACGACGAGACACCGCAGCGTAGCGCCAGGAACAGCCAAAACTCGGATGCAGCTACCTTTGTGGAATGGAGTCAACAGCAGCGTAACGTGAACAACAAGGGTCGATATGATGCGGATTCCATCTCAATAGACATGCGGGAGACAAGATCACCACCCTACCACGGACAGTCAGGATCATCCACAGTGAACCTGATCCAGTTTGAAGATGTCCCGCTGTCCGTTCACCATGGCGGCCGCGACAGGGGTCGAGGAGGGGAGGTGCTAGTACCGATGCACACATTTGAAAGCAACTACCAGTCCCCGCGCTCGACTGTACGGAGGCCAAGCGGGACGCGCACACGTTAGAAAGCAACCAGATAGCCACTGCATACAATACAGATATATACCATTTGCATCGAAATCAGGGATAGGCGGGGAAGGTGTGGTGGAGCCAATGCCCTGCGTGGGTGGCAACACGTCCCGCAGATGGAAAAAAGCGCTCTGAGTGGACAGGGCGATGCAGGGATTTGCAGCGCGTTTTTTTTTTTTCCCCTGGCTTGAGCTGATCCAGTCCAGGAAAGGGCCTTCATCATCTTTGTCCGTCTCTCTTTCTTCTTCCTCTTCTCTCTCTTTCTTCTCACCACTCTCCCCCTCCCCACTCGCCCACCGCATCCTCCCTCATCAAGATCCTGCGGGTGCGATCCAACCATGACCACCCAGGCCGATGCTGCTGCTGCCCCTGCATCCACCCCCTCGGCAACCTATGCTCGCCGCAGTGCTGAGGAGACCGCGTTCCAGCTCGAGTCCAACGCCACCAGTGGTCTGACCACTCAGGAGGCCAACAACCGCCGGCTCCGCTATGGTCTCAACGAGTTTGAGGTCGACGATGAGGAACCCATCTACCTCAAGTTCTTCAAGAGCTTCTATGAGAATCCCTTGATCCTCCTTCTCTTTGCTTCGGCCATCGTCTCCGTCGTCATGGGTCAACATGATGATGCTATCAGTATTACCTTGGTATGTGGCAGAGCCTGCGGGATATCCGGTGCTTTTCGCTCTAGCCATACATACTGACACTTTGAACCCTTGTTTGTACATGTGGGCAACCATGATAGGCTATCCTCATCGTTGTAACAGGTAAACTAGCCTAATGATGAACATGGTTGCTTGCATGCGTGAGAAAGCATCGTCTGCTCTCCGCCGGTGCGATCGGCTCAGAGCGGTGATCTGGGAATCATGGCAGCTCTCGACGTCCATCTGACAGGCAGAGCGACGCAGCAGGAAAATACGAGAATGGTGCTATAGGATCGACACTACTTGACGGGCTGTGCAATGAGTCTCTCCAGGACCGAGGAGCCAAGGGGTGTACGATACCGACTCTTTGGGCTCCAGGATTACTTGGACATATATGGGACGACACACATACAGATCCCTCAAGTCCAGCGGGATTCTTGCCAACTTCCTATTTCGACTCCCCCCTTACCCCACCCCTCCTTCGATCCATTCCTTGAGATTCTTTGTCCTCTTCTGATATCAATGTCCATTTACTCTCGCACAATAGTCGCATTTGTTCAAGAGTACCGGTCTGAAAAGTCTCTCGAGGCTTTGAACAAGCTGGTTCCTCACCATTGCCATGTTATTCGGCAAGTCACTCTCGATCTTGGAAGACTTGTCTCAATTCGAGTGTTCTTTTTTCAGCTCATCGTCCCGCTCAAACCCTAACCTTGTTCGTTTCAACAGGGACGACACGCAAACAGCCACTCTGGCCAGCCAATTGGTCCCAGGTGATCTTGTCAAGTTCGGTATTGGTGATCGTATCCCTGCCGACTGCCGACTCGTTGCAGTAATGATAGTGACTTTCGCCGATAAGAGCCTCCTTCTGCAGACCAGCGGTTTCAGTGTTCTGATTGGTTAACATCATTTACTATCATTTTGTAGGCAGTCGATCTTGAGATTGATGAATCCAATCTAACTGGTGAGAATAAGCCCTGTCGCAAGCAAACCGAGGCAATTGTTGGCAGTGATGAATACACAGAGCTCTCGATCACCGAGCGTAAGAACATTGCCTTCATGGGTACTCTGGTCAGGAATGGTCATGGAACGGGTATCGTTGTAGGCACCTCCAAGGATACCGAGTTTGGAGTGGTGTTCTGCATGATGCAGGAAGTCGAGGTCAGGAAGACGCCTCTACAGCTGAGCATGGATGAACTAGGAAAGAAGCTGTCGATGCTCTCGTTTATCATCATCGGAGTCATTGTCGTCATTGGCCTCTTCCAGGGAAAGCATTGGTTGGAGATGATGACCATTGGAGTCAGTTTGGCCGTTGCTGCCATCCCAGAGGGACTTCCTATCGTCGTCACCGTCACACTTGCCCTCGGCGTTCTAAGGATGGCTAACCGCAAGGCTATTATCAAGAAACTCCCAAGCGTTGAGACGCTCGGTTCTGTGAATGTGGTCTGCGCTGACAAGACCGGTACGTCATTACTGATGTTATTAAGACTACATATACATGCACACGCCCTTCGAACATGCCTTAACCTTTGACTTTTGGTTGATTTCGTAGGAACCCTGACTATGAATCAGATGACTGTTACAAAGGCTTTTACCCTGGCTGAGGGCTTCCCTGTAGAGTTGGATCAGACCAACCGTGTGGATGTCGATATCCATCCGGGACTGCGTCGTCTTCTCCAAGTCGGTAACCTCTGCAATAATGCCTTCCTGGATGAGCACTCCAAGTGGATTGGACAGCCTACGGATATTGCACTGATCGGGATCTTGTTTGCTCTGGGCATTACCGATGAACGACCCGTAAGTGACTCCAAAGCTATTGAGAGGAGTTTCCATCATGGATACGACACTATCTGACATCCTGCTGACTCTTTTTTTTTTTCTCCTCGATATTCTGTTGCAGGGCTTTGAGAGAATTGCCGAATACCCATTCAACTCGGATCAAAAGTTCATGCACGTCCGTTGTGCTTCTATTCCTGGAGGTAACCAAGGCCATAAACTGACACCGGAACATGCAATCGACCCTACGAACGCAACAGTCAGTCAGAGTGGATCGTCAGGCACCTTCTACTTTAAGGGAGCGATCGAGCCCGTTCTGGAACGCTGTGTCAACTACTACAGAAGCGAAAACAATCACTTGCCATTGGATATCGAGGCTAAGGATAAGGTGATGGCGCAAGTCAATGAGATGGCCGGTCATGGTCTACGTGTCCTGGCTATGGCCTTTGGAAACGACCTTGAGCGCTTGACGTTTGTCGGTATAGTCGCAATGCACGACCCACCACGTCCCGGTGTTGAGGATAGTATCCGGACATTGGTTGGAAGTGGTGTGAAGGTGATTATGATTACAGGAGACGCTGGTAAGTGTGTGCGAGATAACTCTTATACGATGAAGCAACGGTTCTCTTGGATCAGTTCTGACCGAACCAAACTACATCTCTTGGGTGTGGATCTTAGATGCTACCGCTCTTTCCATTGCACGACGACTTGGATTCCCTATCAACCCTGGCAAGTCATCATGTTTGACAGGAGCGGAGATCGAGGCAATGACCGAAAGGCAACTGCAAGATGCTGTGAACAACGTCTGTGTGTTTGCACGCACTACACCGAAACACAAGATGGCTATCGTGTCCGCGTTCCAGGCCAAAGGTTGCATTGTGGCAATGACAGGCGATGGTGTCAATGACGCTCCTGCTCTGAAGCTGGCAGATATCGGCATTTCAATGGGCAGAAGCGGCACAGATGTTGCTAAAGAGGCCGCGGATATGATTCTTGTGGACGACGACTTTTCAACCATTCTCGCCGCGGTTGAGGAAGGCAAATCGATTTTCTATAACATTCAAAACTTTTTGACATTCCAGCTCAGCACGAGTGTTGCAGCATTGACACTGATTGCCATGGCCACACTCTTTGGACTCGCAAACCCCCTGAATGCCATGCAGATTCTCTGGATCAGTAAGTATTGATTGGACACGCTCTGTCGTACGAACTGGAGATAAGAGACATGTTGATGTTGACGAACACTGTCTTTTTCCATTGGTAGACATTTTAATGGATGGACCCCCTGCACAGTCCCTTGGAGTGGAGCCGGTAGACGACGATGTGATGAAGAAACCCCCTCGCCCGAGAGACGCACCTATTCTGACACGCATGTTGCTTCGCCGAGTATTGACCTCGGCCATGATCATCGTTGCGGGCACCATGTTTGTATATGTGCACGAGATGATGACAGATGGCAGCGTAACAGCACGCGACACGACAATGACGTTCACGACGTTTGTATTCTTTGACATGTTCAACGCACTGGCATGCCGGTCCGAGAAGAAGTCGATCTTCAGTATCGGGTTGACCACGAACAAGATGTTCAACTTTAGCGTGCTGGGATCGATTATCGGCCAGTTCCTCGTGATCTACATGCCCTTCTTCCAGCGGGTGTTCCAGACGGAAGCACTGACAGCCATGGATCTGCTGGCGATCACACTGCTGACCAGCTCAGTGTTCTGGGTCGAGGAGGCGCGCAAGTTCATTGAAGCGCGCGCGGGCCACAAGTTGCGGGGACGGCATGTCGGCCAGGGCTTCCGGCGGGTACAGACAGAGGAGGAAGGAGAGTCGTTTGAGATTGTATAGTTCGCATAGCGCCAATGAAAAGAAGTATTTATCCTGATATCGCAACTGCACACCCCTTGTTTTTTTGGTTTGTTCTTTCGCTCTCTCTTTCCTTCTGTCCTTCGCCATTCACAACCGATCCTTCGTCATTCCTTCGGCAGTTTTTCTCGCACTGTTCTTGTACATATACCACTCACCTCTCCCTGCAACCTGCTTCTATTCTACACACTATCATGTTCTTGCCTACATCGCCCCGCGAACGGGCTGCCTGGCTCAGCCAGCAGTACTCGCCGTGGTGTGTGCTTCACATGCTTCTCAAACAGCACCCTGCTCTCTTCTCCGTCGTGGTGCTCGAAGAGCTCCTTCCGCCGTTCTCGCCACACACCTCGTTGCGTCCTGCATCTTGCACGTCGTCTCCCATGACTTCATTGTCACAGTCCCTTACGTTGTCACCAGTGCAACCACAGGACCAGCAGAGCCCATCGTCTGCGGGGGTGCGTCCAAAGGCCATTCTCTCCAGATATTTGGTGCAACGCCTCCATTTTGGATACTATGGCAGCAAGGGCGTCCTTTCCGAGTTGGCCGTCCGCTATCTGACAGCAAGAGCTCGTCTCGAGTTTGGATACTTTGTCATCCGCGGTCGCGCCTTTTGGAATGTCTTGGCCGAGGATCTTGTGGAGGAGAGCCAGGATATGAATCTCACCGTGCCCACGAATCGCGAGCGGGAGGGACGGGATACAAAGTCAGGGGATAGGAACGATTCGCAGAGACGACAGTGGCAATTGCTGCAACTGCAACAACAGGCACGACAGGGACAGAATCAGGGGCAGGGGGACGACAACGATCCTAGTGTTTACAAAGATGACGATCCAGACTCTGTCGAGCAACGTCAGAAGATCTTGAAAGGGCACCAGCGATGTGAACAAAGGGAGGAAGAATTGCTCATGCTTGAAGCAATCAAGTATCTCAACCGAAAGTGTCCCGAACTGTTAGAGACACTCATGGCTGATATTGCGACATCACTATCATCGTCAGCAGCACCGGCAGCGCCAACAGCGACAATGACCATGAGCGAGCGGCAAGCCGCAGCAACTCATTGGAGATGCGTTGCGCTGAGTCAATTGGTCGAGTCGCAAGCCGATTTGGGAGACGAAACGTTGGCTCATATACCCCCAACGCCGTTTCTCACTCGGCGCAAGGACCGTCGTTGGATGGAATCTCTACAGCAACCACCAGCACACCTCTTGAAGTTGCAGGATTCGAATGGACAGGCTCGGTTTTGTGGCAACATGAGGATGATCCAAGACGATGCTCGCCTCTTCCAGACAGCATCAGGCCTTTTTGAAGGTCTTCCTACATACCCCAGAAAGTGGAGAGGCCCAGTGAACAACATCATTGATGGGCCGCTTTCGTATTCACCCGAGATCTTGAAGTGTCTTATCTTCGATTATGGGTACATGCCTTTGCCTGATGACGATGCAGATCGCAAGATGCATTTCAAAGGAGGCGATAGGGCCGCAACCGGAGATACGGATGGCTTTCCGAGTGATGGATCCCATGTCGTCAACAAAAGAAACATGAAAGGTGCAGGAACATCCATCTGGTACTTTTACGAGCTGCAACCCACAGAGTTGGTGGTGTCCTTTTTGATGCACAGAGCGCCAGAGGCTCTGGACTGGTTGTTTGAACGAGGCTTTGAGCTTATGATTCAAACTGATCCGAGCGGCCCAGGGATTTCTCGGACACTACTTTTGCAGTGCTGTTTGCCAAACTGCCACGCCATGGTCCGGCACGTTTTTCAGGCCCCTACTGGATCGCCATGTATGCAACCATCTCTGATCGCTATCACAGCGAAAACCGAGTTGTTAGGATGTGTAGGCAAACCCGCGCGCATCCAGTTTCAACAGGAAGATTTCGCGCAGGTGCTCAAAGGAGTTGCATCGACACACCTTGAGAAGACGCTGAAGCTTATGATGGAGTTTGGTATGGAGGTATCTATCGTTCAGGACCGACTATTTGAGCTCCTCCAGGTTCCAGGTGGATTGTCACCTACGGACGTGGAGGAGGCCACGTTACACATCTTGGTAAATTTCGCCTTTCAAGTGGTAATGAACATGTGTGACAAAATGACAGAGAGTAACCTTTACACATACATCTGCGCTGATTGTCCATCCATAGTTTGTCCATTGCACTGAGCATGCTAAACCGTCAGTGGCAGCAGCAGCATCGGAACCTTCATTGGGGACGATAGAGCTGGTCAATCGTGCTATCCAGCAGTCGTTCGAGGTGCAGATGGGACCGGTAGAGGAAATGGATCAGGAATGGAAGTTTATGTTCGAGGAAACAATCATGAACTTTAGGCGAGCTCAATTGATTGTCCATCCTCACGTTTCAAACTGGATCCTGGCGTCGTTGGAACCCGAGCATATCGCGTTCCAGATTTGCTTTGACCATGCGTTGTTGGAGGCGCTGTCGAGGATTGCAGAATGGAATACTGTCCAATTGAAGAGGTTGCGCAAATGGGTCAAGAATCAAGAGAATGAAGCGAGCATGAAGAGCATAGTGGATGGTCGCCAATGGGAGGAGATGAAGAAGCGTCTGGTGGTTGATCGGGACATGGACACGGACGTGTCGATGCAGCGCGAGAAACCGCATGGGCGGATAGGACTAGATATCGAATGGACGACCAACCGACGGATCGCACGGGACAATCCAGAGATCGTTGCCAATGTGCCCAAAGGAGACGTGATGATCAGTGTTAGCGACGACAACCGGCTGCAGCTGGATAATGGTATTACGCAAGAGTTTTCGATCTGCAGGCAACGGATATCCGAGGACGACGAACCGGACCCGAACATGGTTGTGGAGGCGTTTCTGAGGAAGGAGGCCATCGTACAGGAAAAGCACTTTATCTGGCTTGCGATGGGGCTGGTGACAGCGTCGTTGCAAGGTGAACGAGTGATTGACATTCCCAACTCGAAGACGACCGGAGGTCAGAGCCAGTCGATTCCAGTGAGAATGGCATGCTCGACAGAAGCATACCGGCTAGTCTGTTTGCTCGCGTTCGCGTATGTGCGGCAGTCTGTGTTGGATGAGGACGATAGCATGATGTCAGACCTATCGAGTGCAGAGCGACCGTATGGCGTCTTTGACCGTTCAATCGTATACCAGGCTTCCATTCCAGGCCCGGTTCCAGTCCAAGTCTCGTCATCATCGTCCACATCGTCTTCAACATCGTCTTCAGGGTGGGTGACGCTGCTGCCTGCAAGCGTGAGCAAGATTCGTGAGCTAGAGGACCATCTGAATGACCAACTCGGTGCGGATGCCAGGCTGTTGGTTGAGATTCTATCCGAGATCGAGTGTTTAATTGAGAAGCAGGTGGGGGAGGAGGTACAGAGTACTACCAGCGACGATTGGGTGAACGTTGGGTGAAGCTCAGAATACAGTTACAAGGAATGTCACGCTTCATTCTTTTTTCTTTTGCTTTCCCTTGTCCTGCTTCCGCCCCTCTTTCCTTCCCTCCACTTTCCTGCCCGTCTGCCCCCTCACCATCAACCGAATCAACGAATCCCTGACAACGACCATCATGAAGCTGTACGCCATCCTCATCATCTACAAGAATGCCATTATTGCCGACGCCAGGGACTTGAGCAGCTTTGGTTTCTTTCAGCGCTCCAGGTTCGTAGGAACTTTCACACTTGCGACTCTTCATCAAAGCCCTTCCATGGATACTCGTCCCCCTCGCTCCTTCTCAACTCTCTCACCCCAGTTTTTGTTTTTGTGAACGATCAGTGTGTCCCTT
>Ga0247824_10000458_pt1 | contig 20026 bp, 21 predicted proteins | sample 13C_PalmiticAcid_FD_194412 | JGI IMG/M metagenome (GOLD analysis project Ga0247824, IMG submission 194412) | Soil microbial communities from agricultural site in Penn Yan, New York, United States - 13C_PalmiticAcid_Day48 | ecosystem: Environmental > Terrestrial > Soil > Agricultural land...
AAAAGGGAAAGGGCGAGAACGGGGGCTTACAGAAGGAACGGCTCCCACACGGGCGTCGCGCCGTTGGTGGTGTTGGGCGCGCCGCCCTCGGCCACGTGGCTGACGAACTTCCAGCTGCGGGCGCCGTCGGTGCTGGCGTACAGGTCGATGCGGGTGCCGTTGGAGCTCCAGCTATTGCCCGACGCGAGGATGGTGCCGGGCTTGAACTTGCCCAGGGGCTCGCGCAGCTCCAGGAGGGCGGGCTGCGCGCTCATGCCCCAGCCGTTGACCTGGTCGGTCAGGTTGGAGATCCATGTCCAGCTCGCGCCGGCGTCCTTGCTCTCCCAGATGGGGAAAGCAGCATCGGCGCTGAAGAAGGATTTGCCCATGACGCTGGCCGTAACGAGGAGGGTGCCGTCGTCCAGCTCGGCGACGCGTGGGTACATGACCCGCGCTGCTCCGTGCGGGTCATAGATGGTGCGGTTGGTGAAGGTCTTGAAAGGGGTAGGGGGCCCTGGATGGGGGGCTGCAAGGGCGGCGCCGGCCTGGGCAGCCAACCACAGGAGGGTTGCCGATGCTGAACGCATTGTGGTGTCTAGATGCGCGTCTGAGAGAGTTGTGACGGTCTTAGACAGGCCCTGTCACAGTCACGACTGGCAAGCATGACTGCACATCCTCCAGACGCCCTTGATATAACTTATACGCTCACGAGCCTCATGCCTATTCGGTATCGACCTCGTATAACACGGACGTGAGAACAGGGTTGCTGCGTAGCCAGGGCGATTCCGCGCGATGGTACCACGGGTAAATTCCATTTGCCTCTGAGCCGAGAAGCGCGCCAACTGGGTAAATCAGCGTGCCCGATCCACGCCCGATCTCCCGGAATGATCACTAACACGCCAACTAGTACTGTGCTAGTACTGTAGGGTGTCGCGATGTCACCCACAGGCCGGTGTGACAGCCTGGTGGGAACGCGGCAAATGCGTCTTGTCTCGTGGTTGGCCAAGCCAGAAGCGCGGCCCGTTGAAACATTCAAACGAGCATTTCCCGTTGCAACCGCACGGTTGCCGCGGCGAGGCGGACCTGGATTCCATGACATGGACGGACCCGATCTGCGGTCTGCAGTCTGCAGTGGTTCACCACATGTGCATGCAGCCTCGCAACACGCATGGCTCCCGGGGAACGGTGAGAGCCCCAAAGAGGCAACCAGCTCATTGGCCCGGCAAGTGGCACGGCAAAGTGGCACGGCATTCGACCAGCGCCGGACTCTGTGTGGGAATCCCGATTCGGAGTCGGCGCTTTTAGGCTTATACGGGCCCCGAGACCGCGGGGGCGGGAGTGAGACTCGCGGGCTGGGAGGACTAATCGCAGTCGACCGAGCCATCCGGCCACGTAACCACAAACTCAGGGCAACGGAATGGTATCACATTCCCAGCAAACGGTCCAATGTGGTGGGAGGGAGGCTGGCGGGCTGAGACATGGCTCAACACCGAGTGTGTACATTACCCTCGGACAGGACCCCTAAAATGGCCGAGGGGCGGAAGAACAACTCCTCGAGGACGCTGGTTCGTCTCCGTAAGTGCAATGAAAAACACCATGATGCTGCTTGTCCTCCTCGTGTGCTCGCTCGCAGCCGCGGCACCTATGGCGCGATCCCCCCTGAGCCGACGGCAAGTGGCAACGCTGTGCGACCAGTTTGGCTATTGGTCCGGGAATGGCTACGAGATCAACAACAACAACTGGGGCAAGGCATCGGCAAGCTCGGGCTCCCAGTGCACCTACGTCGACGGCAGCTCCAGTGCCGGCGTGTCATGGCACACGACGTGGACCTGGGCTGACGGCAACGGGGTCAAGAGCTATGCCAACTCTGGAAAACAAACCCCAACGGGCCACACCATCGCGTCAATCAACAGCATGCCGACGTCGGTGTCGTGGCAGTACAACACGAGTAGTATCCGGGCAAACGTGGCGTACGACTTCTTCACTGCCGAGGATCCCAATCATGCCAAAAGCAGTGGAGACTACGAGATGATGATCTGGTGAGTTCCAAAGGCGAGGTTGAATGTTGACAGGCTGACTGTCTCTCTAGGCTCGGGAACTTTGGCAATGTCTCCCCCATCGGCTCGTCCACAGGCTCTGTCACGGTGGCCGGACACAGTTGGGACCTTCACGTCGGCATGAACGGTGCCATGAGAGTCTACAGTTTTGTAGCGCCGAGCAACATGAACAGCTTCAGCGGGGACGCCAAAGAGTTCTTCAAATACTTGGAAAGAAACGAGGATTACCCTTCCAAAACCCAGAATCTAATTGGTGAGCCGAACCGGTTGATCAATACCTCTTTCTCTTTAGACTGACATCGCGCTTGAAGTCTTCCAACTCGGCACTGAAGCATTCACTGGGGGCCCGGCCACCTTTTCGGTCGGCGAGTTTTCTGCTGGAATCAGTTAAACCAGATGATGAGATGGCCGCATTGGTATGTCGATATGAACCCGTCTAGAGACGCGGGCACGACGGAACGCCAGTAATGTTTGATGTATCTACTTGACGATCTTAGTAGTAATGTTTATGAGTGGTCGGCAACGGAAGAGGACAATGTCACAAAATTTGAACCAACTCTATGTTGCCTGCATAATCTCTCAGCAGCTAACCTTGCATCTTGCGCTGGGTTATTTGACATGCTGCTCACTGGACCTTATCCACAAGCTACACTGTTGTGCTCTGAGTTCAGGCGGTCCTTGCTCGAGAGTTCTTCCACCTAGCGTCCTCGCGTCTCTAGTCCACGTCTCATAGATCGTCTTCATCGGCCGACACGCTCTCTAAACATTTTTTTTTTCAATAATTCCCAGTCACTGAGCCAAATGGAGCCGTGACGTTGAGTTGGAGAGGCTCATGGATATTACCTGCACCCCGCAATATCGGATGATTGAGCCGAACCCGGCGCTTGGGACGCAAGAAGTGCCATTATCCAAGTCGGGCCGGGTATAATTATTCCTGCCGCCGCGTGAATTCACCCGACTCGCGCGCGTACGCTCAACCTTTTCAGGCACCGAGAACAACAACATACCCGGATCGACAGCTTGGGCAGTCAGCGTTTATCGAGTTTTCGAGTTGTCTGCTCATGTCCGCACCCCAGTGCCCAAAGTGCCAAGGTGATTCACAGAGAGTATCGGCAACTAGCCTCGGCAAACGTTAAAAGGACCACACAGGGGTGCTCAGGCTCTTGAAGCTTGGCAGTGGAAGTGATGCCAGAGAGACAGAGTTGAAGAAAAAGACGTGCTGGAATGATTGTCACCACTGGGAATCTAATCGTGTAATGAGCAGAGAGAAAAGAAGACCTTGAACAACCACTACGATGCCTCACATAACGCTAATGATGACTATGGAGTCCAGGTGATGACGAACGAGTATATCTTCGCGCTCACCAATCCCCAGCTCACTTCCTACTTGTCTCGACATCCTCCCTGCCCAACCCTCATCCCAAAGGAAAAATTGAGGGTGAGCACGTCGAGGGATGTTGTTGAGGACCAACTAAATCACAACTTGTCCTCGATCCATCTTGCCTCCCCTTCAACATTTAAAGTGAGCACATCGGCTCCTTGCTTCGTGTTTGCTCTCTCTTTCACGGCCCTTCGTGAAGGATTCTTATTACTCTCAACCTTGCAGTGTTTTAGCGCTCTGAGCAGGCACTGAGTTTCTCTACCGACAACATTTTTGCATTCAACAACCCAAGCAGCTGACATCGCCTCGTGACAACGGTGCAAATCCCTAAGTCAAGAGGTAGAATATCTTTGGTTATTAGGCCGCGTATTTGATTTCTTCAGAAGTGAATGTCAAAGAAAGAGATCTGTTAGTTTCCGCCGCAAGATCGATCAGCTCAAATCTCAGCTGGGTTCATGATTCCAGTGTTCCAGGGTCGAACCTATGGTCAGGTGCATCAGGGTCAACACCACATTTTGATACTCTCAAGAACAATGATAGACCGCCCAGTACCTAGGCTCCAGATAGCAAACCTAAGTAAACCACCATCCTCATGTCAAATCCACCCGCGTCATTTGCGAAATTGCGCGACTCAATCAATGTCTTGTCATTCCTCCGCTTTGAAGCAGGCTAATCGAGGGGATGCATCCAAGACGAAACGCCCTTTTATCAAGAAATCTCGCAATCCCACATCAATCGTGCCATCTGCATAAGAAGGACTCGACCAATTCAGAGGGAGATATTGCTCCCTCCAAGTCAGAAAGCGAGTCATCAATGGGGATTCCGGTCTTGAGTCTGTAGGAGAGTTCCACATAAGCCACAAGTTTAACCGAAGCCAATCAAGAATGACAAGCCGGCGTGGCGCAATTGGTTAGCGCGTCAGACTTTTACGTAAAAGTTGATCTGAATGTTGCGAGTTCGAGTCTCGCCGTTGGCGACTTCCTTTTGCACTTTTGGTGAGCCCCACAGGCAGGCAGCTCCTTCCTGCTTCTGAACAAACATTCACTGCACTTTTTGACAACCAACTCGAAGATACCGTTGCTTTTCATTTCGCCAGATTATATAACAAACAAAGTAGGTACCTAGCTATTCCCTAGAGAGACAATGTGTGCCACCAGGTGCGGTTGCAAGAACCTCGCCAGCAACAAGTTTCCTGACATGCTTCAAGTTCCCTGCAAGTTCCGTGCCGTGCACTCTGCCTTGACAACCACATCTCTCACTCCCATTACTCAACCCCATCAAATACCATCATCATCAAATCATCAAATTCATCCATCCCACTCCCTTAGTCTGCGAAGCAAGAATACCATGTACACATACACCCAACCCCATAAACCCCACCACAAGCACACCGTGATATAATTCCCCCCCCGTGATTCCCAACGATTCATCCAGCCAATACCTAGCCAACCCATATCCCAGCAAATGTGTGCTGTCCTGTACCTTTGTACTGTGTATACCATAATGTCCGTAAGGAAAAAGCAACCCGCTGATCCATGCAAAAGAAAAATAAACCCATAAAAAAGGGTCGGGAAGGGGAGGCGGAGCAATAACAACCACCGCCCGCGTCTCAACCTGACCTGACCTGGAAACTCCAATCAGTCATCACCCACAGCCCACACCACCTTGCCCTTCGCCAACGCCTCCTCCAACTCCTTTTGCTGAGCCTCATCCTCCTCCGCCGGCATGTCCCTGGTATCTTGCACCCCCAGCTCCCGCAGCACCACTCTCCGTATCTCCTGCCTCTCCCCGTCCTCGCTCCGGTCCGTGTCAATCTCGCGCATCAGCCGAAACACCGCCTTCCCCCAGTTGCCTCGGTCCGTAAACAGCCGTGCGGTCTGCAGCAAGCTGACCGCCGCGTCCGGCAGCCGCGGCTGGTCCCACACGCGCCGGATGAGCGCCTCGGCCGGCGGGTTGGGGCAGTCCGCGCCGACGGCGGCGCCCTTTTCGAGGAGGAGTTTGAGGATGGCCGGGTTCGGGTTCTGGCTCGCGCGGTGGACGTAGCTGAACCGCGCCTTGGGCGGGATCTCGGGCAGCGCGAAGCGCGAGAGCATGTCCTGCAGGATCTCGACGCGGTCGTCGCGGATGGCGAGGTCAAACGCCGTGAGGTAGCGGCGCTTCACGTAGCGCCATTCGTCTCGGTATTCGTCGTCGTCGTCGTCGTCGCTGCTGAAGAGTTGCTGAAGGAGGGCGTCGGGCGGGACGAGGAAGGGGTCGGCGACTTCTTTCATGAGGGCGACTGCGATGCAGACGTAGTTTTCGCTGACAGAGACGGACAGCGGGGTGCGCAGCTCGCGGTCAAAGACGTTGACGTCGGCGCCGCGCTCGAGGAGGGCCTTGACGACTTCGAGATCGCCCCAGTGGCAGGCGAGATGGAGGTAGGTCTGGTCGCCGTGGAAACGGGGTTCGCTGATGTCGACGCCGCGCTCCATGACGGCGAGGCTGAGTTCGCGGTTCTGCTGCATGATGGTTTTGAGGAGGAGCATCTCGTTGGTGTAGACTGGGCGGCCAAAGTTCATCATACAGTTGAAGGTTTCGATCTGGTTCCATGGGTCGCTCTGCTCGATGATGCGGCAGAGGTAATCCTTGACGTCGGCATCTGTGACTTGGTAGATCCTGTTGGCGAAGTTGAGAAGGAGCTTGAGCGCCTTGTGGTTGCCGCAGGAAGCGCAGCTCCGCAACGCGTCCTTAAGCTTGCCTTGCGTGAGGTTGTCCTTGTCGGCCACGTTGAGCATCGCCTCGAGCACGTCGTCTTCTGCCCACCGGATGTGCTTGATCGCCGTGTCGAGCGGGCTGCAATTGGGCTCCTCTTCAATGTCCATCCGGGCGCCGTGCCGCAACATGATGGCCGCAATTTCTGGGACTTCGCCGCGATGGTCGACCCTGATTGTGACTGCGTAACACAGGGGTGTCCGCCCATTGCGATCTTGTGCGTTGATCTCGGCGCCGCATTGAACGAGCGCGGCAACTGCGCGGGGCTCGGCCAGCTCGCAGGCAAGCATGAGAGGAGTCACCGCTCGATGGCCGCGCTTGTCAAACCGCGCATTCACGTCGGCGCCTGCATCGGCCAGGGCCTTGATCAGCGTCACACGGTTGCCCTCAAACTCGTCGTGCTTGACGGGCGCGTCGTCCATGTCAAAAAACTCGGATCGCTGCAGCATGCAGTAGTAAAGAGGCCGGTAGTCTCTAAAGTTGGGGATGTGACGGTGCGGGTCTGGGTTGGCCCCGATGTTGACCAGCCGGTGAGCCACCGCGTAGTTGCCTCGAAAGCACGCATTAAGTAAAGGGGTGTATCCGCTCTCATTGTGGGCCTCCAAGTCAGCACCGAGGGCGAGGAGTTTTGTGATGGTGTCGCGGATGTCAGCCGCGTCGCGCGCGCTCCAGATCTCGGACACGTAGTGGAGCGCCGTGTTGTCCCAGGCGTCCCGTTGGTTGACGTCGAGGTTGATGTCATTCAGTGCCAGTAGCTTGATGACGGGGATCAGCCCGTGCGCGGCTGCTGAGTGAAGGGCCGTGTGCTTGTGCCCGGGCGTTGTGTCCAGCTCGAGCGAGGCCCCTCGAAAGATAAGTAGTTCGGCGACCGCTCGTTCCTGGCTGCACATGGCGGTGTGCAGTGCGCGCCACCGAGGCCACTCTGAGAGACGGCGCGAGGGGTGTCGCCCAGATTTGAGGGACTGGCACTCGCAGACTCGGTAGGAAGGGGCATCAATGTCCGCCCCATTGTCGAGGAGCCATTCGACGATGTCACGATGGCCGTGCTTGGCCGCAAGATGCAGCGGGGTGCAGGATGGCTGAAGGCGTGGGTCGGGCGGCTCCTCGAACAACTCGGCTGCTTGGTCGGCGTCGGCATTACCGTCGCCGTCGTTCTCGGTGTCGTTGCTGTCGCTCTCGCCAGGCTTGCGGGGTAGCGGCCCCGAGGCATTCAGATCGGCGCCTGCCGCAAGAGCGTGCTTGAGGGTGCCCAACTGGCCGCTCTCGGCGCCCCAGAAGAGAGATGACGAGTTGGCCAACTTGACATTGTCGCGGTAGATTACGGGGTTGATGATGGTGTAGAATTTGCGGTTCGCGCGGCCGAGGGCGAGTCGGTCCGAGAGGTCGAGCAGCTCGTCGACGAGGAGGACGATCTCGGGCGGCAGTCGCAGGATAGGCACCGACAGGGCCTTTTTCGCTTTGCCCTTACATGTCTTGCCGTCCGGCTTTTTCGTTTTCGCCTTGGCCGTCGGCTTCTTGGGGGCGCCTATCTTTCTTTGCGAAGCCATCCCGGTCGAGATCGGGGGGGATGGACGGTGTCACGGGTTGGCAGAGCAGAGGTTGAGGTTAGGCTGGGATTATAGCTGGGGCTGCTGGGGCTGCTGGAGAACAGGCGGGAAGCCGCGGGGCGTTTTTTGTGGGGCGGCGCGGGTGGATTATGGATTCTCCACTCCACTCCACTCCAGCGGCAGGGCCAGCGGCCGACGCCCGCAAATCAAGCATGTGCAGCGCAACCTGCGACACACTCAGCCTTGCAGATTGGCGACCTCCCGATCTGCCACGAACCAACACCCAATTTCAAGACGGCTTCATTGGCCTTTTTCGCAGTCTGGGCCGGGAAGGACGATCCGATTTGGAACTGGCTCGAAGTGCAATTCTAATCTATTCGTCAGCTAGGGCTTTCCGGGCTTGTGACTCCCCATCCGGTCGCCCTCACTTCGAACTCGACCCGCCGCCGCCATGGTGCATGACAGGCCCCTTTTCAGGCCCCTTCCCGCGCCCGCTCTTCGCGCCCGCGACCTCGCCACAGGCCTACAGGAGTGGGCCGCTGCACGCAAACACCGGACGAACGTCAGTAACACGTTGTACGATTTGCGGTGTTGCCTCTGGGTCTGCTTTGTGGTCCTTCAATGCTCATACGAGTGATGGGGGATTGCTGGTCGAGTCCTGGTGGACAGGTCGTCTCATGACAGCCCCGCAGGGAACCGAATTGAGTGGAACCTGTCAGATGCAGATGCAGCTTCACACGGAAAGACACTGCATTCCACAAACTGATCAATGACAGCCAGGCGGCTGACTCAGGGCTATGCACTCTCGACCTAACCTCCAACATCCAACATGAGTCGCTGTCCTTTCAACCAAAATCCCACGAACCCCAACACCGCTTTCTCATTCCTTTTCCCTCACTAACACAAACACCATCATCAGTCTCCACATTCACATCTCCACAGCAATCCACCATGACTTACTGACTGGCTGATTGACTGACTGACGTCAACCGCCAAGCCCAAACCAAACCAAACCAAACCCTCAACTCCCCCCCACCTCATTCATCACCCCCATCCCGGTCTTCCCCCCGGCCGAAACACCTCCCGCACCCGCTCGAGATACGCCTCCCTCTCCCCAATCTTCCGGTTGACAAACTCGTCTGTCCTCGGCGCGCAGTACGGCGCAACCACGCGCTCAAAGACGTCCTCCTGGTCCCGCACCTCTGCCGTCGGTGTCGACCCATACAGCGGTTGGATGTGCTGGATGAAGAGGTGGTAGATGCCCGTGAAGCTCTGCAGCGCGTGGACGTACCAGAAGGTGCCGGTGCTCCAGCCTGTGCGCAACCGGGCGGCGAGGGAGTGAGTGGGGTTCGTGAGGACGGTGTTGGTCGTGGTGCTGTTGTCAAGGTTCGTCGTGGTCTTAACGGCCGCCTGCTCCTTCTCCGCAAACACAGCCATGAACTCCCCGTGCCGTTCCTGGTACTCCTCCAAGTGGTCGTCGATGATGTCGATGGCATGCCCCGTCAGCCAGATTGGGGGGTGCAGCATCTCCGAGGGCAAGGCGCAGGCCCACTCGAGGTCGACGAGACAGGTGATGTGCCAGTTTTCGTCCACGAAGATGTTGCTTTGGTGGAGGTCCGTCAGCATGAATGTGAAGGGTCCGAACCGTTGCTCGCGGTCCGTGAAATGTGGGCCGAGAGCACGCATCATGGCCAGCGTGGAGAGCTGGGCCCACGCGTCTTCCTGGCCGAGGACCGAGTTGGGCCTGTGCCGGATGCGGCTGTCGTGGCAGGCCAAGAGATCCGCGAAGTAGGTGTCGGTTGAAGGGTAGGTCAGGTTGCGGGGGATGTGGGTTGGGATGCCCTCGTTTTCGAGCTGGTGGAGTTGCAGTGTCAGGGGCCGGTTTGTCAACGACACGACGCCGCGGTCGTCCATCGCCAGGGAACCGATCCGCGGGAACTGGACCTGCGCGAGAGAGACCATGATGCGTGAGAGGTCGCGGAAGAGCGTCTTCCGTCGGTCGTAGTCGCCGCATAAGTCGCCCCAAGTCTCGGACAACATGCGGCCATCTTGCACGTAATCAACCAACATATACCCGGATGTGAAGGTCTGGCGGTGCGGATGCACAATGTAACGTGATGGCAAGGCGTTCCCCCACACCCATGCAAGGGAACGCCGTAGATACCAAACGAGCCGTGAGAGAAGGGGTGCTCGAGGGAGTGTTGTGAACTGACTCACATCCAGCCAACCAGCCCTGTCAGCTACGGAATAGTTATGAAATAGATGCAACCGCTTACGCTTGGGCCGTTAGGAAATCCAAATCCCCATAGACGAGGAATCGGAACAGAAGGGCAGTAAGACTGCATCCGTGCTTAGTCCGCAGCTTTTCCTCGGCATTGCCTAGATGTGTCGACTCGCCGACCTTACACGACAGCGGAAACCTGATGATGACCTTCTTCGGGCCATTGACGTAGACAGGGATGCAGACGTTGAAGCCCCCATGCAGCCACTCGCTGACCCAGGGGACGGTGCATAGCTCTTTGGGAACGTCGAGATGATGCGCCACGATGGCTTCGGTTTGCTTGGCGTGGAGGTTCAAGTACTCGCAGGGGTCCAGTCGCTTGTGGGGATACGTGAGCTTTTCGGGGGCATTATCCTCAGTGTACAACGCCCCAGACAATGTTATTTTGCCTTTGAGCAGGGGGAGGGAAGTGGCCTTTGACATGCTGTAGTGGCATTGGAGGTGATGGAAATTGGAGCAACGGACGGTGTATGAAATTGCTGGGGAGTGGAGTTGGTGCAACCCCTGAGGTTGTTAGGCCTGAACTGATTGGAAGGTATGGCCGGCAACAACCATCAGAACAACAACCCATATTTTATCCAGGTACGAGAGTGCCGATGCATGCCAGTCCTTTCTTGGGATACGCACACTGCGGATGCTATCGCAGATCCCCGACTGCGTTCCCGGCCTCTTGTGTTGGGCCCACAGAAGGGCGAGTCAGGACCGGTCGAAACATGCGAGTCCTCGAAGGAACATAAAAATTGCCTAGATTGAGGATTGTATAATGAGAGATCCAAGGTGTATTGTTTCTTGAACCCATCAACCGTTCGTATTCGTGGGGGATTCCCCACCCATGTACATACTCTCACCATCTTTTACCACTTGGCGTCCTTGCTGTCAAGGAAGGCCTTGAGGATGGCGACGATCTTGTCCAGAGCAGCCAGGTACTCGCGCATCTCCTCCTTGACCTTCTCCTCGTCGGAGCCGAGCTTGCCGTAGAAGTCCTTGCGGTACGGGCAGGCGCTCATGGCGGCGCTGAAGACGGGCTTGATGAGGAAGCTGTGGTGCGGCTTGAGGGTTACGCCGTAGGCGCTGCGGAAGGACTCGGACAGCTCGTGGTCGTGGTTGGCCAGGTTCTGGCTCAGGGCGATGCATGTGAACTCGAGGCCCCTGCATTGTCCCAGGTATCAGCAGCGGTTCACCCATTGCGCAGCACCATGGCAGCTCACCTGACGAGCCAGAGCAACCCCTCGGTCGCAGTATGGGACTTGGTCTTGAGCTCGTTCCGCACGAGATCCTGGAGGTTCTGGGACTCGAGAGGCGCGGCGAGGAGCCGTTTCCGGAGTTTCTGTGTGTGGACGACATCAGCCGAGAGGGTCGAGAGCAGTGTGGCGCTTGAGGCGACGTACCTCAACATTGCCCATCATGTCCTTCTTGACCGGGGAGAAGGCGACGGAGCCGAGAAGATCTGCCATGCATCGCGTTAGCGCATCGGCGACTCGGTCTGCTTGCTGCCAGGTCCATAGGCATCCGTACCGAACATGGTGGTCAGGGACTCGGCAGCGTCGAGGAACTCGACGGTGGAGATAGCGTTGCCATTCTCGGCGTCAATTGGGACGGTGGTGAACGACTGCTTGAAGGTGTCGAGGTACGTGCCTCCTTCAGGGATCTGGGTGGCGGCCATGGTGTCTGACGGGTGAAGATGTGGTCGAGGGGAAGAGCAGCGAATACGGGCTGTTGGGAGTTGGAATTAGAATCAGGAGGCGGTCAGCTTGCTGGAGACAGGGACACCTCACGAAACTCCAACCCGCTAACAGCTTGCCCCGCCGCTGTTACCCCGCCCCCGCAGCCGTTGGCACCACTGCGCAAGAGTCGATGTAACGTGTGGAGCGTTAATCATGACAAAATGAACGCGATGCTCAAAATCATGGACTCGGTTTGGCCCGTCGACTATTTTGAGCTCTTGTCCAGGCAAACGCGGCTTCTTCCTGGGCTTTCCACGTCGTCTCGGGTGTCCATCGGCGATCGGTGTGTCGGGTTCCGGCCAGGCGTACATACCAGGGTTCTGTTGTGGAGTTTGATGGCCCAAGCTCCAAACCAGACCCACTAATGCCCCTGTTTGCTGAATCGCAGCGTCCACCTGCAGCATGATCAGCAGCCAGCTGCTGGGCCGAATCATCGAACCATTTTCCTCAAACCCCGCCACAATCCAAATACCTATCACCACCGCCACGCCGCACGCACTGGCAGCTAACATTAACCATGATTAGCAAGGTGCTCTCCAAGCTCTGTTCATGGACTATCCGAGCGACCAGGACCGAGCCGCCAGCAAGGATGGCTGTGACGCAGCAAACGTGATGTTGGGACATGGTGTCTCATACCCCGTCTCCAAGTTCATGACCGCCGAGGGACAATGGTGCCATTCCATAGATTGGTGACCACAGGAGTAACAATGGGGATGCCCGTGGCACATGGCGAGCAAAAGAGGGCTGGCTGTGCTGTGGCCGACGAGGAGAGATGGAATGCCAGCCGGGCATGCCTGGTTATCATTTGCTCGAGCGAGCCGGAAACCTGTTCGAACCGCTCCCGGCTTCCGCCACAGGGGCCGAGGGCGTGATGCGACCTTTTTTTTTTTTTTTTTTTTTTTTTTAAATTTTGGATCGATCCCGGCGATCACCAAGGTGGCCGCTCGACAAATCAGAACGCTCTGAGAGAATGTGTGTTTGTGCGGCGGGCCGGATCGTTGATTAGCATGAGAGGCGTCTCCGTGTCTGACCGCAGACTGGGTGCGCGCCGATAGTTGTCGGCACGGGCTTGGCCAAAAACAACTATGGGTCTCAGCCTCCCGAGCCTTCTCGAGTCCTCTCTCCCACACCATTTCCCTGTGGGAGCGGGCTGGTGGAACAAAACTCGGCACATGTCATGGGGTCACGGCTACAGACACACATGGACATAACGCTGGAATTAGGTTGTCTCTTTCTGCCAACATGGGGGAAAAAGAAAAAAGAAAAGGTCTCTCTTGTTCACCCACGCTACCATCTCAAGTCAAGCCTCGCTCTGTTTCCTCTCATATATGTCTCGGACCGCGATGTACGCAAAGGTCATGGCTGGCCCGATGGTAACCCCAGCTGCTGGGGACGCCGGGCCCATGACAGACGCAGTGGCATTCCCAGCGGCATAGAGGCCCGGTATGACACTGTGGTCTGGCCGAACAACCCGCGAGAGCTCGTCCGTCAACAGCCCGCCCTTGGTCCCCGCGTCTCCCGGGTATATCGCGATGGCATAAAAGGGCGGCAAAACGATCGGGCCGACATTCGGATGTCGAGCCGAGCTGTCTCCGACAAAAGTCTGGTGTCTGCCACGGCGGCGTCTGTCGAATTCCGAATGCGGACCGGTCTCGCACATCTTATTCCAATCTGCAATGGTCTTGTCCAGCCCTGCAGGGTTGACATTGATGCGGCTGGCCAGTTGCGATATCGTGTCGGCCCGATGGAGGGAGCCGGCGCCAACGCCAGGGTCGATGCCGGGCCCGAGGGACCCAAGGGTATAGCGCTGGCGGTAGTTCGAGTCCAGGATCAGCCACGCCGATCTCCTGCGGCGCATGTTGACCACGTGCGTGTACAGGGCACGGCCAGCGTCGCCGTATGGGTCTGGCTCGGACATGAATCGTACTCCGTCCTCGTCCACGATGATGCAATGTGGCTTCGATATCTCGAACATGGCAGGCACCGTCTGCCCGCTCAATGGATCGGCCATGATCGGGATCCACCATGCTTCGCCCAACAGCGCAGTCGCGGCGCCCGCCGTTTCCGCACACGCAAGCAGGGCATCGCCCAGGTCGCCGCCAGGCTGCGCGAGTGTCCATTTGGTTTGCGAAAGCGGCAGGTGTAGGTCGCGGAGGGCCTGTGACCGCGCGAAGCCGGCGGTTGCAAGAATGACTCCGTACTTCGCAGACACGGTTGCGACGGAGCCGGTGGAAAGCCGTACTTTGCCGCCCCGGACGTGGCCATCCTCCACGAGGAGGTCGATCAATGGCGTCCCCAGGTGGATGGATTGTTGGTTCTTCTCGTCTCGCAGGTACAATGCGAGAAGCTGCGCCACGAGCGAACATCCCATGTACGCGGCGGATTCCATGGTTGCTGCCACAGGCCCGGTGGGAGGCAATGGCCCGGGCCTCGTGAGGATGCAAAAGTCGTGGAAGTACTGGGCCGGGACCGACTGGGGAGGCCGACGGACCTTGTCCTTCCAGCTTCCCAGTGCCGAGGCGTCAACGGGCGCTGGATCGAGCGTACGGCCGCCAGATGGCAAGGCGCCCTCGACGTCAGAATGGTAGTCTGGGAAAGGCGACGGGTTTGCCGACCACTCGAATCCCTGGCTCGCGAGGAACTCGACCATTTCCGGCCCCTTGGTCAAGAAGGCGTCCACTCTGGCGTCGGACGATCCAGGGCCCCTCGGCCCATATCTCTCGAGCACTCCGTCCAGATACCTCCGTGCCGACTCGCCCGTGTCCTGGACCCCGGACCGCGTGGATATCATGTTGTTCGGAATCCAAACAGTGCCGCCTGAATATGAAGTCGTCCCTCCAATCTTGTCGGTTCGCTCAACGAGCAGGGTGTTCAAGCCCAGAGACCGTGCGACAACAGCAGCCGTGAGCCCAGTCACTCCAGTGCCTGCCACCAGGACGTCCACGTCGAAATGAGTTGCTGTCGCCATGTAGATGATCTGGGGAGCCAGTGGGCTTCCGACCAAGAGCGTTTGAGTCGAGTGCTCTTCTACGAATTACACGTATTCATGAGGAGGGGAGCGTCGGCTTACTTATACCTGTCGCAACTGCACAGTAAGTGTGTTGTTGCAAGCGGTGGAATCTTGTGGCCCATTCGCGCGCTCCGGGCAACGCAGGGAAGCAAGCAAACACGCAAGAGACTGACATATCACACTGCATGAGCCCACCGGCTTGCTCCAAACAGGCCCCCTGGGACTGGTGGCGGACGCAGCAGGAGCACAGTACGAAGTACCGGCGCAGCGCCGAAGGGGTCATCGTTGGATGTGGCGTCGGCGCAATGAGCGTCCTCGTTTGATAAGGGAGATGGGACGGCTGTTCACTGGCTGAATACCGGTAGGTAGATATGTGATGCGATGCCTTGCCTCGCGCCTCGTCCCTATCTTGAAAAACCTGTCACCCTTTTTAGACATGGTACCAAGCCCCGTCGTCGTAATAGGGTGTGTCCTAATATTAGTAGGGTTTCTGTTCATCGCTTTCGGTATTCTTTAGAGCTGGCTATACAGTGTCCGTTCGCGCCTCCACCCTGTTCTGCCTGCTTCGCCAGACCCATCGGCTATCCTACTCGCCCCCGCCGTTCGACACGGCCCAGCAGCGCCTTGGATTCAGGGAGTCTACCAGCTGAGCGGTGCGTGGTCCGATTTATGAGATGCCACCTAACTCTTGAGGACAATAGATTTGAGCTACCAACTCCAAACAATACAAAATAGATGATACTCTAGGTTTAAATCGACTCGCCGCACGAGGCTTACCCAACGTACTGGCTCGCAACTGCGTCGCGGCAGAGCTACCTAGGTACCTCCGGGGTCAGGTCCAGGCATTATCAGCCTCGCCCTCGTCGGAGTGCAGGACGATGGTCTCGGGAGTGACATAATCGTGGTTCTGGCCAGCCCACGCAAGACCTGGCGCTTGTGAATGAAGGAGGCTCTGCTCCAGTTCTGTTCCTGCCTCAGACTTGGTGTGGGGTCTGGCCTTACAGCCAATCCGCTGGCGTTGCGGGTGAAGGAGGCTCCACTCCAGTTCTGTCTTCCCAGATTTGGTGTGGGGCCACCCTGCTCGGCCAGAACCAGGGATGGGGTTAAGTATGGCCAGCTCAGGGGGCATTGTCAAGAAGCAGCCAACACCGACCTTGGCTCGGCTCGAAGCACGAGGCGCGTTAGGTCCAGCAGGGAACGCAATGGCGCTCGGATACCGGCGGACCGACGCAGAGGCTTGGTTGCATTATTTCCGTAACGCCAATGGCATTACGCGTCAGATTCCTGCAAATATCGGATTCCCGTCCTGCAGGGCAGCCTGGGCAGCACAGACAGGAGCCCTCGAACACGGGTCCCATGACGTCATATCGAGTTTACCTGTCCTCCTCGACCGCCGTTCGCAGCTATTTCTTGGTGTGACTTGACGGTGGTTCTTCAAAAGCATTGTTTGACGTAAAAGCGTTGAAAGCCGAAAACAACTTCTGTAATATGTCCCCGGAGAACGCCAATGGCCAGCTCTCGGACAAACCAGACTGACTCGCAATCTCAATCTCGATCAACACACGCACCACCAGTTGACCAATCCCCGTAGCTGTCGACTACCTCGATACTTCACTCAAAATGGCCGAGGTATCGAGTGCCGACGGATCTGATGGCAAACACCATGGGCACCATGAACTGGGCAACAAGCTGAAGCTCCCCTTCCGGGAGCTCAAGGAGAAGCTCCACCACAACCACCACCTGAGCGATGTCAAGGTCCACCTGGTGCACAAGAAGTAAGGTGGCCTGGTGCTGTTTTGACGAAGAGATGCTGACCGTCACCGGGCAGACACAAGATTGGCAAGTTTGCGAACTTGGTGGGACCACCCCTGAACCTTTGCGGCCACCAAGACCACCACCGCTAACCCCTCGAGCAGTTCAACCCCGAGCATCGCCATGACGAGGAACACGAAAAGGCCTGCGACGAGAAGCGCACCAAAATTGGCGAGTCACACCGCTTCCAGTCCTACTTCCCCGAGCGGGATGGCAATATGGTGAAGTGGTATGTCGACGGCAGGGACTACTTCTGGGTGAGCATTCCTGTGACCAAGTCTCGAACCCCGTTCACCAACACAAGAACAGGCCGTTTCAGTCGCTCTCGAGCAGGCAAAAGAAACCATCTACATTGCCGACTGGTGGCTGTCACCTGAGCTGTTCCTTCGCCGCCCTCCTTACTACAACCAGGAATGGCGGCTCGACCAGGTCCTCAAGCGCCGCGCAGAGGCGGGCGTCAAAATCTACGTCATTGTGTACCGCGAGGTTGAGGCTGCTCTCACCTGCAACTCGATACACACGAAGCACGCCCTCCAGGCCCTCTGCCCCGAGGGCTCCCCTGGCTTTGGCAACATCAAGGTCATGCGCCACCCAGACCACAACGTCTTGGAGAACGCCGCGGATATGACCTTCTACTGGGCCCATCACGAGAAGTTTATCGTTATCGACTACGAGACGGCCTTCATCGGCGGCTTGGATCTCTGCTTTGGCCGATGGGACGACAATCAGCACGCCCTGTCCGACATGCACCCGGAGGGCGTGAGGAACGAGGTGTGGCCCGGCCAGGACTTCAACAACAACCGGGTCATGGACTTCAAGAACGTCCAGGACTGGAAGCAGAACGAGCTCAATAAGGAGGACTCGGGCCGCATGCCCTGGCACGACGTTGCCATGGGCGTCATCGGGCCCTGCGTCTACGACATTGCCGAGCACTTTGTCCTCCGATGGAACTTTGTCAAGCGGGACAAGTACAAGCGAGACAAGCGGTTTGAGTGGCTCGAGTTGGAGGGTCGCCAGGGCGACGACGAGGACCTGGTCGGTGTTCAGCGGCCGACTCACCCGGTTGGCGGGTATGTGCTGCATCCCCTCACTCCCATGGCGAACAAGCACGTCGAGAACCGAGGGACGGTGCATGCCCAGCTTGTGCGATCCAGCGCCGACTGGTCGAGCGGCATTCTCACCGACCACTCCATCCAGAACGCCTACAGCGAGATCATTCGCAACGCACAGCACTACGTCTATATCGAGAACCAATTCTTCATCACCGCCACCGGCGACCAGCAGGCCCCCATCCGCAACACCATCGGCAGGGCTATCGTCGACGCCGTGCTGAGGGCAGCCAAGGAGGGCCGCAAGTTCCGCGTCATCATCCTCATTCCCGCCGTGCCCGGGTTCGCTGGTGACCTGCGAGAAGACGCGGCCATCGGCACCCGAGCCATCATGGACTACCAGTACAAGTCGATCTGCAGGGGCGAGCACAGCATCTTTGGTCAACTCGAAAAGGAAGGCGTCGATCCCAACCAGTACATCTTCTTTTTCAACCTGCGCAGCTACGACCGCTTGAACCGGACCACCGCGGTCAAAAAACAGGAAGAAGAAGCGGGGGTCAAGTACCGCGACGTCCAACGGGCCCACGCCGAAGAGGTCATGGGCGAGGGCATCCACGGGACCATCGACACCGAAGGCGGCCGCGACTCGCACATGGGCCACAAACACGAGCATCGTGACCAAAGCCGCCAACCCCCAGCCCCCAGCGGCGAGCTCCAAGAAAACGTCGCCGACGAGCGCCGCCCAGACAACGAAGTCAAGAACATGGACGCCCGGCGCCGCTTCGAGGCCGCCGCCGACGGCGGCGAGAACAAGCCCAACACGCCGAGCGACCGCGAGGCCACTGTCGCGCACCACGCCATGGCCGGGCAGGGCCACGTCTCGGACATCCCCTGGGACGGCGACGAGGAGGACGAGGTCAACCACTGGATCCAGGAGGAGCTGTACATCCACGCCAAGCTGCTCATCGCCGACGACCGCGTCGTCGTGTGCGGGTCCAGCAACCTCAACGACCGCAGCCAACTGGGCTACCACGACAGCGAGCTGAGCATCGTCATGGAGGACACGCGGCGGGTCGCGTCGCGCATGGGCGGGGAGCCGTTCGAAGCCGGGTGGCATGCGGCGTCGCTAAGGCGGTATCTCTGGCGGGAACACCTGGGGTTGCTGCCGCCGCAGGATCTGGACGGGAGTGAAGACCCCAATGCGCAGCCGCCGGGGGACGACTCGCCGAATGATGTGCATGATAAGGATGAGAGCTGGAAGTTTGTGGAGGACCCGCTGAGTGATGAGCTGTGGGAGATGTGGACGTCGCGGGCGACGAAGAACACCGAGGTGTTTAGGCAACTGTTCCATGCGGATCCGGACGATCATGGTGAGTTTTTTGGTGTCTTGTGAGATGCCGAGGGCGAACGAAGCTGACCGCGACAGTCGAAACGTTTGACGACTACAACGGCTACATGCCGAGCAAGGGCGTCGAGGCCGGCCACATCTTTGATCGCATGATCCCGCCGCACGAGGTGCGCGCGAAGCTGGACACGATCAAGGGGCACCTGGTGTGGATGCCGCTGCAGTTTCTCAGGGATGCCCCCATGGCGGAGAAGGGGTTGCAGGTGAATTCGTGGACGGAGAGTGTTTATACTTAGGGTTTTGGGTGCCCCGTGTGTTTGTTTACTAATATCTTGGGTTCTTGTCGTCTAATCCTCGGTCTCGGATCTTTAATAGTGGCGAAGGGTTGCAATCAACTTAGTCTTGTTCTCACCGCAACAATCCTCTCCCAACGCGGGGCATATCTGACTACAGAGATCTGAGTGCTGCTCTCTCTTGGCGTGAGGATGACATCTGCATCCTCCCTCGCCCTGCCGACGATCCCTCTCCCGATTGGCCTCGCTAGACCAGCCCGCATCTCGCTGGCAGCTCAGCTCATGCATGGACGCCAAGCACAGCGACGGCAGCCATTCAGGGGTTGAGCAAAGTGAGACAGCATATGCCCATTCCATGTCGCGTACTGTGATAGAAAGTTGTTTGCATCGCGTAGTCAGCGCCGCGAGAGGGGCTGGCTTTCGTGGAAGGGTGAACGTGAGGGCGTATTTGGCGCTCGACGCCGAGTATTTAACCCGCCGTCCTCGTCGTGACAATGGATCGTGACGTTTCTCTTCATCTCTGGTCTTTGCCGCCCCCGAAAGCCATTGCCCTCCCTAGTGACATCCCAGAACCCTCAAAATGTATCTCCCAGTCTTGACCCTGCTCCTCACCCTCCTCCCTGGAACCCTCACCCTCCCCACGAAGTCCACAAGGGACACAACCTCCTCCTCCTCCTCCCGTTCCTGCGGCCGGCGCAACACACCCCGCTACTGCGCCGGCACAAACCGTACGTCAATCTCCATCACTCCCTCCTCATAAACCCACCTTTCCCCTGCACGTCCCCCATCCCCCAACC
>Ga0247824_10000461_pt1 | contig 20015 bp, 11 predicted proteins | sample 13C_PalmiticAcid_FD_194412 | JGI IMG/M metagenome (GOLD analysis project Ga0247824, IMG submission 194412) | Soil microbial communities from agricultural site in Penn Yan, New York, United States - 13C_PalmiticAcid_Day48 | ecosystem: Environmental > Terrestrial > Soil > Agricultural land...
GGGGTATTGGGGGGGGGGGTTCCTTACTACAGGCGAGGAGGTGGAAAATGGTTTGCCGCTTGGAAGGGAGGGTGTAGAGCCTTTCTAGGGACAAGACAACCGTCGCAGAGGGCGATTCGGACAAGACAAGAATGCGGAGCATAGCGACGACATCGGATGGCGAGAACATGTCGTATCGGACAAGCGTGATGCCGGCGGGCGTCAGCCCTTTGATGGACACCTGAGCGGGATACGCAGCGTGGGTAATGTGAATAGGCTCAAGCTTGAGCATCTCGGACGGCGGCTTTGAGCCCGCATGTCTGAGGCAGCCTCGGATCGAGGGCATGATGTCTTCCTCGACGGGGACGGTAGGGTCCGCGCCGAGGTCCATCAGTCTCTGAAGAGCGTCGATGCGCGAGTTCAACACGGCGAGGTGGATGGGAAGAACCCTCTTGCCAAAACCACTACCGCTGCCCGTCACGTCTCCCAGCTTTTGATGGAGGCATTCAAGCATGAATCGCTCTGTGCCGACAGGTTTGGGCATCCAGAAGAGAAGATGCATCGCCGACATGCCTCTGTCCGACGTCAGGGCGTGGACATCCGCCCCCGATGCAATCAGGAACTCAAAGACCTCCCTTTGTCCATGAAGAACCGCGGTGTGCAGCGGAGTCTGCCCCTTGTGTCTGATCTCGACACTGACGCCTTCCTTGACCAGGTACTGCGCGATATCCACATGCCCGTTCATGGCTGCTGCCCAGAAGAGTTGTGCGTCCGACTCTGGTTGGTATCTCCTCATCAACGACAGTACCTCGTCCAACGCCTCGATCGCCCCGCGCCGGCCCGAGAACCTGAGTCGCCGTTGGGGGCTGTCGGGCTCCATGGCCATCAAACCCAGCGGTGTCTCGGCAAACACGGCTCTTCCGAGCTGGCTGCCATGGCGTTCATAAAACATCTCAAGGATTTGGATGTTTAGGCAAGGTTCGTCCAAGACAGCGACGGTGAATGCCTCGGGGAGCAGGCTGTGGAGCCGCCCCCTATTCTCAACGTGAGCGGCCGCATCGGGCAACCGTGGGAACTCGGCCCCGAGGTCCAGGAACACCCTCACGACGTGCTCGTTCCCGTGATAGATGGCCCACCGGAGTGGCGTGAGGGACGCGCCCCGAACCTCGGGCATCAGGTGCCGGATAAAAAGCTCGGGTCTGGAAAGATATTTCTCTCGAGTGACGGGTCGCTCCGGACCCGGAACGCCGCCAAAGAACACCGAGAGATAGTCCTGCGCGAATCTTGACCCGTAGCCAAGATGGACCTTCTTATTGACATCAAACCCGCGGCTGACAATGGCTCGTGCCAGCGGCTCGATGTAGTGAGCCGGGAGGTGGTGCAGCTGAAAGAGAAGGTCCGGCGTGCTCTTCTCGTTGATGTCTGCGCCTGCCTCCAGCAGCGCCATCACCATTTCGCCCTGACCGGCTGCCAGAGCGACGGGTATGTACGTGGCAATGGGAACCTCGGGGGCGGTGCGTTTCTGCACTTCAAGATGCAGGCGTAAAAGTTCCACCGAGCCACAACAACACACTCTGCGCATCGCCGCGTCGAGGACTCTGTCTTCTCGTCCCAGTTTCAGCGCTCCAGCGGCCGAGTCCACGATAGAAGATGCGTTATCGTCTGAGTCCATAACCAACGATGCGTTATCGTCCGAGTCCATAACCAACGATGCATCATCGTCCGAGTCCCGGACCCTGTGTCGCCCCTGTAATCCCGTTGCCATTGCGTCCTCGTCTGCGGTGGGTAAAGCATGGTCGCCCATTCCTTGTGATCTCGTTCTGCTCGAGTATCCGGACTCCGAGGCCAGGGGTGGAGATGGAGATCTCGAGGATGCGTATGCAAACCTGCCCTTCGTCTCTGAACCCTCCTTTTCATCCCACTCTGAACTCTCCTCCTCGTCCATCTCCATGGCGTCCTCGTTTGTCTCCAACGCCTCCTCGCCTGTATCGGAAACCTCGTCGTCCATGCCGGAAGTCTCATCGTCCAGGTCGAAGACTACCTTGCGTGTCCTGTCTTGTCGTGGCGGCTCCAGTGCCGCAGCGTGCCCATCTATAGTGAGTGAAGCATCCTCGCCCATGGTTGGTGAAGCCTCCCGATCCGTTTCGACACTTTCCTGATCTGATGGTGCGTGGGCGCCATCAGATGCCATTCCGGGAGCATGTTCGTCAGATTCCCCGGTGAGAGCGTTGTCAGCCCGTAGAATGTGAGTGCTCGAGGCAGGACTCGCACGGAAAGGAGAATCCTCTTCCTCGTGGACTTCACGAGGGATGCGCGCAATTGGCTCCCGCTGTGCGGGCTGATCGTCTACGTCGGATGACGCAGGACTCGAAAGTCGGAGAGAGCCAGCGGGTGACGAGGTGTCCAATGCTCCTCCTGCTTGCTGCCCCGAAACTTTTGGGCTGTGGTAGCCAGGTTTAGCGCTCGGTATGGGCACGTAATACTTTGGTGCGTCCCCGCCTGTTGGGCAGGAGAAGAGAGCATTCCTCAGTGCCTCGCTGTACACCCCCTGGTTGTTCTCCATCAGCTCCTCAAACGCCCAGTGGGAGCCATATGCCGCTTCGCGGACCAGCCAGTCCGTGTCCTCGGGCCGCTCGGGATACACGCGCCCGTACGATCGATAGAGTCTTTGCACCACAGCACGGGCTTTGCGGTTTCCTCCGAGAGCGGCGGAGCGTACCCATTCGAGCCCCCTGTCAATGTTTCGGTCGACACCAAAACCTGACAAGATGCAGATTCCAAGCTCGAAGGCAGCGTGTGCTCTCAGAGACACAGGGTGCTTGTGATTCGTCGCGATTCGGGCAATACATGGTGCGATCCGTTCCTGGCGTGCTTGGGGAACCGCACTAAAATATCTGGCGCCGTAGAAGAACTATAAAACGAGAGTAGTTGTTGAGCGTGTGTTGATGTTTTGGGTTTCTCGTCAAGCATGAGTGCTTACCTCTCTCGCCAGATAGAACAGCGAGTCGTAGTATGACTTGCTTTCTATTGACGCATAAATTAAGTACCATGGAGGCTACGAGCAGTGCAATGCCCTAATCTGCGGTTCCTTACCTCTCAGTTCCAAGTTTTCGGCCTCACTCTCGGGATCCTGGTTGGGGAATTTGGCATTCTCGATCTCATGCCTCAGCCACAGGGCAAAGTTCTTTTCAGGGTTGATGAAATTGGTATTTTCGACCACCTCACTCTCGGCAAGCGTTGGAATTTCCGAGGCGGGTCCAGGCCTACTCGAAGAGAGCAGTTTGTTGCTTGAGACCGCACCTGGAACACGGAGGCGCTCCAACTCAAGGGAGCGATCGCAACGCCAGATGGTGTCTACGAGTCTGGTCGCCCAAATCAGGAAGCGAGAGGTGTCCGGTCCCAGATCTGCGTTAAACAGTTCGCGAGTGTTGGTGTGGTCTGAATCTTGGAACGACCAGGTAGCTAGGTGCTCCGTTGTCTACGGGAACCTTCATGTTAATATGGAAACATGGCCATATATTCAGGGGGTGAAATCGAAAAGAAGAAACGTAGCTCTCACGTTGGCTAACACTCCCGACATGGAATCAGGAAAGACTAGTGGCGGGTTCTGAAGCGACAGGAGGAGGGTCAATTTGAAGTCGTGAAGGCTGTACACCTCCTGGTATGAGGGCCGAAGCTGCTCGTTGTTGAATTCGTCGAATGCCCTTCAAGAGCAAATCAGCATCATCTTCCACCCCTGGCGACCAACTGCAAGAAGTCGCACGTACTCGAGGAAGAATTTCTCCCAGTACTCTACCGAGATAGGCGATGTTCCGGCATTGCCTAGCACGGAGACCTTCTCAAACAACGTTGTGATTCTGGAGAACCATCGGGGAAGGACGACATGACCAAGTGTTTGTCGGTCGCCAGCACGATGGTGGATGGGAAGGGCATAGAAATTCTCAATCTCTGACTGGAGCCAGAGGATGGGTTTCCCTGCTAAGATGGAGAAGGTCTCTTTGCGGAGGCTTCCCTCCAGCAAGCGGCGAGGCAATTCCGGAGGAGGCTCGGGTTTGGTTGTCGCCGCGGTGCCCTGTTTTGAAGCGCTTCCGGTCTGGTTGTGGCTGAAAAGGTCCTGAGGTGTCCTGGCTGGTGGTATGTAGAGCTGGAGCCGACGCATTCGTCGTCTCTGGCACCCCCTTGGCGCGGAAATGATGTGACAGTCGTTTGCAGGAATCGATGGCTCATGGATCTGATGCCGACGCATTTGCCGTCTGCGGTGGCCCCTCGGCGGTGGTTCATGGCTGGTGCGGTAGTCACTCACGGAGACTGGTGGCTCGCCTGTCAAAATCCGGTTGGGGGATGGGGCTGCTCTCGCATCTTGGCCCCTGAAACTCGCCAGATACTGGGCAAAGGCCTCGACCATTGCAGACGTGGAGATGTCATAACTGACTTTATGGGTGCCATAACGGGGCGAGAATGTACGGGCCTTGTCCGTCTTGTCCAAAAGACAGAAGCAAACGGGTTCCCAGTGCCCTTGTTCCACTTCGCAATCAACAACGCGGACTATGGGCACCCAATCCCCGGAGTCCGAGAGCCTGTCGAGTCGGAGAGTGCTGTGGCATCTGGCCTCGGCGTAGGTCGCTGGAGTGTATTCTGTGACCCCCCGAGAGTCAAACCAGTCAGGTTGAAGCAGATCGACTTCTTCTGCATTACTGTGGCAGGAGATGTGCACCTGGTAATCCCCGCCACGTTGCGACTTCGGGTGGGAGCCATCTCTCGGCTTGTCGCCTGTGGCGTATCCCCACACTCTGAGGAGGGCGGGTCTGAAAACACCATAGAGCTCGGAATCAAGAGAGGCCATTTGGTCCAGATAGGTGGCAAAGGAGCACCTGGTGACTGAGTTGCGACCTCTCAAGGCGCTGGATGTTGGATCTTGAGGTTTGTTTTATCTGTCGGACGTTGAGTCTTGGCGTACATGCTGTTCTTGGGCTTGGGGAGGGAATTTGCGGCCCGACGGCCTGCTTGGAGAAACTTGACAGCCTCGGGCATGCATTCGTGCTTGCTGAGAACCAATCAACTGAAGTTACTAAACTCCGGTCCACCTCCTCCTTCGTGTAGACCGGCGGCAAACAACCTGGAAATTAGACTTTGGGATTTCAACCAAAACTTGGAACTCTTTTGCCCTCCCCGTTCGAGACACCTGGCCAGACATCAACAATGGACGCCGTGTCGACAGCATGGAGTATCTTCAGCACATGCTATCAAGTGTATCAAGTCGTCGACGAAGCGATCGAACTCAACACCGAGTCGAAGGTTTGGAATGTGCAGATGCGAGTCGAGCGGGTCAGGTTCGAAGTCTGGGGCAGGACACTCGGGTTCCTCGATGAGAAGACTGGGTGCCCCAAGTCCCTGGACAAGGCCGACTTGGCTATCGACAACGGGGGGCTGAGCAGCATTGTCGAGCTCGAGACGGCAAACAAGCTCATCTGCGACCTTCTTCAGGCAACGGCCTCGGCGCTTGACGAGTTCCGCGAGGCCGCTGAGAAGTACAGCCTAGAGGCCAAGGGCGATGAATCTCCATCTCCTGCGACGCCGACCGGCCGACGTGGGAAAGCAGCAGCAGGGCTGAATAAGGCCTGGCTGAACACGAAGCTCTTCACCAAACACGTCGCATATGTGGTGATGGACAAGGGCCTGGTCGAGAAGCTCATCCAGAAACTGGGCGGTCTCAACGACTCTCTAGAAAAGCTTCTGACGCTTTCCGAAAAGGTCCAGTACGCCAAAGCCGTTTCCTCGGGTGTCCTGGTCAGGTATCGGCACCCCGGGGAACTTGACGCAGTGATAAACGCGCTGGCCGACGGTGAACAGAAGCCCAACCAATCCGGCATCCTGATGGCATCGGCGCGTGTCAAACAGCTCTGCATCGGTATCGATTCGTCACAGAAAAAGAGTTGGGATGTGGATCAAACGATGGATCCTCCAGCCGGCGCCGAGCCAGGGAGCTCCAAAGTGGCTCTGAACCTCGTACGGGGCTTCCAGGCGCCCATCAAGACGGAGCAGGACCATCACTGGCCAATCAGTCTTGCCACTTACACGACTGGCGCGGAAACGGCACAACGGGTCATGATCGAATGGCGCAGCGCCGCGCCTAGCGCGGCTCGGTTCGCCATTGAGCAGTCTGAGCTCGTCAGGAGGCGCGACGCCATAGTCCAGCTGCTGCACAAGACCAGCACGATGGCGGGTGCTGGAGATTACCGGCTTCTCGACTGCCTCGGCTACATCGAGGGCACGGGTCGTGACGGATCGCGCGGGACCAACGTTGTCGGCTTCCTGTCTCTCTTTCCCGACTGGGCCGACGAGCAGGGCGAGCCGGTCACGCTGCGCACCGTCCTCCAGGAGTCTTTCGACAATGTGAAGTCGGGCACGAGACCCAGTCTCCCGACCCGGTTCCATTTAGCACGGCGCCTCGCCAACGCACTCTACCAGCTCCAATGCAGCAACTGGCTGCATCGTAACCTGAGCAGCCACCAGGTGGTCTTCTTCCGCGACAAGGAGAGCGGCGCGGTGCGGCTCGACGAGCCGTACCTGATCGGCTTTCAATACTCGCGGCCAGACGACAACCACAAACACGGATCAGGAGGCATCGTGGCTTCCGAGGGCTTCAGAATCAACAACAACTTCCCCGAACTGTACCTGCCGGCCGAGTTTTACCTCAGCGAGGAGAGGCGGTATCGGCGCTCCGACGACGTGTACAGCATGGGCGTGTTGCTGTTCGAGATTGCCTTGTGGGAGCCTGTGCAGATCCTTCATGTCCAAGGAGATGATGTGCAGAAAACGGCGAGCAAACTGCTGGAGATAGCATCGAGCGAGTTGCCGTCCGAGGTGGGGGAGCTGTATTCGGGTGCGGTTCTGAGGTGTCTCCGGGGGCTGCGGGAGGGGGAGGTTGCAGCAGTGAAGCCATTTGAGAGAGCCGGAGAAGCACAGAGATATGACGGGAGGTATCGTGGAGAGGATCCAGAGTATGGACTTGAGGTTGACTTTCTGTGGAAGGTGCTGCGTGAGATAGAAAAGTGTCGCGTGTGACTGCTTCTAGCTAGCAACTCTTTCAGACATACTAAAAAAAAATTTATAAAAAAAAAAGAATTTGAGGAAGAAAAGAAGAGAAAGACGAGGAAGACGAGGGAGACGAGGAAAAGGGATAAAGTCTCGACATGAAAGATTTTCGGATTTATTTCAAACAAGCATGGTTCTGTCAAGATACCTATGGCGGTCGATTTGGGATACATCTGCCTTCTTTCCAATTTGAATGTTCTTGTACAGTTTGGTTGCAAGGAGCAATCAGAGACAAGAGGTGAAGTGGGATCTTGACGGAACTTGATCTGGACCCACACAAGCTTTCGGGAGCTGAGGGCCAATAGTGTCGCGCCGTGGTGGGAGGCAGTGGGGCGCGTGGTACGATGGACCCGGGGCTCGGCCTGCCCTCCACCGCCGAGCGCCGGGCCGGCCCCCAAAAATTCGAGCTGCTTTTTCGGGGCAGGCAGCTCCAGTGCGACAAGCTACACCAACGCTGCACCACTCGCACCAGGCACCACTCCGGGGAGCTTCCCTCTCCCGACACCAGCCCGCCTCCGCTCGCATCGCAAGTCAGCCTTGCTCTCTTGACAACCTGGAAGCCGCCGGTTTGACGTACGCCCACCTCGCCTCAACCTTCAACCTTGAGTTCCGACATCTGCCCCGTCGACTGCAACGCGTCTACTATGATCACGGGCGCCCGCGCGCATTTTCTCGAGCTTCCTCACCGCGATACATAAGGGGCACCGTCAGATACTCGCTGCAGACCATGCGACGGTAGCACGGCCAAATCACCTGTCATTTTTGGGATTGAGTGGGCTGTCCGTCTGGCCGTCTCCTCTTCCGCCATGCTGGAGAGGACCGCGACGAGCATCGAGCCGTGCAGCAGCAGCCTCCAGCGAGTCCTCCCCTCCGCCAGGTCCTGCTTGCAGAGTCGCCGCAAGCTTCATACCGCCTTTTGGCGTCATGGAGCCGCCGAGTTCGAGCTCATCGACGCCTGCCAGGCTCTCGTGCGCCAGGCCCCGGCCGAGTCAACGATGCACACGACCCCAGCGAACCGCAACAAGAGACCCGAGACCATGACAGCTTCCGGCTTCCTCCTCGACTTTCTATACCCGAGCGGAACCGCTGCCCTCTTGCGCAGGCCATTCCCCATATACCCGGTGCGTTTGGAGTCGGGATCAAGGACGCGGGGTCACATGTCGCGTCTCTTCACGTCCGCAGTCCCTCAACGCTCAGATCAGCCGCCAAACCGTCAGATCTTTGATGACGAGTTTGCCGTTTTGGAGGAGGCAGTGGAAGAGGCAGTGGAGGAGGGTGTCCAAGAGGAGGATGATGATGCTTGGGGTGCGAATGCCGACAGGTTGCGGAAGCTTCTCCGGTCCGACCACGCTGGTGCCTACGATCAGATCTTCCAGCTCTACACGACACTCAACTCGGGCCTGAAGCAGGAATTTATTACCGATGTTCTGCTCGCCATCTCGGCCTCAACCCGGCCAATCGAAGCCTGGAGGGTCGTGGATTTGTTTTCCCACTACCAGGTTGATGACTGGACCGAGGAGCTTGTCCGTGGGGCAGTCAAGGCGCAGCTCACATTGCACAAGGTCCCGGAGGCGATGGCCATCTTTAGAACCGCCATGGAACACCGCGGTTTTGGAGGCGCCCTGGATTATATCGCCGCCTACGGCTTCGAGCTGTCGTCATGGGATATGATTCTCGAGGCGTGGGGGCTTTACTTTAAGATCCACGGGGATGTAGAGCCCGTGTTTGAGCCACCGCCTACGCCAGTCGCCGAATCAAATGCTCAGCCGGCGGCGACGCAAGCTGCAGAAGTCGGGACCGAATCAACAACTGCACAGAATCCCGAGTTTGAAATCGAGCCCGCGGAGGCACAGAATACACAGGCTGCGACTGAGCCGAAAGCTGTGAAGGACTTGAAATCCATGGCCGAGCCGATAGCAGTTCAGGACCCTGCTTCCACTGCTGCGTTGGTGGCTGGACCAAGGCCAGACGTACCTCCAGTCGACAACGGACACGACTACCCGGCTCTGGCAACAACGGCAAAGTTCGAGGCAAAGGTGAGGGAGCTGTATCAGTACCTTGAGAACGACCCCGAGCGCTTGTCAGAACGCACTGCCCTCGTCGACTCCTTTCTCAAGCATCTCATAAGACATTCGATGGACCTGTTCCGGCCCTCCGATGTTGTCTTTATGTTGGATCGCGCCAAGGATCCGCACACTTACGAGCGGTTCATCATAATCAACGCGGAACAAGGTCGCAAGAGGCTTGCCGGCGATCTGTACAGAAAGTACCGGTCGCTTCCCGACGTGCTCGTGGCCATTTCTGTCCTGCGGGTCATGATTGATGTTTTCTTCCCGCACAATGTTGCAGGCATGGAACAGCTGCTTGAGGACTGGTACCGCGGCCATGGCCGCTTGGACGAGAGGGCGTACCATAAGTTCATGGCCTTTTATGGAGGGCGCGGCGATGTCAAGTCAATCATGCGGCTGGCTGGGGAGTATGCCAAACACTATGACAGCAAGGTTGAGGAGGACCCAAAGTTCGTCACGACCCTGATGAATGCCCATGCTGTCAGGGGCGATCCTGAAGCGGCCCAACGGGTCATGACTGAAGCCGCCGACAAGTCCGGCGAGCCACCCGAGATCAAGCAGTGGAACATCCTCATGAACGCCTACACGAAAGCAGGCGATTATGGGGGAGCCATCGATCTCTTTTCATACATTTGCAACGAGCTGGAGCCTGACGACTACACGTTCGCGACCATGATGAGTATGGCCGGTTTCCGCGGTGACCTTCAATTCACTCTTGAACTCTTTCAACTTTCGAGAGAGCGAAACGTTCAGCCCACTATTGCCATGATGCGGGCGTTGGTGGAGGCGTATTGCCAGAACGACCGGTTCGCCGAGGCTGAGAAACTGTGCGCCAGGGTTACCAAACAACGAGACATACCTGGCGACATCACCTTCCTCTGGAACGCCCTCATTCGACACAACGCGAAGCGGCGGGATTTGACCACGGTGAACCGGCTGCTGGAGTCTATGTCGTCCCAAGGCATTGCCTACAACCAGGAGACTTACAGTCACCTCCTCCTAGGGCTTCTTTACGCTCGCCAGTCGCATCACGCCATGCACCTGCTCCGAGTCGCTAATCGCGAGGGTGTCTTCGAGCCCACGGCGGACCACTTCGTCCTCCTCATGGCGGCCTTCATCAACAGCGGTGAACCGCACATGGCGCTGAAGACGAACGATCTGATGGCGAAGATGAATTACCCCCACTCGGCAATGCGCATGACCAAAGTCATTGACGCCCTGGGAAGATGGCAGCAGCTCCCCTCCAGCAAACGGCGGGGCCTCAGCGGAGACCACTTCCTGAAGAGGATCCTCCGTGATTTCTACAAAGCCATGGAGAGGGAGGACCAGGGCTCGCCCGACGACATCCGCTCCGTCATCAGTCTCTACTCCAAGGTGCTCTTCATCCTGACACAGATGCGCGAGCACGCCACGGTGCAGCAAATCATCCAGCTCCACAACACCCGTTATCCCGCCCGCGCCACCAACGAAACCCTCCCCCTCAAGCTGCTCCACCAGATCATGCTCGCCGACTTCTTTGAGAAGAAGTTTGACCGCGTCCGGGAGACGTGGGATCTCATCCTCCGGAGAGCAAGCAAGCGCTACCAGCCCGCCTCCTCCTTCCTCAACCCCGACCAACAGGACCAAGACAGCCCCGACAACGACTCGTCCTCGAAGCCCGTCGTCCACGCCCAGCGCTTCCGCCTCGGCGACCCGCTCAAAACCATGCAGCGCCTCTACCTCGAGGAGCAAGACCCCGACGGCCTGCTCAACCTCGTCGCGACCGTCCGCCGCCGCGGCTTCGACCTCGACAGCAAGAACTGGAACTACCACGTCCAGGCGCTCGCGCGCCTCAAGAAGTGGCGCGAGGCCTTCACCGTCTGCGAGAAGGTGCTCATGCCGCAGTGGACCGGGTGGTACGCGGTGCGCGCCGAGGGCCGCAGCAAGAACCAGGTGCCGCTCGAGCTGCGGCGCGCGGGCGAGAACCCGCAACGGCCCCGGCCCATCGCGCATACCCTGCTGGTGCTGGCCAAGGAGTACATGGACCTCGAGCAGATGATGCTCTGGTCGCACGAGGCCAACAGGGAGTTCAAGTTCATCAATGAGAGCTGTCCCAAGACGGTGCGGGCTGTCACGAGCATGCACCGGTCCGGGTCGAGGCTGGAGGCGCAGATCTTTGGGGAGGGAAGGAGGAGGGGGTTGGAGGAGGTAGACCGCGGCGAGGCGGAGCAGGAGGGTGTCAAGGAGGGTGAAAATGAGGGCGAGGAGGGTCAGGGCGGGATCCAAGTGGAGAGTGAGCGGCAGGAAAGAGATGAGATGGTATGGCGGGGTGGGAGGCTTGTGCGGCCCGACGTGAAGAGGAGGGTGAGGGCGCGGCGCGAGACGGCCTGGACGCAGGGTGGGTTTTTGAATGTGGGTGACTCGGCGCCGCAGCAGCAGGGAGAGATGTCCGAGGAGGATATTGTGAGTGCGTTGAGGGCGGAGGAAGGAAACAGCAGCTCGACAGGGGAGGGTGTATGATACGACCGAGGGGATGGGGGGTTGTGATGTCTGTATGTTATTTGTATTGCTGATGTAGGATTTTGTATGTAGCACGCTGGTTGGATAGAAGTGTACAGAGGGATGGCCAAAAGTCCACTTGGACACATGTATTATCAAAGGTGTGGGAAGAAACAGATGCAAGTCAGCCAAAGTCATTGTCATCCCGATATATGGTGCCGAAATACAGAATACGATACGGGTACTCTGTACGTACATTGGTAAAGTACGATCGCTTTGCACCCCTGCACCTCAGCTCCAAGCTGCTGTGACGCGACCGGAATCATTCAAATAAATGTTCACAGTGCATTTGATCGGAGCAGCTCTTTTTCAGCCTACGCAACCGACCATGTCGACGAATTCTTTCGCCGCAGTATAACTTCGCCCTCGGTCAACCACCCCATGGAACTACTGCAAGGCACAAAAAACAACCGAAAATGCTGTTCCCCGAGGAGGACTCGCCGCACCTAAAAAAATGGATCGTCAAGCGGCTCGAGAATACGTAAGGCTCGCCTCTCCCCGCGATGCGCCCGGGGACTGATCTTGCTGACATTTTGGGATTTTGCGGCAACAGGTCTGACGCCGACCCGGACGTGCTCGCCGACTACGTGTTGGCCCTCCTGCGGCATGATGGCGACATCAACGACGTGCGCAAGCTCTGCGAGGAGGAAATCCCCGATTTCCTCAAAGAAGGTACGTTTGCTCGAGGACTGGCCGGTCGGTCCGTCTCTCGATGTACACACGCTTACTAGTGTTGTTTCTACAGACTCGCCCGTCTTCGTGAGCGATGTGTTCGAGGCAATCGCGTACCGATCATACCTCCCCGGCGCCCCTCCCCGGCCTCCGAAGCACACGCCCCTTCCGACCCCGGGTGCTGCAGCACAATCCGCCCCGAACCTGTACTACGATGACATGCCCACGGGAGCAGCCCCGACATACTCACCCCAGTTCCAGAACGGTTCGAGAAAGCGAGCATACAACGATTGGGACGATCCGAACGCCCAGAATGGCAGGGACGCCGGCTTTGGCGGGAGGGCAATTAAGCAGCCGCGGCGAGGGGGCCGTGGTCCGAAGGTGGAGGACATGAATACCTTTAGAGGAGGGCCACACGACTTTCCAGCTTATCTCCCGCCAAATCAACTACCGCCTCAGGGCCCTCCAGGCCCGTCGACTGTCGGATACTTCGATCCCAGTCGCGCGATGGGCGCCATGTTCGGAATGCCCATGCCCGAACTCCTTCCACAAGACCGAGGCCGCGCTCCTAGAAGGAGAAAGAAGTGTCGGGACTGGGAGAAGAAGGGCTACTGCCAGCGTGGGAGCAACTGCATGTTCGAGCACAGCAACGACGCAGCCTACCCTCCCCTGCCGGGCCCTCCGTTCGGCGGCATGCAGCCACTACCGCAACCTGCGGCTGTCGAAGGTATGGCGCAGTGCCCCAGGGACTTGACAATCATGACAGCTGACTTGCAAGCAGAGTACGACCCAGCTAATGCACTCATGCCCGCCTTTTTCAACGGGCTTCAAGGGCAGCCGCCCCTTCCCGACTTTGGCCACCAGCCGAGACAAAGGGGAGGTAGGCACCAAAATCGTCAAAGGCGGGCTGAGAGGGCGCCGTTCTCTGCGGAGGGGCCCGTCTACGACAGGACGAAATCGACGATTGTCATAGAGAACATCCCAGAGGAGAGCTTCAGCGAAGACCAGGTGAAGGCCTTCTTCTCGCAATTCGGCAACATAGTGGAGGTCTCGATGCAGCCGTATAAGAGACTGGCCATTGTCAAGTTCGACAACTGGAATGCCGCCAATGCAGCGTATCAGTCACCGAAAGTCATCTTTGACAACCGCTTCGTTAAGGTGTTTTGGTACAAAGATGACGAGTCTACAGTGCCAGCCTCGGCGCCCATGGATGGGGATGCTCCTCAAGCAAAAAGGGCACACCCGAATGGGTCGTTCACGGCGGGTGGTGGAGACACTGACCATCAGCCCGAAATAGACATGGAGGAGTTCACGAAACAGCAGGAAGAGAAGCAAAAGGCATTCGAGGAGAAGACCAAGAAACGGGGGGAGCTGGAGCAGCAGCTTGAGGAGCTCGAGAAGCGGCAGAAAGAGCTTGTCGCCAAACAGCTGGAGGAAAAAGCGAAGCTTGTCGCGAAGCTCGGGGCTCGCAACGGCGTCAAATCCGAGGATAACGAGGACAGGTCGCAGCCATCAAAACCTGTCACTCAGACGGAAGCGCTCCGCGCCCAGTTGGCAGCGCTCGAGGCAGAGGCGAGGCAAATGGGTCTTGACCCCGATGCCATGGATGCTCCAGCTCCGTGGCCAACTAGGGGTGGTTACGGACGGGGTCGGGGAGGCTGGCGGGGTGCATCCCCGTACACGCCGCGCGGAGCGTCTAGGGGAAGCTTCCGCGGCCGGGGTAACTTCCATGCCGCGTACGCAGCCTACTCGCTGGATAACCGGCCAAAGAAGGTGGTTCTCACCGGAGTGGACTTTACCGCCTCCGAAAAGGACGAAACGCTGCGGCAGTACCTCTTTGTAAGCATTCTCCTCCCATTCCACCCATCCTAGCAACTAACAAGACATCCCCAGGGCATCGGCGAGTTCACGGACATCCAAACCACATCCACCTCCACCGAAATCACCTTCAAAGACCGAAAGACGGCCGAGAAGTTCTTCAACTCGGTCCTCCTCAACAACAAAGAGATCCCCGGCCTCGACGCCTCCCCCGTCGAGCTCACCTGGGCCGGCGCAAACGGCGCCTCAGGATCAACACCCACCACGCCCGGCGGCAATACCAACCCCAACCCCAGCCCCAACCTCGACACCAACAACAACAACCGCAGCACCCCCCACACAGGCGCTGCCACATCCACCACCGCCGCCACCGGCCCTACCACCGGGCACAACGGCGCGAACATGAAACGACAGAACCCAACCACGAGTCACAACGGAGACGGGCACGGAGACGGTGACGGCGACGGCGACGGCGACGGCGAGGATGCCAGCAGCGATAAGGACGTGCACATCATGCTCGAGCGGCCGTCGGACCATCATCATCACCAACACCACCACCACCATCACCAGGATCAGAACGAGATGGATTACGAGGTGGCGGACGAGGATCAGTGGGGGTATTAGCCCTTGTGAGCCTGCCGTTAGAGCTGCGGTTCTGGGATTGCGGCTTGGTGATGGTGGTGGTGGTGGTGTATAGTATTTTAGTTGGGGGATTGGGGGTTTTCAGGAGGGGGGTTTGTTAGAGTATGATTGATTGTGGTATATAACAAGTGTATGGTACATGCGTATGTGTATGGAGGATACAGGGTGAGAGTTGTCCGGGCTTCAGTTTCGGCTTGGGGGGTTGCATTAACCGGGAACCAAAAAGGTGCTGGTTGGGGCGCTGGACAGGGGAACATACATTGCTATAAGGTGGGAGAGATAGAGAATCACTAATTGCTGGTTCAAAGACATGACTGTCTAGTGTCAAAACAGGAGTGATGGGTATGTGCTTCCTGACACAATTGTGTCAGGAGTCTGATCTCTGCTTGTTGTTTCGCTCTCTGGTTACACACTCAAAACCACCCCGTGCTCTACCCACGGTTTTCTAACTCTCGTCTTTCCTCTTTGTAGCTCAACCACTGTTGAAGTTGATCATTGTTCAGCCCCCCGTCACAGATCTGACAAAACGTATGTGTACGAAATTGATTCCTGCCTGAATTCCCCCTGGGTATCGTTGAGATATCGGTGATGCATGAAAAACTGGGTTGGACCGCCCCCCCCCACTCCTTCTTCTCCATTGCCTCCCCTTGCCATCCGGCCCAGTCTTCAAATGTCTACCAGTTGATGATTGAAATCCATCCATCCTATTCCAACGCGCCTGCCTGCCCCCCTCTCCCATTTTTTGTTGAAAAATCAAGACCTGACCTATGGGGAAAAATGCCCATGCCCCATCCCATGCGCATTTTGTTTTGTTCGCCTGCCCCCCTCATGAAAACGCCTTCCCATATGCATGCTGCTGCTGTATGTTAAATAATGCTGGATGTTGCCCTGCGTCGTTAAATGCGTTTTTCCTTAGGCCCGGCCTCCGCCCCGCTCCAGGCTGCGGATGGATCGATGGATATTAAAAGTGCTGTGTGTGTGCGTGTGTGTGTGCAGGTTGGGAGGTTGAATTATAACACGGCCATGCGATGTGTTGAAAAAAGGTGTGTCGTCACAGCTAGTCGGCTGGCCTGGTTGAGCGGCACACCCTGACAGTACTGTGAGACGAGTTAGGAGACATATTAGGTTGATGCCTCGACGCCGTTGGTGGCGCCGTTGGTCAGGTCCTTGACCCCGTTTGTCTGAGACTCGGGGACCTTGTTCAGATTCGGAACCTCGAGGCCCTGGAGGACCTCAAAGATAGTCTCTCCGCGGTGGAAATCATTGTTCACTGCATTGTGTTAGCCACGCGCTAAAGACGACAGAGTCTAAGGGTTATCATACCAAGATTGACCAGATACCAAGTATTCATGATCTCGTCCAACATGACACGACTGGGGCTCCCAGCGTCGTAGCAACGGGCCCACTCGGTCCCCAGCTGGAAGGCTTCATCCTTCCAAGCGAGGAAGCTGATTCTCTCCACGATGGTGGGCTGGACAATCTCCTTGCCCGGGAAGACACCCCAGGTCACAGCATTGGGTCCCTCAGATTGCGCATTCGTCTCGAGGTTGCCGGACTTGGTGACCGCGTGGTAGGTCAGATCGGGATGGTTCTCGATGCGCCGCTTGAGCTCTGGGAAGAGCTCAGGCGCAATGAGCATTTCGAGGTAGGCCTTCTGATAGACGTAGCCGTTTGAAGGACCCCAGCCGTGAACCGGATGGGTAGATTTCACACCATTGACGGCCGGCTGTGAGTTCACAGTGATAAGCCCGCGCTTGTTGAGCTCGATCAAGTCGTTCCGAATCAAGTCGGCCTCCTCCGTCACTGGCGCCTCGCTCCATGGGAGGTATTCGATTTCCTTGTTTAGGTAGCGAATGAAGAGGTCGGCAATGTCACTGACGGAGGTTGGTTCGCCCCACTTCTTGCGGTTCTGCTCGTTGCTGCCGGTCAAGCCAATACCGTACGCATCCAGCTCGCCAAAGGCGGGGGACCTAGAGTCACCCCAGCGGCCGTTGGGGAACTCGTCCCAGTCTTGAGTGCGCGCCACGTACGACTTGTTGCGGTTGCGCCAGAAAATGGGCCGGACATCCTCGCCACGGCGCCCAAAGCCCAGGGACTGCTTCCAGGGGAGGGCCTGCTTAAGCGGGCGATCTGCTGATGGCAGCCAGTCCAGCTCCTCCAAAACCATACGGGTTGCCTGTGCCAGGTTCATGGTGTAAAAGTGCAGGTGGCGGATCCCGGCGTCGAGAATCTTGCGGCACAAATCGGCGACCAGCGTCTTGCCGATATCACGGACAGCCACATCGTCGTTCTTGACAGGCTCGAGCTTCTCCATCCAAAAGTCGGGGACCTTGCAGTTCATGTGATTCGCTCGGCGCAGGAAGCTGGCGTAGGTGGCGATGGGCATGATGCCAGGCACGATGGGCACGGTGATGCCGCGCTCCCTGACCTTGCCGACCCAGCGAACGAAATTGTCGGCATCGTAGAACATCTGGGTGACGATGAAAGTAGCGCCCATGTCGACCTTCTCCTTCAGGTGGTCGAGCAGCAAGTCCTCGTCCTTGTTATCGTCGCAGCCCTCGGGGTACCCGGCAACACCAATGTCAAAGTGGTTTCCGTACGACTTGCGGATGTGAGCCACCAGGTCACGGGCATAGCGGAAGCCGCCGTCGGCAGCCTCCCACTTCTCCTTGTCGCGCGGTGGGTCGCCCCTGAGAGCCAGGATATTGGTGCAACCGGCCTTGTACGCCTTCCGGAGGGCATCGTTGACCTTCTCCTCGCCCATGTCGGTGCATGTCAGGTGCATGCACGCCTCGAGCCCGAGGTACGTCTGGGCCTGGACCACCATCTCGCAGGTCAGCTCGGCAATGCGGCCGCCGGCGCCCCAGGTGATGTCGATGAACTTGGGGCCGAAGTTGTACATGCGCTCCATACGCTCGTAGAGGTTCTGCACACCCTGGGCCGTCTTGGGCGGGAAGTACTCGAACGAGAACGACGGATTACCGGTCCTCTCGGCTTCCGCCAACATCTCCCGGATATGCATGGTGGCGAGGTGCGTCTGGCCGTGGCTCTAACTGGGACGAGGGTCGAGTGAGAGGAATACAATTGCTGCGGACGGAGGGAGGACGGATCCTCTAGTTAGCTTGCCGTTGCCGTCGTCGTTGGGTACGAGGAGCCACTCGGCTGAGTCAAGGGGGCCTTTTACAGCGACCAGACAGCGGAGGGAAAACAATAGGATCAGAACAAAGACACGACAAGGTCGGGAGATTCAACCAAGAACCACCTAGATCTATCGGCTAGCCGCAAGCATGCCACGCCGAGGGGAAGCAACCGAGGAAGAGGAGTTTTAAGGATAGACGGGGGGTGAGCATACAGGAACAGTCAATCTCGGGCGGGCAGCTCAACACACGCGCACTCCCTCGGCGGGACAGGGAAGCAGCGTCTACGCCTCTACACCTTTTGCACCGTGGTGTCCTTGAACTCCGTCCGGAGGATGGTCCCGGGATGTGGATGGATGGAAAACCGAGAAAGTGGGAAAAAAAAGGAAGAACAGAGAAAAAAAAGAAAGGAAGAGATGGAATCCAGCAATCCGCACGGAATGGAAGGGCAAGTGAGACCACCACGGGGGCACCACCTTTTGCACCTGCACAGTGCAAGTGCAGCATCCTTGAAGCAGAATTTCGCCGTACCCGGAGTTGCCCTCATTGGGTGACACCGATCGCGCCTGCACACCCCGCCCCACCCCACCTTGGATCTCCCCGCCGACCCCTCCATCCCTCGCACGTTGGAGTCGGACCCCGAACTGGGCCTGGAAACTGTGCTGTGAATGGGGCAGTTGATTGGGGGACGAGCCACCAGCAAAACAAGCAATTTCTGACCAGCAGACCGTGCAGTCCCAGAGACTCGTGGCTTGATCACAGAGGATGGCACTAGCAGCATCTGTGGATCTAAATTGAAACTAGGCGTCTTCTTAACTTGACAACGCAACATCAGCATGCAAACATATGTATGTACTGCCACACAGCAGGAAAGCAAGCGAAGCGAGCAACCCGGAAGGAGGCCCAACAAGTGGCGGTCAACGGCCGGCTTTCAGATGCTTCCGATGATCATCGAGGCGTCGAGAGGGTGTGAAGCACAGCAGCGAGCCCGCTTCCCGGACTCCAGGGCGGCCGAGGGCGGCTCCCTTTCGGATGCTACCCCGACCATACCGCTCTGTTCATGTGCAGCAGTATGCATCCCGTAATAACTGCGTCTACATGTAACAGCGGACAGATGTTTCTCGAATCAGAGCACACGGGGAAGCTCCTGACGTAGCCCACCATCCTCAAACAGGGGCACCCTTCCTCTGTTCCCCGGTTCTCCCTGGTGGGTACCCCCACTGTTCCATTGGCGAACTCCACTGCCTGCCGTGGTCGGACACTCGGTCCACACCACGATTGCGTGACCGGATGGCTCCGGACGCCAACGAGCAAGAGAAAAATCCACAAGTGCAGATGTTCTCAGAGGGTAAGGATATTCAGTTCTTGGTCATGGTTGCAAGTGGGAAACAGGAGAGGGCCAGAGTTGTTATGTGACTCAAAAACAGGACAAGGAAAAAGGAGTTCATCAGCTTGTCTCGGGCAACAAAGTGAGAAAAAGATGTGGACGAGCTGGGAATCGAACCCAGGACCTTTCGCATACACCGAGGCATGCTAAGCGAACGCTCTACCAACTGAGCCACACGCCCTTGATTGGATGGATGTTAGTGAGTGGCCAACTCGCCCATTTTGTTCGGACTCACTACTGTCCAGACTTCAATTGACCATCCTGATACCAGATGGAAGAAAGGAACAGATGAATGGCAAAAGAGAACACGAAACAAGTAAGGGGCTTCCTGAGAGCAATGTGAATCCAATCCATACGTACATCTCATCGGCGCCTTTGTCACCACCACATGCCCAAGACTCAAGCAACAGATACAAATTCTCAATGTGCGCCTCTATCCAGCTCTATAAACCTATGTTCAACCCTAACCATCGCTTTACGCACAAACCAACCGCTCAACAGCCCCTCCAAGAACAGTATCACTTCTTCCCAGGATCATGTCCCCCATCCGGCGACTTGGACCTGCTCGCCGCGCCCTTGCCCACAATCTTCTCGGTCCAGTTCCACATCAGCGGGCTCCCGCTCCTCTCCGCGAGCGTATTGACCCTCTCCCCCAGGGAGTTCACCAACCCCCCGACC
>Ga0247824_10000462_pt1 | contig 20013 bp, 25 predicted proteins | sample 13C_PalmiticAcid_FD_194412 | JGI IMG/M metagenome (GOLD analysis project Ga0247824, IMG submission 194412) | Soil microbial communities from agricultural site in Penn Yan, New York, United States - 13C_PalmiticAcid_Day48 | ecosystem: Environmental > Terrestrial > Soil > Agricultural land...
GGAATCGGAACAGCATACACTTTGTGCTCAGGTGGCGGACCACCTCGTCATCTCGGTTATGACCCTGTCAAGTCGCCTTGGCCCCGTCGAGTCCAATGAAACAGGGGGCTAAGTTGCATAGCATCGGGATTGGACATGAACAATGCGGTTGTGTCTCAACTTGGTGTGTTATTGCTTTGGTACGACCAGAGGGCACGGCCAAACTCGCCATGGTGTTCCGTTACACATGGCTCTGGCTCCTGGCAGAGTTGGAGGTCGGATACCACAGATGGCATCCGTCCCCAACACGCGGCGTCTCTTGTCAGTCCGACATGCGAGTAACCGGAGGGTTGCATGTGGGACATGAATGGAGATATATACCCCATGGTTAGTTCCTGCAGGGCTGAAGAGCAGGTGAGCCACACCACCCCCTTCAAACGAGTCCTTCATCTGTGTCAGCTGGTCGTCGAGCAACGAGATGACTATAATAGAATTCGCGACTGTCACATTAACCGGTGTGACCTCGACCATTCTTCAGACTGTCGATGCGATCGCAACTGGGAACAACCTCGGGCCGTTGACAACAATCTTTACGCCTCCTCCGGGGTGCGATGTGTGTTATGTCGAGGCCAAATCCGCGGGCAGAGTCTGCGCAGTTTACTCCACGGACTGCCATGGCCCAAGGCCATGCATGCCGGGGACTTTCCCGTGGACATTTTCGGATTTCTACTCTCCTGGACTGTTCTGTCCCTCTGGGTGGACCACGGCTACGGTGGTCAGTGCCGACATGACCGACAGCATTAGGGCCTCCGAGGTGCTCAGCAGAATGTCGCACGATGAGACCGCGGCTTTTTGCTGCCCAAAGTGGGTTTCTCCCTCATGACCTCCGCCACACAAAATGACAAATACTAGTGACTCTGTCCTCCGGTAGTGGGTACACCTTCACCTACGGCTCGGTCTATTCATCCTTCGCGACGATCCCGCCATTATGCCTCTCGACAATGGTTGAGGGGAATCTAGTGTACCATTTGTGCGGTACAGGCGGAAGTGATGATGTCCGCACTGCCGCCGTTGGAACAAGCACCATCACTACCACGTTCATATCGACTTCGGTCAGAGAAGAACCGTTCTAGCAGCTTGTCTCGGGAAGCGAATCGTGGGTTACCACGACTCAGACAATTGACATTCTTACGACAGCCACCACCAGAGCCCTGAAAGAAGCCATTACGCAAGCTCCGGCTGTGCAGCTGGTGTGGCGCCCAGGGGACCTCCCGTCGACCCAGACCTCCGAGTTGACCCAGAACTCCGACTTCACGAGCAGCCAGCGCACCACTGCCTCTGGTACAACGACCCTGGCTCCAACCCCGAGTCCTGGGGCACCACTCGCGACCGCGGCAATAGCGGGAATTGCGGTGGGTGCGACAACCTTTGCGACCTTGCTCCTCCTCGCTATCATCTTTCTCATCAGGGGCCGACGACGGAAGGCCAAAGGAGCCCCGGATGCGCCCGACGAGAACATCAAGTCCCACAGCAACAAGACTGGCGACGCAGGAGGACTGGGACCGGGTCAAAAGCCCGAGCTGGACGCCACCTGCGTGGCCGACGTCAACGCCAAACCCATGGGAAAACAAGAACTCCCGGCCGAGTCCGTCCCGACCCCGCGACATCCCGAGCCACAAGCCTTTGAGCTCGACGCGGGCCCAGTATCCACGGAGCTTCCTGACAAAGAAAGCACTCTGAAGCCTTCCACAAACCAGCAGGGGCTCCCGGGCACTCCGGGAGCCCAACCTGCGAAAGACACACCCAACCCTGTTTCTCCCGCGTCTGAGCAGTCGTCGCCGCGGCCGCCACATACGCTCAGCTCGCCGTCGCTGATGTCGAGTGTTGGAGGGCACGATAGCTATTTGGCGGAGGGTTGGAGGGCGTCGATACTTGGCGATTGAGAACTGGATCGAGGGGAACTCGAGTCCAAGTGGGTGGAAGCGGACAAGACAGGGTTGACGGCGGGGACGGGGAGGGATAAAGAGCTGATGCAGCTCTGTCTGCCGATTGTGCCGCATTGTAGCATAGTGTTGAGATCTATTGATCGTGTTTTTTGTGTTTTTTTTATTGTTATTTTTTAAGTCGGGATGGAGTTGCAGTCTTCGACTTTTTTCGGTGCCCTGAGGAGACAGGGGATCTTGGAGGTGCTGAGGAAGGAGCACCTTCCGATTCAGTGAATCAGCAGATCTGAGTGCTCCTTCCCGCACAACTCAAAGTTCCTGGTGCCTGGACTTGGCTCGTTTGATGGCATTGAATCAGAACGGAATGACGTCTGGATTTCCTTTGTGTCTTCAACCTTTTCGCCCGGTCCTCGTGCCCACGCCCATCACCAAGCATCACCACGCCGCACCACGCCACCATGGCTGCCCTGCAGGTTGTCCGCTACCACGCGCGGTACTATCTGGAGTACACTGCCGATAGAGGGATACGCAATGCCGACGGAACGCTCCGCTCTGAAGCAGTGATTGACCCCATCCCTTCTGGTGCCGTTCGGTACAAGAGTGGGTGGACAAACATCATACGTCAAGCATCAAGTTACTGACGCGTAACTAGGGTGGCTCAGGAAAATGCGAGAACAGTATGCAGAAACGGAACGATATTTCGATCGTTTTGTTTTCCCCGTCTGCGGCGCACCTAGCCCTGGGAATAGAACCCTCCAAGGATCCGTTTTCTGCTTCAGCAAAGACAGGCACTCCATGCAATACCTTGCACCACGCTATCTTCAAGTCAACCGACGCCCTAGAAGATCCTCCCCTCTTCAGACTACAGTATGTCTCTTCCTCTTCGATAAATTCAACTGCAGGGTATGTAAAACGCGGCCCGTATAGTTAGTACGCTGCCTGAAATAAACCCAGATAAGTCCAGGTAGACTTGTTGGAGGTAGAGTAGCTCTTCGGCCATCCTCGGTAAGCCAAGACGTTGTGGCAAATATTTGATGCGAACATCGGCAGTCGGAGCAAGGCAACCGTAAGGTTCCACGATCAGTAACGAGATGTTTACCACAAAAGGAAAAGGGGGGAAATCGTAGAATGATATCTCGGAGCACACGCCGCGCGGCGCCCGTGGCCGCATCCTTTACCTAGACCGTCATGTCGCTAGGGCCTGAAATGATGAGCCGGCTGTCTGGCGAGAACGCGACAGCGCTGACCGCAGAGCCCGGTCGAATAGTTTTTTTGGTGTTGGGAATACTGCCAATTTTGCTGGTAGAAGGTCGAAAATATTTCTTGGTCTGAGAATTGTAGGCTTGGATTGCAAAGCCATGTTCCAGGGATGACAAACGCGTCTTCTCAAGCATATCGGAGCTGATCGGTACCGGTCGCAAACAGGCATCTGGCATAAGTCTCCCACTCTCTCACACTCCCTCTAGACATAGGGCCAGACTGATGATCGGAGATGACGCAGGACAAGATGGATGATTTCTGAGCTAAAATGAGGTTCGACTCATAGTAGGAATTCGATGGGAGGTGGGGCGTGGTATTGTGGATGAGATCTTTAGAGGACAACGAAAGTCACGAAACTACCGCCAGGTCTTGGAGCCCATGTTCCGGCACTCTGGGACAAAAGAAATACGCTAGAAGCTACAAGATACACAATGGTATGATTGGCGTTGAATTGTTTCCAGACGATATCTCGACCCTCCTCGCCGCGATGAACCTGGATCAACCAACTCGTTGCATTTGACCGTTAACGAGTGGTTGGGGAGTTCACCGAACTGGCGGAGGCAGGTCAAAAAGGATCTGATATTTTCTAGATTCATCAACGAAGGTGCTACTGAGTACTCGCTCCGAGGCGGGAATGGCCGTGTCGATGAGTTCCTCGACAAGACGGTAGATCTCGGGTTGCTTATTCGGGCGGAGGTTGTTGATATAGCTAGTGAAGCGCACGGTGTTTGGGTAGCCTAAAACGCTTCTCCTGCCACGGCAGAGTCGCGTACTCCGAGGCTACCAACAAGGCCTAACCAGACTCGCTGGGGGAAGATGTCAAGTTTGCTCTCTACTCTACGGTACAGCTTCATCGTCGCGGACGAGGCAGAAGATGAGGATACACGGTCTCGTACGGTTTCTCCCCGCTTGTGGCCTCAAACTCGCCAAAAGCTTTTCTGGCTTTCCTGCAACCTGGCAGAGAGCGCCTCATCAGAGACTCGATATTTCAAGGGTGGATCTGGTTCTGGTTCTGCGCATGGTTAGAAGACAATAACTACCACTAGCAACCCTAGGTACTGTGCCATGCCGCCTTCCCCACAGAGTAGCCGGTGGAAAGAGGGATTCTGTTCTACTTAGCTTGCCCTGAAGCTCCAGGGCGCACGGGGAACTTGCTAGGCGGGCCGGAGGGATCGATTGATGCAGTCCCAGCCACGTCCTTCGACACTTGAATCTGACCCGCTCAGGGGCGACAGTGGCGTCATTCGCTGAATCAAAACTATAAGCTTGGGATCCCCGGAGCACGTCTTGGCAGTGCAGAGGGGCTTTGTGCTGCTGGGGAAAGCCGTTGCTTATCCTTTGTGTCTGAGCACATTCGACGAGTAGCATACGCACAGTGAGAATATGAGGTTAGCATAGAATAAGAAAAGATATCTTGCGCTAACGTAGGTGTAAAGCGAAAGACCCAGGCCAGCGAAAGTCCCACAAAATCGCACCTCTGTGACAACATCTACATCCATCCTACCAAAACAGCGCAAAGCAAATGAAACTACTCGGAATCGTCTTCCCCAGACGTTTCTACTACTATCTGACAGGTACGCCCATTGTGGCATGGCTCGCCGCAGTTGCCACAACGCCGCGCACGCGTGTCGAGTGGCTTCCCACCACTACCCGCCCGCGTTTCCTCTTGATAGACACGCAGAACCTCCTGTATAATGGCGTGTAGATATGTAAGAGTCTCGAGCCGCGAGTAAGAGGGGATTTTCGAGCAGTCCGGGATCGCCTTGACGAGCTCGTGTGCCAAGAAATCCAGGGTGGCCCAAAAGTGGGGGTGGCCCAGAAGGGGGCTTCCGACTTGAGCTCCCTTCGATCGTCGCGATGCTGCGACGCAGGAGAGATCGGGAAATTCGGGGCAAATCGAGTCGAGAGTAAAACCGAGATAGGGTTAACCATTACCGGCGTCGGCATGGCCTCAAATACAAGAATTGGTAACTTTATCTTTTGTCTTTTTTTTTCTCGTTGCCTTGCGATTTCATTCCGGCCAGTCGCCATTTCACTATTCACGGTCTGCGCTATCCCATCCGCCATCACCGCTTCAAAAGCTCTCCTTGAAAATGCCGTCCCGGGGCGCAAAGAGAAAGGCGCAGGCGGGAAGAGGCACCAGTAGCGCCCTCAAAAAGTTTAGGGCATGCCAGTCCGCTTCCCCCAGGCACGTCCCCGCAGCGGTATCGCCCACGTTGGATCCGCTCCAGCAGCCGCACCCCTTCCACGAAGAGGCAGAGCAACACGGCATCGTTTTACGAAAATTCTACCCGCCGGAGATGAGTAACGCCCGGGCACACGCATACCGGGCGGGCGAGATCCCACGTCCGATCGAGCAGCTAAATGCGGCCCTACAAGCGACTTCGGGGGAGCGGGAAAGCGTGCAGGTGAAGAATGCCGTGGTACACTGGTTCAAGATGGACCTACGGGTAGCCGACAACCGCGCTCTGTTCTGCGCTAGCCAGAAGGCGAGAGAGGCCGGTGTCCCATTGATCACTATGTACCTCGTCAGCCCACAGGATTTCGAGGCTCACTTGGTGGCGCCCATCCGTGTCGACTTTACGCTGAGGACGCTGAGGATCCTGAGGGAAGATCTGGCCAAGTTGGACATCCCACTCTACGTGGAGACGGTGGAGGAGAGAAGTCAAATCCCCGTGAGGATTGCCGAGCTGATGGAGGCGTGGGGAGCTAGTCACTTGTACGCCAACATGGAGTACGAGGTGGACGAGCTCCGAAGGGAGGCGAGGCTGGTCAGGATGCTCGCTGAGAAGGGCATGTGCGTGGAGGTCATGCACGATACCTGCGTTGTGCCGCCCGGTCGGCTCCGGAGCGGCTCCGGTAAGCAGTATGCGGTGTACACGCCCTGGTTTCGGTCTTGGCTTGCACACCTTCATGAGAACCCCGAGGTTCTGGAGCTTTGTGAACCGCCGCTCAGGAATGCCGAGTCGGCGAGAAGGGTCTTTGGGCATGTGTTCAACTCCGATATACCTATGACTCTGAGAAACAAGAACCTAGCCGATGAGGAAGCTGGCCGACTCCGCGCGTTATGGCCGGCCGGGGAGCACGAGGCCAAGAACCGTCTGGACGTGTTCTGCGAGCAGCGGATAGAGCACTACGACAAGAAACGAAACCTTCCGGCGGAAGTGGGGACATCGTCGTTGTCGGTCTATCTCGCAAGCGGAACTCTAAGTGCCAGAACCGCAGTGCGTGCCGCCAGGGACCGAAACCGCAGCAGGGAACTGAATCCGAGAAGCGAGGGCATCCAGGCCTGGATTAGCGAGGTGGCGTGGAGGGACTTTTACAAGCATGTGCTTGTAAACTGGCCGTATATTTGGTACGTATCTTTCAATTACCCTCTCTTGCTTGCGCGCTGTGCGCTACGCTCTTCCTCGCGACCGAGCTGCACGAGGAAGCGAGGACTGCTCCGCCCCCCCATCCATTCCCCCTCGAACCCATCGAGCATGTCCTAACCGAGCCATCAGCATGAACAAGCCCTTTAAACCTGAGTGCTCCAACATCTCGTGGTCGTACAATAAAGCCCACTTCGTCGCGTGGTGCGAGGGCCGCACCGGCTTTCCCATCGTCGACGCGGCGATGCGCCAGCTACGGGAGACGGGCTGGATTCACAACCGTTGCCGCATGGTCGTCGCCTCCTTCCTCGCCAAGGATCTCCTTATTGACTGGCGCATGGGCGAGCGCTTCTTTATGGAGCATCTCATCGACGGTGACTTCGCGTCTAACAACGGCGGCTGGGGGTTCTCGGCCTCGGTCGGGGTCGACCCGCAGCCCTACTTCCGCATTTTCAACCCTAGACTGCAGAGCGAGCGATTCGATGAGGCCGGCGATTACATCCGAAAGTGGGTGCCAGAGCTGCGGGGCATTGAGGGCAGTGCCATCCATGAGCCGTATGCGAGAGGTGCCGGTGCCCTAGCTAAGAAGAATGGGTATCCCGAACCGATCGTCAAGCACAGCCTTGTCAGAGAGAGGGCCTTGGCCGCGTACAAGAAGGGCATTGAGGGCAGTTTGTAGAATGGCAGCATAACTGATCAATGGCAGAGGGATTGTTCTTGGAATGACCCGACTATCAAGAGCGTAGAACATTCATGGTAGCAGAGAAGGAGTAGATAGGGCTGAGATTGGGATAACAATGGCCGCGTCGAGGAGCTGTACAACACCATTCACGGGCAAAAGTCCAAGTAGATGGTCCAGAGACAAGAAAATTTCTCATCCGGTTCAACATTTGTCTAGGGTACCCCGACATTCGTACTGCCCTCCACCTTCCAAAGCCCCAGTGACCAAAGGCGGACGAACAAGGTTACTTTCCGCTAGTATCGTGGATGGCGTTGGGGACAGCTCTTTCGACAGACTCGGGAAGCTTCTCCTGGAGCTTCTTCGGGACGATGGACGCGTTGCCATCATCCTTGGCGTGAGTTTTGTGCGTGCTTTGGCCAGGCTCCGCGCCTGTCGGATGAATCTGTATTTCTCTGTGAGATGGTCGAACCGAAGCATGTGGAATCATTTAAAAGTGCGTGTACCTTGTCCGGAAGAGCTTCTTCGAGGCGCTTAGGGGCGGCCTCCTGGATCTTGTGGGGGACGTGAGATTCGCCGGTGGCGTGGGAGACACCCTGGCCGTGCTTGTTTTCGTTGGTGGACTGCATTTTGATGGCTGGTGGCGGCGTTCAGGTTCTCAGTATGGTCAGTCGTGTAAAGGTTGGACGTTCTTAAGTACAATGATGGTTGCTTGAAACGTCAAACTAGATCGAAAGTCGACGGAGAAGAGTCAGAAGCGCTCTCTATGTAGTATCGGTCTCAAGACAATGCTCTAGTATAATGGGATCTCGTCATGTCTTTGAAACTTGAATTTTCTTGCCCAGAACCGCCTGTCGAAGTGGTGATGTCGTTCATTGTTCGCTAAAGTGCAACTGAACATTCACCGATCACCAACCCCCTGATTGACGTCATCGTTTCTCAGCCTCGATCGTACACTACCTGGTACACTTGTACACGCGGGAGAACAGATGCAGATAAGCAATGCTCGTTCGGAACTGCAGTGTCGATCGTTCGCCCGTCCGCTCGACAAACTGTGTACCTATACTAAACCATCGCCCAGCCAACGCAAACCACCCGCTCGGCAGGGCAAGGCACAGGCACCTGCAACCCAGACCCGCGCAAAGCCGCAGACTTGCGGGGCACCCGCCCGGGTTTTGCGGAGGATGAAACAGGGCAGGTGATGCGTATTCGCCGGGTTGTTTGAGCAAAGCGTTCGGTCGTCATGGGGGAGAATGCTCGGGAGAAGGACCGACGGGCGGAGTCTTCCTCTTCTCTCTCCCCCACCGTCTGCGACAAGCGCTTCGAACCGTGCGGCCACAAATGCCCAGCGGCATGCCATTCCCAGCGCCTCCACGACGCACTCGACTGCTTACAGCCTTGTCCTCGATTCCGCTCGACGTGCGAGCACCCATCCCCAAGCTCTGCGCTCAGCAGTGTGGGCCATGCAACGTCCCAGTCAACGGCGTAGAGCCACCCTGCGGACACGTCTACAACAACGTGGCATGTCACAAAGGTCGAGAAGGAGGTGCCGGGGTTTGGGCACACGGTGACGATGGAGACATATGAGGCACTAAACGGCGGGGTCGGAATCCCGCGAGTGCGATGGTTCAGCGAGGAGTGCGAGTTCCACGCGCTGGTCATTGACGCCTCGGGCCGTCGCTCGAGGACCTGCTCAACTACTGCGGCCGAAAGTTTTCGCATAAAACCATCCTGCTCATCGTCGACTAGGCTGTCTCGCGAATCTAATACATCGATTCGAAGGGCTTCCTCTACCGCGATATCAAGCCTGACAACTTCTTGATGGGGCTCGGTATGTACCCGGAATGCCACCACGATTCTCCGTTTCACGGGTGGCGCGACGCGCCGCGCCTGTCGGTGCACGCACTTGCAATCGTTCTTAACCGGAACAGACTGAGCAGCGCTTCTCCCGGCACCAGCAATCCATCACCGCCTGCCCGCAATCTTCCGTCGTGCCTGCCTTCCTGCGTATTTAAACCCCCTCTGGCCTCTTCGAGACGTTTCTGGTTTCTCCCATGTTCAAAAAAATGATCAACGTCAACCACCCGCTCACAGCAATTTTCTTGATCTTCTCTCTTCTTCCCTCAGCCACCAACATACTTGCATTGTCACTGGCGCGAGATGGCTGCATACTTTGACCGCGAACATAACAACCTGGAACCTTCCGGCCAACAGTCCCGTCATACAACTGGAGTCGAAACCGTCTCAGCTACTTGATGCTTCGGCGTCGGCCCCGATTCCGCTTCAATTCCCCGTCTCTTGCCCTCCTCCTCGCGACCATGCGTCCGTGCGATGTGGACCAAAATCAAGGCGCACAAATAGACCAGGAACAGCGACGGAATGATCCACGGGGTCATGGCGAACTTGGAGTGGGACTCAAACCGAGACATGCTTGCCAGCAACATGAGGCCCATACCGAGGATGCTGTTCACCCCGATGGTGATGCGCTGCATTTGGGTACTCCGGGTGTTGATACGAGAGAGGATGTGCAGGGACGACATGATGATGAGCGCGGCTCCCGCGAAGCAGAAGACGTAGATGTACTGGATGTGGTGTCAGTATTGTGGCTCCAGTCCTCAAAACTGAACTGTGGACATCACGGAGTGAATTGCGCGTACCACCAGGCTGAATCGCTCCGATGCCTCTTCATAGGCGTGCTGTTCGTATGTTGAAGGATGGTCCTGCCAGCCGCTGTCCTCGATCTCCTCGATATTGAAGCCCTGGAGAATCGAGTTGAGCACGGTGACCTTGAGGTCTCTGAAAATGTTGACAAAGGCCTGATACCGGTGGTCAGTCGCGGCCCCGGCTTCCATCTCGGCAGCACTTGGGAAGCTGTTCCAGTGGCTGTCATCAATAGCAAGGAGCTGCTCAAGCAGCTCTTCTTTATGGTGAATCGTGACGAGTAGATTGGGGGGGTAGTGCACCCAGATCGAGTCTATCGTGGTGGTCAGGCGTGCAACCAGGTCTGCCGCAATTGAGGATGCGCCATCCGCAATGGCAACATTGTAGGCGTGCAAAAACTCGTCGCTGACAAAGTTTATCATCTCGACGATCTTCCACCAGACAACGAACTGGGTCGCGCCTTCCATGATGAGCACGAGCGAAATGTGGAAGAACAAATGGAGCACGCTCCAGATGTAGAGGAACAAGGGATGTCGAGATCTGAAGCCGGATGCAGGCCATGACCAGTCGAAATAAATCTGGAAGATGACGTAGATGAGAGCCACGGTGGCGGTGAGCACGCCGACGGTCTCAGAGGCTGTGTGCAGTGTCAGATTTGGTCCTCAATCTCCACAGTGACAGACGTCGATGAGGCAAAGAAGTAGGCCAACATACTCCACGAGTTGGCGTTCTTGACAACTGTGCTCACGTGCTCCGCCACAACAATGACACCCTCGCCGAGGATGAGAAGGGTTGCCATCTTCATCCGCTCGGGCAGCACGGTCGTGAGAAACTCGAGGCCTTTGATCTTGTAAGACACGAGAAACACGACAAAGGTCTCGACGAAGCCAAGGATATACCAGGCAACAAAGACGCGGCTGTTGGTGCTGTCGGTAAAGCGGAACGTGATGCCCAGGTAGACAAGGGCTGCGGCGCCGTTGGTTGCTGACATGATGGCAAGACCCTTTCGCTGGTCTGGCTTGCGGAGAGTGGTCAACCCGTACTGAACTGCCAGAACGACGCGGGAGGCCATGAGAATAACGGCTTCGTCCGTCAGCAGGCCGTACAGCAGGCGTGGTCAGGGAAAGGGAGCCGAACAGAATGCCTGGAATGTTCCCTTCACCTGGTCCGCCGGATCGTATTGCGGTGCGACGACGGACACGCCGACCATGGCGCCGAGGTGAATGGCGCGCAGGATTCTCTCTGCGATGCTGTCGACGACGAAACGGACATCAAAGAGCATGACGTTGAACCAGAGGAGCCACAAGACGCTGCAGACAGAAACAGGCAGGTGAGTCAGGGGCTTGTCATACGGGGTGTCGGGTGTTGGATTGCTCGAGGCACTGACAGGAAGTACCCGATGTATGCCACCAGGCGTTGGCCATTGGTCGTTTCGTGGATGTTGGAGAAAGCGGTTAGGTTTGCGGCAAAAAACAGATCATAGAGCAGCTGCGGGCACGTTCAACACAAAAATCACGGGCTGGCGGAAGGCTTTGTTGATCCTGGAAGTGGAGGAACGCACCATGAGGTTATGAGGATCGGCCTGAGAGTAGTGTCAGCCGGGCAACCCACAATAGGATAAAGCTGGGTTTCGTTATTTGGCGACGCTTACCTTGACTCCATCGGGTTTGCGTCCGTCTCCCGCTCCCAGCTGCGGCTTTGTGTCCGAGTTCGGGTCGTCCTGGCGTTGCCCAAATAAAGGCAGGGGATCCTCCACGCACGTCTTTTTCTCCTTTGAAGCCATGGTGCGATCTGGGGGGGGAAATGAGCTCGTTGTGTTCAAGTTGCGAGTGGTCAGTTCTGTTTCGAGCGTCAGACGCCCAGAGCTTGGGGAGAACCACGGGAAGCAGTGATTCACTTCCAGTCCTGTCCTTTTACACTCCGGACCCATCGCAAGTGCCAAGGCTGTGGCGCTTCCTGCCGGCGCGAAATGCTCCAAAACGGCCAGTGACGCATGATTCGGGCATTGTGAGCCCGCGTGTCACAGGGTGGTTACACCTTTAAAGCCAAGAATCCCAGACGATGGAGCATATGTTGCTTGTGGCCCAGTCGCAACCAGATTTCTGGCTTGGCTCTGGAGTGGCGCTGGGGCGTGTAGTATTGCGTTGCTCAATATTCATGCACGGGGTGCCTGCTGCTCTTGGCCGTCAGCCAGACGGCTGAGGAGCTGGAGGACTGGTGGAGACGAAAGCACCCATTCGAATTCGGCGGCAACGCTTCGGGACACGACCGAGCTGCGAGCCGCAACGAGCAGACTACTATTGACCAAGCCGGTGCCAGCTACCCCGCACGCGACCTATCTCGACCAATTGAGCAAAGCTATCCTGTAAGGCACCAAAAAGGGTTAGAAGTTTGCCTTGCGGGCGCCGTTTGGTGTCAGCGCGATGTGCTATGCGGTTGCTGGGGCGGTGGTGAGGCGCATTGCGGTGTGATGAGGCTCCGCGCAATATTTCCTGCGACTCATGGCGTGTGGCTGCGAAACGATAAGAGGGCTGCAGATTTGATTGTGCTGACTTCACCGATTGAACTGGCCGCCCATGCACATGCGCGTCGGAGCCTCCAGCAGGGCTCGACGAGAAATGTGACGCCGGAGCTGACGGGGTGCGCCGACATTCTCATGTGGCGGGTCCCGCCAGTGCCGCCAGTGCCGCGCCGTCCATTTCTGCTGTTTCCCTCGGGTGCCCGCAGGCACATTGGTCGGACTCGCCAGCGTCGTATCAGCTTTGGATGGCAACGTAACGTCGACAGAAGCCGCAATCAGAGCACACTTCCGGTTCTCCCGGATTTGTGTAGGTACGCTACCTGGCGATGGAGGAAATCAGTCGGTCCATAAGCCACAAGGAGAGCGACGGTCGGCCAACAAGCTGTGACGATGACGACGTTCCCTTCTTGCGGTACGCCACGACTTCATGGGTAGCGCACACACAGCAGTGTGATGACAGAAGTATCCCTCAGGATGATCTTCTAGCGTTGTTTGCTTGGCCATTAAACGACCTTGTGGAGTCCTGGGTGCATGTTTACCAGACGGTAGACTGTTATTCCAATCACTGTCCACTAAAGGGGGCTAGCTTAGTACATATTGTATCGAGGTATGGGGTCTTAGGGCTATTGATGGCCATTTTGAAAAGGGAAGATCAAGGCAGGGTCTATTTCAACGCGATAGACAAATCCGGCCGGACGCCGTTGACGTGAGCCGCCGAGAACAGGCACGAGGCCATCGCCAAGCTGCTGCTCGGCACAGGCAAAGGCCGATTTCTTGCTGCATGCCAAGCTCTCACGTATTTGCCAAGCTCTTAAGAGCTTACCAAAGCATGGCTTGACTGCGACAGTTGGTGTTGGTCATGGGGGATGCGTCGAGTCTTGGTTGGGAGATGGCGACGCCAGCGGCAAGGTGTTGAGTAAGTAAGTAGTTTGGCAGATGGTTGTTCTGTTCGTGGATTATGATGCATTAGACAGCCCGAGGAGCTCTCTAACCTCTTGGGGTCCCTAATAAAAGGGAACTCCCTGTGGCGTCAAATGTTAAACCCGGACAAGGCAAGGAGCCCAATCCTCTCATGTCTTTCTGCTCTCGTCGATGCAAATCAGAGTCAACGACCAGTACTTGCCCTCGTGCTCTAGCACGCCCAGGAAACGTGCCTCTGTAGTCCTGTCAAGAAATCTCCTCCCGTTAACCAGAAAATCGTAATCCGACGTAAACGGTGATATATCATCATTCACTCGAGTTTGGCCGGCCTGTGTACTTCGGCGCTTGCTAATGAAAATGCTAAAGCAACTGAAGTAGGCCCTCGCAATCAAGCTCACCCAGATTCTCTTACTGCTCTTCAAACGGCCGCTCCTTGACTTCCAGAGACCCAAAGATCTCCATCTGAAAAGCGCTACCAACCTCGCACAGGCGTTGTACGTACTCCAACTCCTGAAGTAGAGAACAGAACCTTGAAGTGTCGTCTCTGCTCAGGTGTTCAACCTGCATTCTCGTCACTTCCAAAAATCCTTGAAGACAGGGGATACAAAACAACATTAGTCACGGCCCACGGCCGTCAAGCTCAGCTCCGGCACCACGGAAACGAGTTGGCTTGGCCTCCGGCTTGGGAGAGCCGAAACTCCGCTCAGGCAGCTGGAAGATATTCGATGGTCCCTCCCGCTGATAGACATTGATTTGAATGTTCAATCAGCCTCATGAGGTCCATAATGTGTGTCAGAGCGTCTATCGAAGGGTGTTGGCACTTTCGCTACTTTATACCAAGCCCATCCCAGGTAGTTAAATGTTCCAGACAACCTCATCACCAAACACCTTCTGAACTTCACAGGCCACCATGCCTTCTTGGTCTCGGCCCACACCACCTACTATTCGTCTTCCCCCCGCCTCCCAGACCCTCTAGTCCACCACGTCCCCCTTACCTGCCCAACCCCGCTTTCACCGCCCCTCCCTGCGCCTCCGCCAGGACGACACCACCACGTTCACGAGATCGACCGCGAACCTCGCTCACTCCAGGACAGATTCAAGGTCGGGATGGGCCAGATCATGCACGAGAAAGGCGGCGTTCTGTCTGAAATGGACATCTTGGCATGTCGGGGAAAAGACTTCAAAAGTTATGTGCCTCGCGGTTCTTCAACGCCATGGCGCGGCCGCCCGTGAATAGGTACCCTCTTCAGCCCCAGGACTGGGCGCCGTTCGGCCTCTCGGGTCCGCAATACATGAGGAAGGGTCCTCGGCCGAATGATTGCTGAGGCCATCGCCATCAGCTGATTTCTGCGCGCATTGTTCGACGAAGTGATGCCAAGGTACGCCACCACGTCTTGCACCAACTCCATCAGGGTTGCAGCTGATCTGGGGGTTGAACTCAGGGTTGGGCCCTGAGGTGCAAACTCCGCGGGACATCCCGCAACTCAGGATCTAACCAAGCATTCGAGCTCAATCCAAACTGATGCGTTCGTGACTCTTCTTTGTTTGAGTGAATGTGTTCAATCCTTGTTGACTCTGACATGTCTCAAGCTCGTTACAATAAATTTACAGCTGCACAGTCTCCGTGTGCTTCATGTTCGAAGGGTTGCGGCTCGAGAATAGAATAAAAGTGTACAACTCCCATTGCAATCCATTCCCAGTTTGAGTTCCATTACCGCCTCCCGACAGTCATTGCCAGCAAAACAAGCTGTTCCAAGAACATCATGAAGTTGATGCAAGCTGCGGCACTTTAGCGTCGTCTCACCAACGCCAGGGGCCTGGGCATTGCTGCCCTGGAGCCCGCCGATGCCAGAGGAACGCGCCACGACTGATTTTCAGCTGGGTCCAATACTTGCCACACGGCCTGACAGTAGCTTCCTCAGCTTTGTGAGCCGATTGGGGTGCGGCTCCGAGTCACCCCACTGACGCTCCCCGAGAGCGAAGCGTCGACTGCCAGCCTCATTCCTTTTAAACACCATATTCGTCCTTGACCCCTTGGGCGGGAGACCTGGTCACCCCCCGACTACAACACCACCTCCGCCTGTCCTCCAGTTACACCGAGAGTCAATATGCCCACTTTCACGACGATTACTAGCCTGTTGCTGCTGTCAACGGCAAGCAATGCCGCCATCAACCCCCGCCATGCCCATCGCTTTCTAGCAGAGCGCGCTGCTAGCGATCCTCCCTGCCAGTTTGCCCCGTTCTTCTGTGATTTGGACGTCAGCCCGGCCAACGTCTTCCATCTCGACTACTCTACCCTGACCTTCGACCCAGCCATCCAGCAGGGCAACCCCACCACGGCCAAGTTCTGTATCGGTAGCGACTGCGAGATCTCGGGCGCCGTCTCCCTCGAGATCCGTGGCACGAACGACGCTTGCGCCTCGTCATCGACAGGCGCGACCGTGGTCATCACCTTCCCGGCCATCATCAACATCAAGTACGAAAAGGAACACATCTACGTCGGGGAGGTTGCGCCATGAACACCCCCAGCCGTGGGGAATTACCCATTCACGACTGGAAACAATTACTGCGACGCCGGTGGGGCGGCGGGCAGCGCCGTGTCGTGCACCATCCCCTTGAACGAATTCCTCGCGGCGGCAGGCATCACGTCGGCATGCGCAGGCAACACCGGGCATAACCTGTACATCGTCACCCATGCTTCGGTGACAGATCTCTCACCGACAAACGGAGGGGGGAAGACGGGGACCAGCGAGGGAAGGTGCCTCGGCGGCCTAAACGGGGGCGGGAAGTGCGCGCCGTGGTTCAAGTACGCCACCCTGAAGTACGATTGCACGCCCTGCAAGTTGTGCAACGACTGTACCTGTCAGGCCTACATCGACAAGTACAACTGCGCCTGCCCGGACTATGCGGCGGCCCACAAGTGCGAATGCAACCCCGACTGCGAGTGTCCGGCCTACGTGGCAGAGCACAAGTGCGAATGCCCATCCTACGTGGCTGAGCACAAGTGCGAATGCCCGGTCTACGCGGACGACCCGACCCACAAGTGCGAGTGCAAGCCCGACTGCGCATGCCCAGGCTACCCGGCAGCCCATCCAGACGAGTGCTTTAAGTGGTGCCCGGACACTGACACGGCCTACGGCTACTTCCCGACCAAGCCCGTCTACCAGTCACAGTTTAACGCTGCCGACCGTGACGGGAAGAAGCTCGCTAACAAGAACTGCCAGTCCAAATGGGGATGGTGGGATACGTTCAAGACGGTCGAGCTGGGCTCGGGCAGCAGCTACTCGGGAGACCTGGTCGCCGGCGCCGGCAACTACAACATCTCGGCATCCACGAAGGTCGGCGACTTCACCCTCGCCGTCTCGGACGGCCAGGTCAGCTTTAGTTTCACCGCCGCGTCCGGCTTCCAGTTCGGCAGCATCCACGTCCAGGCCGGCTGCGCGGTGCCCTCGACCTGTGCGCCGGGCCAGTTCAACAACCCTTTCACGCGCGTCCTCGGCGGCACCGGGCCGACTTCGGGCGCCTCGGGCACTTTGCCGCTCAATCTGGGATCCGGTTGCACCCTCGGCTCGCCGTCCGTGTACTTCATCTTCCACGCCTCGGTTGCCGCGCAGGTGCCCATTTCTCAGGCCTGCAAGGCCCCCGTGCCGCAGTGAAAACAGACTGGTTTGAAGACGGAAAAGCAGATATGGGCAATAACCGTATGGGTCACGGAAGAATGAGAGAAACACCGTCGGCACTCGCTGCGTTCTATCCCTCGCTCAGAATGTATTGTCCTAATTTTCTCCAGTCATCTAGCTTATTATCTAAGATTAATCTAGAAATGTTTTCACTTCCCAAATTTGAGAACTTGAAGACTGGTAGCCAAGTCGAAACTCAGCCCGCCGCAGAAGTGACAGAGCTGCGATAGAGTTGGCAAGAGCGCAATCACAGCCATCCGCGTCGAGAAACCCAAGTTAACAGGAGGAGACAAAGACACACAACTCGTCGCGTCCGGCTCGTTTGACAAGATTGTTGTTTTGTGGCGGTAGTAATGCTGCTTCTGGTCGAGTGAGATAACTGATTCAATTTGACCGGAACTCTCCTAACACTGCCTCCGAACAACTGCTTCCCTCTCACGATGCAGCAGGACGGCGCTGAGAAGAAACGTTCGATTAAGACGGACCAGACGCGTTACGCAAGGTGGCCGCTCTTCCGGAGAAGATCAGCTACGGAACTTCCGAACCTGCCGCATTGTCGTCACTAGGATGTCTCCCAGGAAAACACGCAGACCGAAGCTTCCACTGTCTGGGCCAAGGTGCGTTGCCCATGCAGTCAAAGTGGCGCAGCGGCAGGAGACTTTCCTCCACAAAATCAAGAGAGAAGAGAGCCGGTGCTTTGACTGTGACGTGCGCGTCCAGTCTGGGCCTCTGCGTGGACTGCCAACGCCAACGGGAAGCGGAGGAGCGATTTGATCGGAATTACGCCGCGGGGAAGAAACAACAGACGTAATTGAGCGAGGCCATGTGTTAGTGTAATCTCTACTAGTATCCTTCAGAATTTATATGATCAGCTCAAACTTTCTTGTCAGCCTCTTCGTGGTAGCCGAAGCCAGGGGTTTAAGGTTGTCGTGCTTCCTCAACGCCTCCCGCTTCTGCTCGCCCCAGCAGATCCGGGCCAAGTGCCTCTCCTCGGAACTCAGCAGTTGAGGACATCCTCGTCGTCGGCCGTACTAGGCTCTGCCAGCTCCTTCGTCAGTTCGTTTAGACCAGGACGAGTGCCACATCACAAGGGTCAAATCCACGGACATCACCGTCAAAATTTGGAAGATGAGTGAAAACTGCAGTCCCGAAGCACGCCAACAAGCCTGAGACGTTGCAGCATGTTCCCCCAAGCAGAAGCCGACTCTTCAACATACCCCTATTGCCGATGGCAGCTCCACCTGGAGGTTCGACAATGCGCACAAAGCTAACATACAGATTGAAACACGTCTCTAAAAAACTCAAGACGTCATTGCAGAAGAAAAATGCTCAGATACGCCGAACTGTGGCAATGCCATGATGACCCGAGTTAAACATTCAGCGAAATGGAGTTGCGGTTGGCATCACAGTTGTACTTGTGGGTGCTCCACACCTTTCGCTGGCACTCCTGGGACGTGGAAGTCAGCTTCGTTTCACCGCGCTCGCGGTTCCCTGGTGACTTACCCTGTCGCAGAACCATGCCACAGCAAGTGTGTGCCTGCAGCCGCCGCACTTCATGAGCGCCTTTCCCGTGTCCTGGCGTGATTTCCCACAGGCATGGCAGCTTGGCTGGCTGTAGTTGCGTGGTGTACCGGCGTGGTAGTTGTCCAGAGCGGCAAGGAACTGTCTCTTGCTTGGGCCGCGGAAACCCGTGTCGAACATGGGAAGTGTGTAATTCTCGTTGGACTGGACGACGGAAGCGAGGTGGCGAAGGTGCTGAAGGTCATGATCCCTGATCTTTGCGCCAGTCCCCATCATGAGTGCACCCAGGATGATGACCTTGTACCGGGCTTCGTGCTTGCTCCACTCATTGTCGCAAGCCTCTGCGAGGCTGCGGTATGTGTTGATGAGGCTGTCTCCGAGACCAGCGTCGAGTCTCTGGCGAAGACGTTCCAGAACTGAGTTGGTCTCAGCTGCCAGTGGGCCGCCGTCATCGGCGAGGGGCTCGTGACCGGGGAGTTTGAGATATCCGAAATAACAAAGAACATCGTTCTCCGGCGCATCCTCAGCGCCGGTGATCTTTGGGGCGAGCTGGCCTGCGAGATCGACATCGTTGTCGCACTCGAAAAGGTCTGGCGAAACGATGTCAGAACCTTGGGAGCACACAAGTAGCCTTGCGCAGAGCGAGGAGACTAACAGTGACCCCAGCGGCCCATTGTTAGATGTCTTTGCGTCGGTTAGATTGGGGCTGATGGGTTTTATTGGTGGGGTTTCGGGTTTTTGGAAGGAAATCGGAAGTCGCACAAACAACAACCAACCCAAGTTGCAGTGAGAAAAGAGAGCAGAAACTTGACCGGAATAAAATGGAGAACACTAGGACAAAGAGAAAGAGGCGTGACTCAGGATTTAGGCAGCAACTTCAAGTTGTGATGGATATTGTCAGGCAGGGAAGGTGCGGCCCCTGTGGCAGTCCTCGCTGTCGTCATGGCAGTTTTCCTCGCTGTCGTCATGGCAGTTTGACTTGCCGAGCCATGTTGTCGCGTTGCGCACAGGCAAGCAGTTCTAGTTGCCTCAGATGCCCAATCAACGGATTTGGAAAGCCAAACGGGTTCTTTGAGAGTACTCGCAGCAGCAAAGGACAAGGAGATGAGACATCGTGAGGTGCGAGGTGATGACACTGGACTCGCAACACGAGAGCCAACATTTGGACGCGTTTTCTGACTCTTCTAGGGGGTCTGATTTGTTCACTACTCCCAGCTATCGCAAAGACGATAGCAAAGAGCACGGAGAAGAGCTTGATTCCAGCTAACCTTCAGATACGTCAACTGCCAAAAACTGCCCCAACATTTCCCTTGCGTCTCCCTCAGCAAACACGGCCAGCTTCTCCATCCCATCCGGCAATGTCCCCTGCTGTGGCCATCCAAACATTTCCTTCATAAACTCTTGCACTTTCCGTCGCGCCAACCCCAGATCAACCCCCGGCGCCGTAGCCTCCAAAAACCCCTCCACCCCCACAACC
>Ga0247824_10000463_pt1 | contig 19995 bp, 12 predicted proteins | sample 13C_PalmiticAcid_FD_194412 | JGI IMG/M metagenome (GOLD analysis project Ga0247824, IMG submission 194412) | Soil microbial communities from agricultural site in Penn Yan, New York, United States - 13C_PalmiticAcid_Day48 | ecosystem: Environmental > Terrestrial > Soil > Agricultural land...
ACATCGGACATCCTCTACCCCCAGATCCCATCACCGTTCGCACCATGTTCGACGACTCTTCTCAGTACAACAAATTCACTCGCTCGCCCGTCGAAGAGACCCCCGGATCCACTTTTGCCACCCCCGTCGCCCTTCAACCTTTCACTCAGCCACGACCTTCCATCGACGCTATCGAACCCTTGGAAGAAGGCCTACCTCTCATCGACGGATTGCCCCAACCTTTGCGTCCCTCCAACTCGACCCGTCCAAGGAGCGACCCCGACTTGAGGCAGTTACCCAACCGTCTACCTGCCCAGGTCACCATCGAAACTCTGGAATACACCCACAGGACCCCCAATATCACCCCCCGCCAATCTTCAATTGCATACTCTGTCAATGCTTTACGCCCCAATCTCAATGTTCCACCCACCATCGTGCCCAGAGCCAGCTCAAGAGACTACTCTGCCCAACATGGACTCAATCTCCCTCACTCTGGCAGAGGCATGTCACCCATCTCACCATCCTCTCCAGGAGGAGGAGGAGGAGCACTCAATTTCAACAGTAAAAGCCAGGATAGCTCTGCTTCATCACCTGCTTCCAAAAATGGGCCCTCTCTCAACGAGAGAAGAAACAACCCTTCCGTCCCCCATATTCAAACACAGCTCGACGGATCCAACGGCGCACGACATCCTTACGAGGCCGACGCTGGACCCTACCCCGCCCTTCACTCGGACGCCACCGTCGTTGGAGGCACCCTTGGATTTGGCAGGCGACCCAGTCATAAACGGAATCACAGCAGTGCCGATGTCATTCAATATCAGCCGGGACCTGCTCCTGCTCCTGCTCCTGCTCCCGCACCTGCTCCTACACTTGCACCACCCCCTGCTGCCACGACTATGACGACTCCACCCAAGGCAAGCACTCTTGAACAGACGGAGGCGGTTTTTTTTTTGTTTTGTTTGGCGCAAGTATGTCGCAACTTACCTCCCCCCCCCCTTCCCATTATCTTCCTTTCGGGTCGTTTAGCCCAAGAGTATTCAAGTGACCCTCGACAATGAAAACTTCAAATACGTCGACATCACAGGGATCGATAATGTGGTCATGCTCAAGGAGAGGATATATTCTCGGATGCGGATCATAGCTGAAAAGAACAAGTACGGCATCTTTGAGACAACCGAGCTTGAGAGTCGTAAGTTCCACCATGTGCTTGATAGAGTGCTGCGCGAGCGTGAGTGTGGCTAGCGTGGCGAATGTAGCGAGACGATAGAAACTTATTCACCCACCCAATATCGTTTTAGCGGTCATGGAAAATGGCGCCAATCGAGGACCACCATTGACAGACAAGGAGCTGATGGATCTTGTGCACAATGCGGAGAAACAGTCAGTCAAGTTCTTGGTCACGCCCATCATACCCCTCTTTCTTCCACCTGACATGGACATCTTCAATCCAAAAAAGCATCCTCAGCAACATGCACACTATACCAGTCAGGGACGTGGATCTCCCTACCAGGGTCCTGTCTATATTCACGACTCGGGCGGATACCATCAGCGGGACAGAACAGACTCAAGTCTTCATCTTTACCAGCTCGATCCTTACACCCCATTTGTCCAGCCTGACGATCTTTGCAACTCGGTCCATCCACACCAACCCTACCCTGATTCAAAACACCCCCACAACTCGACTCGACATCCTCACCAGGGCTCCAACGGCTCCGGCCCCTATCCACAGCAAGTGTACCGATACATCGATAACCCAGGTCACCCTCACTACCAATCGGATGACACTCGACGACCCTCCATTGGCACCAATAGCGCAAGGACCTCACCCAGGTTTGGTCCCGTTGTCAACACTTCGGTCGGCAGGATGCACAAATCTAGCAATTCACCCGGCGTGGAGAGCCCCATGAGCCACTCGCCTCTTGGTGCCAAGCGCATGTTGGCCAGGAATCCCAATCTCTCTCTCGTCATCGGCAGTAATACGGATCAGGATGGCAAGTTGGTGAATCATCACGTTCGAAACAGTGACCGCTCAGCCTCGCCTGTTGGATCGCTGACTGGCTATCGACAGCCCCGTGATCGTATGCAAGCGAGCCATGACAGCGGTAGCCCCAACCCTAGCTACTATGAGATGAACAGAGCAAACCACCCTGGATTTGGAGACGTCCCCATGGTGGGCTCGCAAGGTTACCCTGGAAACTTGAACAGCAGTGGCTTACCAGCATCGCCCTTGAGCGCCGGCGCTACCAAACGGGGATCGCTTCAACCTGCTAACAAATACGGATCTTCTCACTCTCTCAGCTCCCCTCATTCTGCCGATGGTGGCTCCAATGTCGAGTTGAACGCAAAAGAATACCATGGTCACGAAGATGAAAACTTTTGGGGAGAGCGACCTCCCCTGGACTTTTTGCTCGAGAATTTTGGTCGATTCTTTCAGAACCACGATCTGGACCATCCGATTATTGAGCTTCACCCTCCAACACCTTTCAACGGATCAACCTTGGTGTCAGCACAGACCATCCTAGGTCCATCCGGATCTTCTCAAGGAATGTCACCCAATGCTATCAAGAACCAGGAGACGAGCGCGGACATGACAGATGGCTGGGGTTCAATGAACTCGAACCAGAGCGCGAGTCTACCTCAAGCCGGTTTCACGCCAGCAAGTCGGGTCAGCATCATTCACAAAAAATCCATCCGTGTGGTGGCTCAGGAGGCGAGAGACAGATTCTCGCGACAGTATTCTGGATCCAAAGTCATGCGCAGGAAATCTACCAAAATGTGGGGCAGTCGTGTCTCCGAAGTCATGCCAACCAACCCTACAGGACCTCCTGGTGGGTTGAGTGGGCATGATGACGACGAAGACCTGTCGCCCATTGCAGGCTCACCCTCGGTGGCTGTACGGGCCTCTATTATCGACATGGTCAAGGAGGCAGCCCACGAACACAATCTCATCCCAGAGTCGCCTCCCTTGGACCAAGGGTTGCCCGCCTCGCAAGTGGGTTCACAAGAGAATCTGCCTGCCATGGCCATGACCTCACTGCAGTTCCAGCAGCAGCAGCAGCAACGTGTGATTCAAGTCGAATCAGGCATGGTCATGGATCAATCTCAACAAGGAATCTACCAGAACCCCCAAAATGGCGCCATCAAGACATTCCAGTATCTCAAAGGTGGATTGATCGGTCGTGGATCTTTTGGCAGGGTCTACCACGCCTTCAACCTTGACACGTGTGAAATGTTTGCAATCAAGCAGGTGGATCTACCTCAAACGCTTTCAGAGAGGAACAGCGACCGACTCAAGACATCCGTCGAGGCCTTGTTCTCAGAGATGGAGGTGTTGAAGGATCTGGATCATGAGAACATTGTGCAGTACTTGGGATTTTCGCAAAACGAAGAGACGGCAAACATCTTTTTGGAGTACGTCTCTGGAGGATCGATCGAGTCATGCTTGAAGCGAAGCGGACCCTTCCCCGAAGCTGTCATCCGGCATTTCATCAGGCAAATCCTGCTCGGACTGGAATACATCCACAGCAAGAAGATTGTGCACAGAGTAAGTCCCCTTGAGAGACAGATAGGGTCCTCTGGACGATTGGATGTGTTCGTTCGCTTTCACTCACTCACTTGCCTTTTTTCTCTCTCCCCGACATGGAATCCTGCAGGATATCAAAGCAGCCAATGTGCTTGTGGATGAACAAGGAGTTTGCAAGATCTCGGACTTTGGAATTTCCAAGCGCAACGCACAAAGTCAGGGTGGATATGACGAGAATGTGGGATCGCTTCAAGGATCTATCTTCTGGTAACATCACTGTGGACATTATTTTCAACAGTATCATTGAAAGGATTGGAAAGGCCTGTGCGCTAAAACACCAGCCCTATCTCTTCCCCATGCCTCGCGATGAATCAATAGGATGGCCCCTGAAATGGTAACCTCCAAGGCTTATGGAGCCAAGGTCGACATCTGGAGCTTTGGATGTTTGGTTCTCGAAATGTTCACGGGCCAGCCACCATGGAAAGGCTACGCGCCTCATCAGGCTCTTTTCACTGTACGTTGTCAGACGAATCGATTTGACTGGATTGAACTGGATGTGCCATCTAATTCAGGTGACTCTCTCTCTCTCTCTCTCTCTCTCTCTCTCTCTCTCTCTCTCTCTCTCTCTCTCTCTCTCTCTCTCTTACCCCCCGTCTCTCCATTGTAGATTGGAAGCAGTAGCGCCCACCCTCCAATTCCAGAGAGCATCTGTAAGGAAGGACAGAGATTCTTGATCCGATGCTTCACCTCGGATGCCAATCAACGCCCTACAGCGTCAGAACTGTTGCAAGATCCATTTGCTGTGCCACCACCCGACTATAGTTTTAACGATTACATTGAAGGAAAGATCACGGACTAGAGCACCAACCACCTTTCCACTCTTTTATTACTCCCTTTGACCAATTGAATTCGAGAAATGGCGTTCCTTTTTCAGTAAGAGTGGAATCAAAACATGTAACGAACGCAACTTTGCGGCAAACACACAACAAGTTTGCTGTCTTTACCTTGTCATCCTGCCTTCCGTGCAGGGGCGGGCTGTGGCTGCATCTTGATCGATAAGCCCGAGCTTTTTTTTTTTTTTTTTCCGGTGTAGTGTACGCGGCGTTATGGGAAACGGGGTGCGGAGCCTACATCAAAGAGGATGGATGGATCCCGAGCTTAAAGTCCTCATGCAGTCTATCGAGGAATACGACCAAATGAAGAGGCTCTTTTGTTCACTTACCAGGCGAGGACCGAAGCCCATGGATGACCGGTCGACCTCGGGCCTCCCCTCCCTCTTTTCTCCCCGGGTAGGCAGGCAGGCTTGGGGTGGGGTAGATAGAGCAAAGTCAACACCAGTGCATACACTAACAGACGTTTGAGAAAAAAAAAAAAGAAGGCAATAAAGAGTCGTCTTACCAAGCTGCTTCATGTGGTATGCCGAAAAGAGCCTCTTGGGGACTCGCAGGAAGGGAAGCAGGCTAGGTGTGGATAGGCCCAAAGCTAACGTCAGAACTGACAGACACTTGAGATGGAGGGGTAGGCGAAGGGATAGCATTATAGGGAGAGTCGCCTTCGTTTTATTGAACGAAATGGTGGCATGACTAGACTTTTCCACACAACGACCCATCACCCGTCCGCCTGATTGACCTTGACGAGGCCACAAAATCGGATGGGATTACTCAAGGGAAAGACAACAAACTTGTATTGTCGCGAAGTTGCTTCGTTACATCGAATTTGATCCCACTCTTACTGAAAAGGAACGCCATTTCTCGAACTCAGATGGTCGTGCTGGATATTTTGATGTCTTGGATCCTTTCATGAGGGTCCCTGTATTGGCATGTCCATCGTGGTTCAAGGTTCAAGTTGTGTGTTCTATTGGTTGGTTGTAACCTTCCCCTCTCCTCCACCAGTCCTCTCATTTTCAAAGGCCACTCACGCCGTCATGGTATATACTGGCCCTGTGGATTACGCGCCGGCGGGTCATACTGAAGGCCACTCACGCCGCCATGGTACTGGCCCTGTGGACTACGCGCCGCTGGTTGATTGACTTGAGGACCTCGTTCCTTGCTAGAGAGGTCGTCCTCAGGCGATAGTACATCCGATTGTGGCCCTCTCGGGGACAACCCTTTGGATTGTGGCAGAGGAGAGTGGTGTGGATGGGTGTCACCGAGGTTGTCTTGTTCAGAGTGTTGCGACTTACAAGGCTCTCGTCGAGCCTTGTCGGCTTTTCTCTTTCTGTAAAAGAGCAAGGCACCAGCGAACGCCACGACAAACAACCCTCCTAAAGCCCCTCCCAGTATCAGCGCCAGATTTGAAGAGCCACCACTCCCTTGCGTCGTCGTGTCGGGGGGTCCTGTCGAATCATTCGAAGGGCTCCTGGGGATCTGCTCCGACAATGCTGTATACTTGGTCACCCATTGATTCAAACGCACATCAAACACAATGAGAGGTCCTGTCGCGAGAACCGTTTGATCTTGAAGCCCACCCCAGGCCACGAATTGGTTCCCGACCAAGGTACAGGCGGCGTAGACGCGTGGGAGAGTAGCTGAGGGACCTTCTTTCCATACGCCCGTAGTGACGTCCAAGATGTAAATCTTGGAAGAAAATACCTTGGGGGCAGCGGGGTCCTGCTTGTACATGTTTCCGCCATAGAATACAATGACTTTGCCATCATCGCCTGAAGAAAAAAAAAAAAATAGACATGAAGGGCTGTCAATGATGGACTAGCGTCCTCTCTGTTCCGAACAAAAGGTGGGCAATCGGGGTCACGTACTTGCTGCCATGCATGGGTCGCTCGTCAGAGTTGGAAGATCACCCGTTGTGTCCTGGAATACAGACCGTGCCGTGATATTAACAACAAAGAACTAGGATGGAGGGCTTGTCCACCACCACTCACAAAGTTCACGAATCACACATGGCACTTACAAAGACCGACCATTTCCCGGTGTCAATCGAATACTCGGTCATATAAGGGACAGATTCCCTTGGTATGGTGTACGAATGCCCTCCAAAATACATGAACGAGTTTCGATCACTGTTGAACACAACCCCAGGATACCATCGTTGTTTGAGAAAGTTGGCTGGGATGGCATGCGTTGTCCAGCTGTTGTCTCGCAAGTTCAGAGCACTGAGATAGGATGGCCCAGCGACGTAGATCAGCCGTGTTCGTGGGTCCTGAACTGGTGGACACGCAATGTCCGTTTTTTCTGGGCTGGTGATGTTGCTGGAGCTCCAAGAGGCACCGTTGAAGACGTCGACGGTATACCCTGGTATTAAAGACGTCAAGGTCACCGGCGACACATTGTCCGGCATCAAGAACATCCAAAAGAAACTGCTCACCCTTCCGTCGGGCAGTTTTTTCCAGGGTGGAGTGTGGACAGACCAAGAAATGTTCAAGTCCAAGGTGAAGAACTGATTGTATCGAGTGGGTTTTTGGTAGTAGGGTCCGTTGTCGCCTCCTTGGATGTAGAGCAATCCATTGGTCCGCATGAAAGCCATTTGGGTTGCTGGCATGGGATCAACTGCGTGCGATTTTGAAGGGAGAAGGAGAAGAAGGAGGGTCAGGCACGTAGCCAGTCCTGCTCGTGTGGTGAACAAAGACCATGAAGAAGACATCTTGAAGAAGAGTGGAGTTCTGATGCTGTGTTGCGTTGGTACGAGAGGCGCTCCAGCTCTCAACCAAGGGCACGTTTCGAGGAGGTCTGAAGGATGACAAGGAGGAAGAAAAGAAAGAACGAGGACGAGGGTCAACGGAGGGTCTCTCCAACAAGTCATTTGCACTGCCAACCGTGTTCTTTACACTCTGAGAAGTACAGGAATATTCATGTGCATGGGGGCGGGCGGGGGCGGGGGAGCCCACTCTTGAACACTGAGGAAGCGCCGCCCACTCTAATTTGAGACTCCATCGTGGCTGCCCTCCCATTGCGCTGAATCTGTCGAGGAAGCTGTCATCGCTTCCTGTTGGAGTCTCAATGTCATCGTCCACTTGCTTGCTTCGAGTAAGGGATACGGCCTCACGTTATTCTAAGAGCCGTGTGTGGGCATCTCACGCTGCACGACCGCACGGTCACCCTCATGTACGTTCCTTTCGAACGGATGATTTGGAACGAGTGTGCCATCTTGTGGCCGGTATCGAGAACGGCTTTGCCGTACCGGACGGTTCTATCACAGTCTTGATTGTTTGCTTCAAGTTATTAGAAACGTTTTCCCACAATAACTTGCACATCAAAAAATAGACGTAGACACTTACAATTTGCTTGAGGTCTTGTTGCTATTAGGAAACGTTTCCATCAGTGGTCCGACGTGTTTGACCGTAGATCAGCCGCTGTTTAACATCCATAAGATATCCTACATCACATTCAGAGTCGAAGGCGGTCGAGGGTTGCGACAAGGGCCTCTGCAAGTCTTTGATTGCGGCTGCTTCTAAAAATCGAACAATCCGATAGGGCGCTCAACTTTTTTTTTGGAAGTTCGAACTCCTGTCCAAATGCCGACTCGATTCTTGGGTTGCTTTGAGTGGGCAGGTTTGGTGGATAGGATTTGGACGAGCACACTACGCCTACGTACATTCGTGGCCAATGGTTTCGATTGCTCCACATGGAAGCCATCTCTCTGGTCAGTGACGCTGGTAGACTGAGTCCTGTTGAAGAAAGGAGGGGAGCTTCTAGAGATGCGTGGCTGTGAAGGGAGTCTCTAAAAGGTACTGGCGGTTCAGTTTTACAAGAGCACGCCAACGGTGACAAGCTGCAGTCGCAGTAGTGAGAAACATGGTGATCAAGGTGAATGAGGATCAGAAGGATGATCTGTTGTGTTGTGATGGTGGTTCTGGAAAGGGTCGGTCGAGGGTGCTACAAGAAGGGGCTTTTGTGCAAAATTGCCCTTTTCATTATCTCCCCCTGGACTTCTTGACAAATCATTCCTGATATTTCATCCAAGCAGAAACGAGCTGATGCTAGACAGGGGGGGTTGCATGACTCCACGGCCTCTCGCTGGAAAAAGTGTGGAGAAAGAAGGACATGACTCGATTGTTACACACACCACATGACGGCCTCACCCATTCCGATCACTCAAAGGATGCATTATCCAACCTGTCTGTGTGCACACACATACACACATCGGATGAATTCTGTGCAATCAGAGGTGTTTGGCATCCTTATTTGTTTGTTGGTGTCTGGTCTCGTCCTTCGGCGCCACGCTTCAAATGCGTCTCTTTCTCGTTTCCTCATGGTCGAGCACCTTCTCTCCGCTCTCACCTCCTCTAAGCACCGGGCCGGTTGTCCATGGTCTCGCCCTCACTGGCAAGAACAGATTATTGTTCCTAACTTCTCCTCGCACCATTCAAAATGACCACGGATACCATTGAACCATCTCAGTCGAGGTTCCAGCGCCTGCGCCGTCGGCTCTTCTACGACGACCCCTCAGACGAAACGACACTCCAGCCGCATCTCCAGGAACCGCTTGTCAAAAAAGCAGAACTTTGGGGCTTCTTCCTCTTCGGATTTGGATACTATGCATGGCCAAATGTCTGTGCTTCGCTGCTTCTTCCAATATTCATCCAGGGGATTGCCAGAGGTGCCTCGCGTCTGGAATCAGATCCTTCCATTGTGTGTCCGGATGTGGATGATGATATCCCACATGGCGACCGTTGCCTCGTACCATTTGGCTGGTTCCGTGTGACGCCCACATCCTATGTTCTACTTCTCAACGTTTTGGCGGTATGGTGCACCATATTCGTGACATTGGGGGTCTCGGCTCTGGCAGACCATGGCCGAGTCTCAAGGCGAATCATGCTGGCCTTCAGTACTTCCTTGTGCGTTGTGGCCTGCCTCTTCTTTGTGGGAGCCCTGAAGCAAGAGGTCTGGTGGTTCTCAGGAGTGACCTTTGTGATTGGTAAGGCTCACGCCATGCTAGCTCCGAGTCTGATAGGTACAGACACACTTTTAGCTAAGCAAACACCTTTCTACCTCTCTCCATGTAGCTGGAATTCTCTATGGTGTGACACTCAACTTTTACGACGCGCAGATTCCTATTCTCACTCGGTACCATCCAGATGTTGTCCGTGCCAGAGTTGTTCATGGAGAGAGTTCATCCGAGTATATCGATGCCAAAGTCAACATTCAAACATTCCTCTCTGGCGGCGCATCCGGTGTAGGCTATGCGGGCGGCCTTGTTCTCACAGTCGTTGCCGCCATCATCCTTCTCTTCACCGACGCGAGTCTATTGATCGTTGGATACTGTGTTATTATGGCGGGAATCTACGTCTTCATCTTTACAATGCTATACGCCAAATTCTCTGTCCAGCGCACCTTCCCACCACTACCGCCGGGTTCCAATGTCTTCACATTCGGATACAAACGCATAGGAAAGACCATCCGCAAGGCGCGTAAGCTAAAGACGCTTTTCTACTTTTTGTGTACCTGGTTCATTCTCGGCGACGGCCTGTATGCAACATCCAACATGGCGATTTTGATTGCACAGGATCAGCTTCATCTTGACAACTCGTCTCTCATCATCGCTGCCTTGGCTCAGTTTATCTTTGCAGGAGCTGGAATTGTATTCTGGATCTGGATGCAAAACTCGCGTGGACTCTCCCCTCTCAGGACCGTCATCATCAATTCCTGTCTATTTGGCCTGATACCTGTCTACTGCCTTCTTGGATTGATTGAGAGCTCTCCTGTTGGCTTGAAGCAAGAATGGGAGCTGTACTTGCTTGCGGCCCTCTTTGGATTCTTTATGGGGGCTATCTATTCGTCGAATCGCGTGGTGTACGCTCAATTCATCCCATTCGGACACGAAAACGAACTGTTTGCATTGTATGAAATGTCATCCGTGAGTTCATCCTGGATTGCACCTTTGATTTGTACAGCCATCATTGAACGTGCTTCTGTGCGACATACGTGGTGGTTCTTGGCTTCACAATTTTTTATACCTGCCTTAATGTTGGTTTTTGTGGATGGTAAGTCCTTTAAACGTGCTTTCGTGTTTGATTCACCGGGGGGAAGGAGACATTTGAAAGAACGTTTGACTGACAAGGCGCTTCCATAATACACTGTCACAATAGTCGAGAAGGGACGCGCCGAGGGCGTTGCATTTTACCAGGCGGAGAAGATGGAAGGAGAGGACCCCATGGTATCCAAGGGTACGGACGATGATATCGAAGACAATAGTTCGTAGGAAAACGAGTAAAATGAGGGTTAGTCAAAGTTGTAGAACAGCCAGAACATTCAATGGTGATGTTCTGCAAGACCAAAGGAGATCTCACCTAGACATGCATAGAACACCAGCCTGTGTCTATCACGTTTGACTGGAAGCAATTTCTTCTACAACGCAGTCCCAGGGTGTGGAACAGCATAGCTGCCATGACATTCGCATAAACCTCATTTTTATTCTTTGCTCTTTCCCTTCCTTACTTTCTGCTCTACGCCTTTTCCGCGCCTTGCATCCTCACATCCAAGCCATACCGTTCGTCACGACAGGTCCTTCCATCATCGCCGCCACTTTAACCAACGCTGTCCTTGTCATCACCCTCTACTTTGGTCCACCTTCTTTATCCCCCCTGGACACAATATGGCCTGCACGGTCGTCGGTACCCAGCTTCCGGCATGGGTGAGTTTCAGATGGAGTGAACATCATCGCAGGACCACCCTTTGACATATCCAGGAACCACTGGCTCGATTGATACACGATCCATTTCAAGCAAAAACCGAGGAATGAATCTGGGCGCCAGAGCAGGATCGTCGGGATTGCACTTGAGGTAGTTGGTAGTTAGTAATTGGATCTCTAATTTGGAGGAGTTCTCATGGAGTATCTCCACACCCGCAAATTGATGAAGACCACGACCATGACCGGTCTGAAAGGCAGGTCCAGCACAGGATGATCAGTGGGGAATAGGGCAAACCGAGATCTTGGACGAGGTATGGCGTACTATTGCCATCCAGAGGTGATATATCATTCCGACTGCTCCATGGATTCAATCCAGTGTATCATTCGAGTATCCAGCAATAGCATTCTTATCGTTGGAAGAGTTTCTACTACTCTAGTGATTCAAGCCTTAACGGCAATGAACTAAACCTACAGATGCGTGCGACACACTCCCTTCCAACTGTCCACCTCTCATCACGGAGCAGATCCTACCGCAAAACGCTATTTCGCTTTGACTGTGGCGAACAATCAAGATGCACCACGCAGACACGGCTCAAGTCCCAGAAGGCCTTCAGATATACTCCAAGTCACAAGGGAGAGACGACTACTGCTTCTCCAGATATCGCTCTCACGACAATATATTCGCCTAACTCTTGTCTACAGCCACAAACCACCAAAGTTGAGCGGCCGCGAAACTAAGGAATCTATCCTCGACTATGTCTCCATCATTAGCGCCACTCAACTGGAGGGCATAATCGTTTCGGGTCTCCCGCGTTACCCATCCGATCGTGGTGTCCCCGTTGTTATTCTGACTATTTACCCTAAAAGTGAAGGGATCCTCTACCATTTGGCCAGTTCCATTGACATACTTGAGGGTATCCACATTCCGGATGGTGACATACAAGGGCAGAGATACGTTTGTGGGTGCGACAGTCCACCTCTGGTTATTTCCGCCGTGAAAGCGCCACCCTATAGCATGGCCGGTTTCTCGATTTTGATCCAGCACCTGAGTACAATTGGCTGAATTCCGGATCACGTATGTGCCAAATGGAACAGCCCCAGAGACAAGGGCAGGAATGTGTGTTGTGCAAAGAATAGCAGCAATCAAGGCGAGGGACTTGAACATGTTTGCTGGTAAAGTCGGCAGGGTATTTTCGAGATATGGGATAGATGGCGGACGGATGAAGAATAGGTCAGTTATGAGAATCGTTGCCCCGTCTTCTAAGAGTATTGCACAGGTTCTGTCTTGGAGCCTTACAAGAACTCGGAACTCGGAACTCGGACAAAGGATGTGAAGGTATGTGCTGAGGTTGTTCTTGATAGGGGTTTGCGGTTTCTTGTGAGGGATCTGGAGTCTCTTGCGACGGAACTTGCGAGTGAGAGAGTCTTAAAATGGGATCGGTTGTGTGTCGATTCGAGGCGTTGGGAAGGCACATTATATATATACTTCACGTCGTTTGGAATGTTTGGGGAAGCATTTTTGCCTCTCTCTATTTCTGGATCATCTAAGGGGTTGGCCTGTGAACCACAATCTAGGGGTTGGAAGGCTGGAGGAGGGTAGGGAGCGAGTAGGGAGCGAGGATAAACTCCAGGGGAGAGAAATGTTGATACTCCTAGGAGAAACTCAGGGCCTACCGAACAGTGCTCAGGTTCTTGCATCAACTGGACAACTCTCCGCGCTCTCATATACTACTCCCATCCTTGATTATTAACAACAGCTTAAGAGAAGACAACCCCACTGAGGTTTCGATTCTCGAGTTCAAGTACAAGTGGCAGGGTAGTCGCGGCACATGGTGCTCTTCTTCAGCGAACTGATCGCACGCGCCATAGGCGCTGGCGTCAACCAGCCTCGATCAGGCTCCTAACAGACTCTGAGCCTTGTTTGCAGCAATATGTTCGGTGAATGATAAAGTTAGTGCCAATCCTTGTTCTAAATCACGCCACGCGTTGAACGTTTGCTTCAAAAAGTGGGCTCTTTCATCCCTGAACAGTGGATAGTAAAGCTTCGCTATTTATGTCTCCTTCTCCCTTGAACTCGGCGAAGGTGGCAAAGGGTTTGATCGAAAGAAAGAAATATAGTATATATATAGTAGTAGGTCGTTCCATGGATATTGACGAAGAGTCGAGAGCAACGTCCACCATTCATTTTAATCGATGATGGGACCGATGCCCTTTGGATGATCTCTCGTCAAACAGAAATGAACGCGAGCCCTTGTGCTACAAGGGCCTCAGCATTGGTTCCACACGCGTAACCTCGCGTCAACCTTGGGATTGCGCGGTATATTAGAGGACCTGAGTGGCGTACAAGGTGATGAAGAGAGTGGATTGAATGAACATGAAGAGAGAACGTGTGGACGGAAGTACTTCATCTCAGTACCATGATGCGCCAGGGTCGGATGTGCACTGGTTTGCATTTGCTCTCTCCACCTCAGCTATGGAAGACCCATGTCAAGGAAAAGGTATTGGTCACACATCAGCAGGGAGCATCGACGGCGCAATGCCCTCCAATCAAAGCAACTGTTGGCCGCAAGATCAACCACCGCAAGGACCCCCCGGCTTGAAAGGAAGGCTCTCATGAGTGCCAAGATGAAGACAGTTGAAGACAGCAATGCAACCACGCTTATTCGTCGCTATTGCTCAAAACACGGCTGCCGCCTTTTGGTAACGTCGTATAGTTGAAATGCGTTCAAATCACGAACTGATGACCGCATGGTTCACGGGTGGTCTTGGCAAATTTTTTTTCGCGTTGCTGTCTCTCCCTTTCTCTTCTTCGACCTTTCACTCCTGTGATCCAGTACGTTGTATTTTTATCTGCCACTTTCTCCCTCCCCACCCCATTTCTCCACCTTTCTCTCATCGAAGAAGTAACTCCTGTTCAAAGGTACGTATAGTGCAGATGCTATCATCCTCAGGTCGTAACGTCACATTACTCTGGTGCATGATACCCTTCGTTTGACTGAATAACGAGCTGTTCTGCGCACATTGTACAGCTCCTATTGTTTCGTTCACGTCCTCCTTCATCTTTTTTCATCGGGGAAAGTGACTTAGTGAGAACGAGAATGAAAGGTGTGTGCCCGTCCTTGTTCATTCTATCGTGCATTGATTGCCACTCCTTGTTTCCTTGAGCTAACCCTTTATTGTATTGCTACAGCTCCGATGCAAAGCTTTATCATCTCTTCAACTCCGTCCAATATGGATATTCCCAACGTTGGCCAGATCATGACCCTCGGTGATCTTTACAATGCTCGAACTGCACATTGTACCAACGTCTCGGTCCTCAAAGACACTTTCCCTCGAACTCTTATCGAGACCCGAGATGAGAATGCAATCAACACAAAATTCATCTCCGAAGAGACTTACAAGGAAAAGTTCGAGGCCTTCCAGATTGATGGGAACCTGAGGCTGAATATCCTCGCCAATCTCATCACCTTGAATGCCCAGGGAAAGTATCTCACCACCGAAAAGAAATCCTCAAAGTCGGTCAAAGTCTCAATGTCCTGTGCCGTCCAGACGAAAGCGGACAAGGTTGACATCGGATCAGACATGATCCGAGGGTACGTCAACACAAAGGCTCTGGATGATCCTGAGGCCACCCATGTCGTCACGGGAATCCAATGGGGGGTCAACGTGATTTGTTCCTTTGAACATACTCTGACTGAAGGAGAGACCGAACATGAGGTCTTGGGCATCCTGAGTGCTTTGTGCAAGCATGACAAAGTCGGTGTTGAGCTCAGTGAGCAACCCAACAAAGACATTTCCGTCCAGATCGGTATCATCGGTGACATTGTGCCCCAAGCAGATTCATATCCAACTACGGTCGAGGACGCTATCCAGCTCATGCGACAAGTGCCCAGATTCGTAATGGGGGCAAATGAAGGGAAAGGAAGTGTCCTGCTGTACAAACTCGAGCCGATCGAAAAGATCCGGGCCTACCTTGATCTCGAAACTAGGATCACGTCGGTGATCAACACCATCCGCTCGGAGCTAGTCGATAGAGTCGAGAGCATCTTTGATACCATCGTCGAGAACAGGATTCGCTTAACTGAGGCTTCGAATGACATCCTCCAATACAGTCAGTACATTGCCGAGACGGAGGTGAAACGAATCAACAAGGAGCTCAAGAACTTCAGCCGAGATGAACAAGAATTCAAAACCTCTTTCTCTGAGATATTCCAGGCTATCCAGACTGGAGATCGAACCGGAGATGCCGAGGAGACACTCGAGGATGAACTGCTACAGTTGTTGGAAGAATTTGAGGATGGATGCTGCTCTTCATCCATGGTCGATACTGTCATTGAGAGTTACCAGGCCTTGTCGAGACGGATCTCTTTCATTCGTCATTGCGAAAAAGCTAATATCAAGGTCATCTCCAGAAGGCATGGTATCTCGAACTACTTGTCTCCATCGCCAGAGGACAAGATCTTTATCCTTCTCATCCCAAAGTCTATCGACTACACCACGGTCTTACAAAGCCACGACTGGCACATCTTTCAGCTCTTGAGAGAGGACAATGAGGATGCCACCTTTATGATTCATGACGCCTCCATCTCACCCACGGACCCGCATTCGACGGACCTTACAAAGTTGGCGATCCACAAGTACTATGGGAGCAAGAGGTCGTCTGATGAAGATACTTTCCGAGCCTCGATTCTTCGTCCTTCTACTAAATTGTCCAAGACCGAGTTCGTATACGAGAGAAACGGACTCGCCGGTCATGCCTTGAGAATGCCTTGTCCTTTATCACATGAAGGCGAGTGCCACTCTGGTGCCTTGAAGTGGGTCTGCTTCGAGTGTGAGGAGGTACTGCAATACGAATACGATAAAGTCGTCTATTGTCAGTGCGGACAGACACTACTCGAGAACTGTACCTTCCGATGTGACTCGATTGCACATGGCTATCAATACAAGGAACTCCATCCTCAATCCATCCAGTCGATCCGCGAAAAGATCCGTCCTGGAGATGATGAGATCAACATCTTGCTGTTAGGTGAAACTGGAGTCGGGAAGTCAACGTTCATCAATGCATTTGCCAACTACCTCCGATACGACAGTCTGGAGATTGCCGAACGAATGGAGATGATAACATTGATCCAATCGAGCTTTGAGATCGAAGGCACAAAAGTTACTGCCGGGAAACCAGACCAGAATGAAAAGTTAAAGCATGGTCAGTCAAGTACCCAATATTGTCGATCCTACGTGTTCCCTCTGAACGACGACATCAAGATCCGATTGATCGACACTCCTGGGATCGGAGATACTCGAGGAGTGAAGCAAGACAGAATCAACTTTGAAGAGATCATGGACTACATCTCTGGATTCGACAAGATCAACGGAGTCTGCATCCTCCTATTACCTGATACTCCACGTCTGACGACCTCCTTTCGATTCTGCATCGACGAACTATTGTTGCATCTTCACAAGAGTGCCGCCGGCAATGTCATCTTTACTTTCACAAAGACGCGATCTTCGTTCTACGGGCCTGGAGACACCATGACGCCACTGAAGACGTATATGAATGAGTTGGAGAAGGCAAGTGGTGTCACCATCCCATTGGAACCCAATACCATGTTCTTCTTCGACAACGAATCGTTCCGACTGTATGCAGCATTGAAGCAAGGTATCACCTTTGACCAGAACACAAAGGATGCCTTTGGAGCGAGTTGGATCAAATCCGTTGAAGAAGCTCGAAGATTGGTCAAGCGTGTCATGGACTTGACACCCCACAAGACAGCCGAGACCATGACATTGGACATGACCCGCCGTTCGATCCTGCTCTTAACACTGCCGGTAGTCAAGATCAACGAAAACATCACCATCGAGGTCAAGAGTGTCGAGAACATGAAGGTTGAGGCTCAGAACAGTGTGATTATTGCCAATGAGTTGAAAACGAGACTCATGTTTTCTTACATGGATCTGGATCCTATCAATCTCGATCGTCCAAGAATGGTTTGCACCTCTGATTCATGTACCACTGTTCATGGCAAGATTGTTCGATACAACAAACACTGTCATGAAGACTGCCATGATATCCAGAACATAACCATCAACGCGATCAGCCATCATGCGGGTCTGAGGAGCTGTTGGGCCATGAACGGCGGAGAGACCTGCCGAGTATGTGGCTGTCGATGGGAGAAACATATGCATGTCAAAATTGATTATAACGAGGTCAAGAAACAGAAGATCGATACTGGCGTCGAGAAGCAATTGAAGGAGAAACTCTCTGCAGTCGATGCTATGGAAGTGGCGATCACTGAGGCCAATGAGCGGATCAAGGCCCTGGAAGCGGAGAAGAAGGTCATCTTCGATTCCCTCATGACATTCACTGGTTTCCTACTTCAGAATTCGATTCTTGTTCAGAACAATGGAATCCTGGACTACATCGACATGAGTATCGAAAACCAAGACAGGATTGCTCAGAGGACACAAAACTTTGCGATCGTGAAATCTCTGAGAGAGCAGAAGAATGAATTCATGGCACAGATGCAGATCATTGAAAATGCTATCAAAGATGGCGAGTCCAATGCCGCCAAGATTACACCGTCGGAAGTCATCAACGCTAGAGAAGCACTTTGTCGTTTGAAGATCAATGGTCAAGCCTTGACCAATGTTCTGGATTGGGGGAAACAGAATCAAATCCAGCAATCGAAACGGGAAACACGGATCATGGGTGGGTATGTCTCCGGAGGTTGGTCGAATGCAAAAAAATATATGTGCAAAAAGTTTAGAATCCGCCAACCCACACAAACTCCTCGTCCCTACTACCCAAGCACTCAAACCCTGCCTCGACTGCACTCCCGCACTCCCACGCCACTACCCAACCACATGGCTGTAGTGTAGATCCAGACAAGAGAGAGGAGGCTGAATGTAGTGTTGTATGTCATTCGGAAGTAACAAAATATGGCGTCTTGGTCATATCAGTGGTTGATGAAGATATGACGGGAGGGAGCTATGGGCCGAATAAAGTGCAATAGTCCCAACCAACTCCCGTGAGTTGATATCGGTTTGGAAAGGATCGTGGTGTGTGGGATGAATCAATGTAATGCAACTGGTCTTCGTGCAGCATTTTATGACACCTCTCAGTGTCCTCAAAACTGAGAGATGGTCAAAAGCAAAGAGAGAAGACTTCATCTGTTCCAGTTCTCCCGTTCGACGTGTTGACGGGACTCACCTGGGCTTTGGGTACTGCAACCTCATACGAACAAATCTCCCGAGCAATGGTCTGTCTCACCGGATCGTAACAACAAGGCACAAGTGGCGGCGTCAGGCTCCTCCTAGGGCGATTGGGAACGCTGGTGTACGCGAGCGAAATAGCAGGTACAATCAGTGAAATGCGTTCCAGGAAGGGGCCTGAGAAAAATGCATGAATGCATGACGGGTCTTGGCAAACAGAGAAATCTAAGCCCAAAGGATGGTGCGTTACTGTCCCAGCATGTTCTCAATCTTGTGACGCAATAGCTCACTGCTCATCTGACGACTCTCCTTTTCTTTCAACCCTTCTCATCTAAGGAAGCGATTCCCAGTTCAAAGGTATGTGCAGTGCAGAGTCTCTCGTCAACTCAAATTGCACCAAGATCTGGCCGGTGAATTTTTTTTTACTCTCGATGCCTTTTGTTCTGATGGATCCCTCGACAGACTGGATAGAAACTGATGTTTTGCACCACATTTATACAGGAAGTCTACGTTCCCCTCCGCGGCTCTCTTCTCATTTGAACAAGTGATTACTTGCTGGGAACGACGAAAGGTGTGTATAATCTACAATGTTCCTTCTAACGTTCATCCATTGTTTCTCCGTTGTCATGAGCTAACTCTTATATATTACCATAGCTCCAACGACATTTCACCTCCGGCTACTATGGATATTCCAAATGTTGGCCAGGCCATGGCCCTCGGTGATCTCTACAATGCTCGAACTGGACATTGTACCAACGTCTCAGTCCTCAAAAACACTCTCCCTCGAACTCTCGTCGAGACTCTAGATGAGAACGCAATCAACACAAGGTTCATCTCCGAAGAGACTTACAAGGAAAAGTTCGAGGTCTTCCAGATCAATGGGAACCTGAGGCTGAATATCCTAGCCAATCTCATCACCTTGAATGCCCAGGGAAAGTATCTCACAACCGAAAAGAAATCCTCAAAGTCGGTCAAAGTCTCAATGTCCTATGCCGTCCAGACAAAACTGGACAGGATGAACATCCGATCGGACATGATCCGAGGGTACATCATCACAAAGGCTCTGGACGATCCAGAGGCCACCCATGTCGTCACTGGAATTCAATGGGGGGCCAACGTGGTGTGCTCCTTTGAACATACTCTGACTGAAGGAGAGACTGAACATGAGGTCTTGGGTATCCTGAATGCTTCGTGCAATACCGAAAAAGTCGGTGATAAGCTCAGTAAGAAATCTAACAAGGACATTTCTGTTCAGATCAGTATCCATGGTGACATTGTGCCTCAAGCAGATTCATATCCGACCACGGTGGAGGATGCCATTCAACTTGTGAGACAACTGCCCGACTTCGTGGTAGAAATGAACGAAGGAAAAGGAAGCGTCCTGCTGTATAAACTCGAGCCGATCGAGAAATTCCGGGCTCATTTTGATCTCGAAACCAGGATCACGTCGGTGATCAACACCATCCGCTCGGAGCTGATCGATAGAGTCGAAAGTATCTTTGATACCATCGTCGAGAACCGGATTCGCTTAACTGAGGCTTCAAACGACATCCTCCAATACAGTCAGTACATTGCCGAGACTGAGGTGAAACGAATCAACAAGGAGCTCAAGACCTTCGGCCGAGATGAACGAGACTTCAAGCACTCCCTATCCGAGATTGTCCAAGCTATCCAGACTGGAGAGGCGTATGAGGCACTCA
>Ga0247824_10000464_pt1 | contig 19992 bp, 15 predicted proteins | sample 13C_PalmiticAcid_FD_194412 | JGI IMG/M metagenome (GOLD analysis project Ga0247824, IMG submission 194412) | Soil microbial communities from agricultural site in Penn Yan, New York, United States - 13C_PalmiticAcid_Day48 | ecosystem: Environmental > Terrestrial > Soil > Agricultural land...
CTGCAGGCCCCAAACCCACACCCCAACCTTGCCGTACTCGTCCCGGATCCTCTCGAGATACCGCCCCGCGAACCCGCCCCACGCGTCCTCCAGCCCGGCAAACACCTGCACGCCCTGCATGTGGTCAGCCTCCTCGGCGAACGGCCGCAGGTCCCGGTCGAGCAGGTCGTGCTCGCGGTCGAGGTCGGCAAAGAGCTCCTCGCCCGTGGCGTGCCGCTCAAAGGGGGCGACGGACGAGTTGAGCTCGTGCTCGGCGAGCTGGACGATGGACTTTGGGTGGTAGAAGACGCGCGAGTAGTCGGAGAAGTAGCGGACCGAGGACGGGGCGAGGCGGGGCGGGGGCAGGCCCGCGTTGAGGGACTGGGTGTAGGCGGACTCGGGGACGGGCGGGGCGCGGTGGAGGGTTGGGGCGCCGTTCCTGCGTTTTTTTGGTGTTAGTTGTTTTGTTGCGTTGTGTTGTATTGTGAGGGAGGGGCTTGGATAAAAGGGGGTGAGCAAACCAGAGGGCTTGGGGCGGGGTGGACTCGTCGTTGACGTCGTAGAGGGCGTTGATCTTGCGGAGGGTGCCAAAGGCGCCTTTCAGGTCGTAGATGACGGTGCGCGGCATGAAGGTCTCGGTGCCGTCAGGGGCGAGACCGGGGCGGAAGTGGACGTCATGGTCGATGGGGGACTCGTCTTGGTCTTCGCCATATGTAAAGTACGATTCCTGGGGCAGCTGTCAGTATCTTGAAATAAGAAGCAAAACATAGAAACAAAATGTCGGGGTTTACCTGGGTGTTCCAAAAGTGAGTTGCAAGGTAGTTGGCTTGATTCCCCAGCTGGAGCGTGATGATCTCGTGCATTTTGAAGGAAGTCTGTGGAGTGTGAGGAGTTGAGTGAGGGATGAGAGTTGAGTGAGCTCATTGTGGATGCCTGAACTGGTGGAAATTCACCCATTGAACCCTAACCCGCAACATGGACAGAGAGAAACACAAGAGTATCACGATACCCGATGGGACGGAGTTGATAGAGTTTTGTCAAATACACCTAATCTCGGGTAACAATCTATTCTGTTGTACAGAAGAGAGAAGAAAACCCCAAATGCCATCAAATTTACATCACATCTGTGTGGAAGCACAAGAAGTAGAAAGGGGCTTCCCAAAGCCACCTCGAGAGATCCCAAGTGCCAGAAATACAAGACGAGTCAACAAAAGAATGCCCGCCATGCTCATTGCCCCTCGTCTATCCTGCCAAAAACCCAGTCTAGCCCGTTGGTCTAATTATTTTCACAGTCCCGAGACTCCATTATCATCCGCCGCAGTAACAAAGGGAATAGGAAGGAAAACACAGGCTTGCACGCCCGCTGGACCGCTGAAACAAACTCAAGAACCCATGCCCCGCCCCGAGCCGCTTACTCGCGCGAGAGATCGCGACCAAACACCTTGGACTTGAGCCAGTCGTTGATGACCAGCAGGCGGTTGCGCGTGCTGAAGCACATGCTGATGTAGGCGCTGCGCCAGAAGAGGTACGTCAGGCTGCCAGCAGCCGCGACGTTGCCGTTGAACCACGTCACATCGGCGACGGCCTTGTCGCTGCCAATGTAGGCCAGGCTGCCCTGGTGGCTGTAGTTGAAGGGCTTGACGTCCTTGATGCGGCGGAGCTGGCGCTCGTGCTGCTCAATCTCGCGCGAGATGGCGGCCGAGTTGCCGGGCTGCAGGTTCAGGGTCGAGCTGAGCTGGCTGATCTTCTGCTCGAGCGCCTCGGTCTTGGCCATGTTGTTGAACAGGCGCGCCAAGAAGGTGCCCTCCTGGCCGGCGACCTGAGCCGTGGGCGCGTACCCGGCCACAGCGCAGTCGCCAACCGCCCAGATGTCGCGCGTGCCCTGCACCACGAGGTACTCGTTCACGGCGAGGCCGCGGCGCGAGTCCTTCTGCGCGGGGATGCGCGACATCAGGTCCTTGACCACGGGGCGCACGGCGTTGCCCGTGGCCCAGACGAGCAGGCCGTAGGGGAAGACAACCGTCTCCTTCCTGCCGTCGGGGTGCGTCACCTCGGCCTCGACCGCCTTGTCGTTGACCTTCTTGACCACCGTCTTGGTGTGGATGTTGATCTTCTCCTCCTTGAAGGTGCTCTCGGTGTACTCGATCAGCTGCTTGGAGAACATGGGCAGGACGTTGGGGAGCGCCTCAATCAGCGTCACGCGGAAGCGGTCGCTGATCTCCGGGACCAGCTTCTTGATGTCCTCCTCGAAGAAATCCTGCAGCTCGCCGGCAAACTCGACACCGGTCGGGCCGCCACCGACGACGACCATGTGCAGGAGACGGTTGATCTCCTCGGGCGACTGGTCCTTGAAGGCCGCCGTCTCGACACAGTCCATGATCCGCTTGCGGATCTTCTGCGCGTCGCCAATCTCCTTCAGGAAGCACGAGTGCTCGCGCACACCGGGGATGCCGAACGTGGCGTTCTCGGCACCGACACCGACCACCAACATGTCGTATGGTACCTCGGTCTCGGTGATGTCACCCCTCACCTCGGACACGTCGAAGATGCGCACCACCTTGCGGTCGGGATCGATGGAGCTCGCTTCGGCCTCGTAGAACCGGACGCTAGCCTTCTTCTGGCGGAGGATCGTCCGAATCGGCTCCATGATGGACCGGTGCTCGATGGTACCGGTTGTGCATGATGGGAGGAGGGGTGTGAAGAGGAAGTAGTTGCGCGGCGAGATGACGATCACGTTGTAGTTCTCGGTGTCGAGGCGCTTGAGAAGGGAGACAGAGCCCCAGCCAGTTCCTGTTGCGCCGGGTCAGCAAGGGCTCCAAAAGGGGTTGGGGCGGCGGAGGAGGAGTGAGCGCGCGCGCGTGAGCAGGGTCAATCTTACCGAGGATGACGAGGGTCTTCTTGGTCGGGTCAGGCTCGACCTGAGGTTCTGGGTGCCGGTCTTGGTAGACGCCATAGCCCATGTACACGATGCCGGCGATGGCCGAGAGATACCCGAGCCGCCAAGTCCACCGCAGGGTCCGGAAACGCTGCTTCTTGGGCGGCGGGGGAGCAGCCTCGCTGGCATAACCGCGCCTGAGCTGGCGGGCAACGAGCGATTGTGTGCTGCCGAAGGCGGGTCTTGCGCCAACGGTGCGGCGCGATGTCTGGAGGAACAACCTGGGCGCGGCGGGGGCCTGTCGCAGCAGCACGGCGCCCTGGGGCACCGCGAGCTTGCTCAGAGCTCTTGTCGAGGACGCCATGGCTCAATTGGCGAGCGCTGGAGGTCTGGCAGGGCGGGAGAGGGCCTCGAGCGAGAGGGAGAGGTGGTGAGGAACAAGAGGCGGTGCTTGTCGAGGGGGAAGAGATGGTCAGCAGAAAAGTCTGGAGGGTTTTGCGTGGGATATGCGGCGCAAATCTGATATTTGGTGACTAAGATAAGAGCTGGGAGCTTCCTGGCCCTGTCACTTCTTTTTTTTTAATCCCGCCATGGCGACTTTATCCGATTCGCGCGCTTTGCTAGCTTGCCTCCCAGGGACCAGTCAAACGCCAGAGATACCCCCACGACACCCCACCGTAGCCTCCGCCAAGTGCCTTGCAGGGGGTCGCCCTTGATGACGCCAGGAATCTGGACTGAGGTTTTAACCTCTTTGAAACCCCGATCGCGGGACGCCGACCGACAAAGGAGTCATTGACGGCTGTCGTTGGGGCGAACAGCTCCCAGAAAGTGGAAATTTCTACGGCGGCTATGTTTGGAGTTGCTGCGAACAGACAGTGGAGACCTCCGCAATCCCATCTTTGGAAACCCGGCTTGCCCGCCCTCGAACCGCCTCCTTTTTTGCGACTTGACTCGAGCCCGAAGTCCGGCACAAACACTCCACCAGCGCGTTGCGCGACTTCCAACCCCGCCTGCCATCACGTCGGTCTCTTGCATTCAGCTGCCTCTCTGCCTTGTTTATTTTCTTGCCCTGACAACCTGCCTGCCAGCTCAGTTGGTTCCGAGACTCCCCGACCTGGCCCAGCGTCCCGGCTTTTCGCGAGAGCCCAGACGCTGGATGGGCGATTATGGGTGCAGATAAGCTGATGTTCATCTGCATGTGCATGTTTCTGTGTGTCCTGTATGTTGCGGCCATCTGATTCTGCTGCCCAAGGGTCCATCCTGGGATGACGTTTGACAACTCCGCTGTCACATGCATCCCATTCCACGATACCCTTGACACGGGCGTGGCCTCTCGTGTTGATGCCATCCGATTTGATGAGACATGTGCAAGGCGGAGTAGTTCGGCAGGCCCCGATTTTCTCCGGAAGCGCGCACAGACCCGACACACCCCCGGGCCGCTCCCGAACCGGCCGAGGTCCGAACCCCCGGAGCCGAACTCTGAGCCTGGAATTCGGACTCCTTTCCGACCGTCTCCAGGTCCTTGAACGAAGAATATGGGAGCATACCGAGTGGAACGAACAAAACAGCTGCTCCTAAAAACGATTCCTGTAGCTCAAGAGGTAGGGTTTCCAAAGCCCTGCAATGGCAACCTGGCTTGCAGCGGGATCTCGTGCCTTCTGTGCAGTCCAGCGCGAAGATAGGTACCTGAGTCCGCGCCAGCAATGGCACGATGGCAGGCCTCAACGGAACCCACGTAAACGTGAGATTCCCTGGTTTGGACACTTACCTTAGCCAGGTGCAGCTCGTCGCCGCCAGGCCTGAGAATGGGGCTGGCCAGACCAGTTCTCGAGAGCGCTTGCAGCATGTCATGCTGTGGAGGAAAGATCGTGCATCTGCGCCTTCCTCCCGAGAGACACCCCGCCAACTGTAAGGTACGGTGTGTGGGGAAAGTGCCGGGTGGTATGATCTGTGACGCAGATGAACCGACTGACCCTGCACCTGCCTGCATGCATCTCCCGTCGTCTCGATCGCGCATGAAAGATCTGCGGGGATCGGTCCCGCTTCTGAGGCGACGTGCCTGCCTCTCTCCCCGCAGTCCCGGCGCGCCCTTCCTTCAGCTCGGTCCCGTGTGCACTCTGGTCAATCGGGGCAGTTGCCGTTTTTCGGCCCAGACACTGGCGAGCCCTCCATGGGCATTGGCAGTCGGAGGAACCCGTCTGGCAAGGGTCTTCCCAGGCTCGCAACATGGGGCACTGTCCTTCCATTTCCACCGCTTTGCGCTTCGGTTCGCCGTCTCGTTCGTCACGTTTGCGGTGCTGGATGGTTGAACGGGATCACCCCGTTCTCGACGCAGGATTCTTTCGAGAACATCTTGCTCGGGATTGACCGTCTGAGGAAATCCACGCGACTGATCTCCTTTGAGTCGTCTCGTGTTGGATCTGGAAGCATGAACGGGGTTAGGAGAACACCAGATCGGCAATGCCCGTCGAGGTCTTCTGCTCCGAGACGGACGGGTGCCGCGTATTTCGGCAGCACCAGCAACAGCACGAAACAAGCCAGACAGCGGGCTGCAGCCTTCAAATCCACAAATCTGTGGCCGAAATGCACGGTCGCTGCCTCGCCTACGTGGTAACGATTTGGGACTCCTGGGCCGTCGAGGCGATTGCATGCCTCAGAGATGCACCCTCCAATCCGTCTCCCGATGGCTGAAACGCCCCTCCTCTGGCTGAGACGTCGAACCCCCTGCACTCCTGTCTGGGACGCTCTGATTTTCTCGGCCCTCACAATTTAGCATCGGCCTGTGCGCTCTCACAGCTGCGCTAGCAGCACTTTAGTCCAAGCGCACTGCCGGAATTCCACCTGCACCTCAAGGTTCTTGCGAGACTTGGCGGAGAGGAGTGGTGCTGGACGAAGTCTCATGGTCTCACCAGTGGGAGGACTGCATACGCCAGAGCCCCCGGTGAGCTCAATGCCCATCAACACTTGCTTCCATGGCAGCAGCGCTGGCCAAAAGCTTCACAGGTTTCTCGAGGTCCATTCCCAATTCGGCTTGCATCTCGTCAGTCGGGCTCCGGCGCTGACACCGGGGCATCCCCTGACGGTCGTGATCCCCCACAACGGCACGCTTGAGACGAGACCACAGATCCCTGAGGCGTCTCCAGCTCGCGGATCCAGTCCCAACAGTACTGGCAGAATTCATACCCTTGTCATGACACCCAGATCCCTGCTCCCGTGAGGCTCCGTCTTCCAGGACGCCTGCCATTCATCCCCACCCCTGACCCTCCCGCTGGCAGGAGCTTGGGCCCGTCCTTCATGCGCCCTAACGGCAGGTTGACCAGTTCGAACAAGGTCTGGCTGCTGAGGTTTGCCTCTTGTCACATCTTTTCTGTCCAGTCCTCCCTTCCTCTCTTTTTACTCCACGGGGCCGGCTTCCCGCGTTTTTTGGGCTTCTCTGTGTTGTATTGCGTATTGTATATTCTTCTCCAGGACTATCGTTTCCTGTAATATCTTTCATTTTCCTATCACCTCCGGCCTCCAACCCTACCGCAGCACACAGTGGTTCTGACCCAACTCTCTTCATCCCACGATACACGGACTCCAATCCATGCCATTCACGATACCGTCTTGCTGGGCAACCTGACCCTATCGGTTCTGCCACGAAGTCACAGATGAACGGAGGATGCCAGGGCCAGCAGGCGAGGGAATGGCACCTCTAAGGAATCGGTCAGAAGACGCTGGACGGGAGTGGGTAGGCGAGGGTGCCCGGTTATTGCGAAGAAACGACGTCTCTCGTAGGCAAGACACAGGCAGTGAAGACAAGGATGAAGAAGGGCGCCGTCGTTTCCGATTTGGCAATAACAATGGCGGCGGCGGCGGCAATGATGGCGAGAATGACAGGGAGGGAAGATTCGGGGGGTTCTTTCGAAGTGGCGGCAGAGGGGGCAACGACAACAACAACGGGAGAGGCGGGAACGACAACGGGGGTGGCACCGGAAACGACAACGGGGGCACCGGAAACGGGAACGGGAGCGGGAGCGGGAGCGGGAATGGCAGGGGAGACGGCAATGGAAATGGCTTTGGTGGGGGGCGGGGAGATGGAAATGGGAATGGCTTTGGCGAGGGGAGGTTCGGGGATCGGAGGTTCGGAGAAGGCTTCGGTTTTGGAAGGGACAGGAACCGCAACAATGGAGATGGCAATAGCAGCCAAACGCAGAACAGCCCTGCGGAAACACCCTCACCCTCACCATCGCCGCAGCCACAGCCGCCATCCACGTCGACAGCACCACCTCCTCCACCGCCGGAGACAACCACAGCCACAGAATCTGCCCCATCCCCAGAGGTCGCTCCCTCGACAACGGTAGAGGCGTCCAGTGCTTTCAATCCAGGTGTAATTCTACTCCAGTCTGCTGTAACAGGGGGCCCAACCGCAGAGGTAAGCACAACCATGTTCCAACTATGTCAAACTGCTCTAACACGACTGGCAGGCCAACCCGACTGTGACCGCCTTCATCCCGTTGATGACACCGAGCAATGTAGCAGACTCGACCAATTTGTCCGAGTCACCGGTGAACGCCGACCCCAACGCTTCATCTGGAGCTGGACCATCCATCTCGCTAGGGCCGAGTCCCACGCCACTCCCCAACGATCCCCCAACTGGGGGAACGATGGGCAACGGCGGTGGAATCGGCTCAAACAATAGCAATGGAGAGGGACCCGGCACCCGTATTGAGGCAGTACGCTCCGGCATGGATCCAACGGCCGAACGTATATTGATCTCGGTCGGTTCAATAGGTATGGTTCCCTGCCTCGTGTTCAGTGTTCCGGGGATTCAAAGACTAATGAAATCATTAGGCGGCTTCATTCTTCTGTGCTTCATCATGTGGATGGTTTGGCGCACGACGAGGAAACCAAGGAAGAACGACGCCACCAGCAGCGGTTTCAGTGGGCTCCCGAGAGGTATAGCTTCCAAGATCCCCTTTCTCAAGGGACGAGGCTGGCAGAGCCTGGGTGACTCGACAAATTCGCGGTCTCCATCCCCAAGCTATCGCGAGAAGGCAAACGCCCGTGCTCCATCATCGGAGGGCTTCTTCGGGTCGGAGAAGATGCATTTGCAGCAGCAGCCACCACAGCAAGCATGGCCACTGAGTGTTCCTGATGCTGCACTTCCAGAACTGGATCCAATGCAGGCCGGTAATATGCCGCAGCCACCACAGCAAGCATGGCCCCAGAGCGTCCCTGACGCTGCACATTCAGAACTGGGTCCGATACAGGCCAGCAGTATGCGCCAGCCACCCTCTAACCCTGGGAACGTATACACCACAGCCAGCCGCCCGAGCATCACCGTGATCACCAATATGCCGGCCTACGGCCATCAACCCCAGGAATCATTCAGCTCCACCAACGCAGCTCACTTTGGTGCCATATTGATGGGCAACAACACGGCAAGTCCCCTCCAAACCGGAGTGTCGCCCGCCTCGTACTACAACCAAACACTCCGCACCCAGCAATTACCTGGTCCATACAACCCCATTTACCGCCAACCAAGCCATGCGATCAGTGAAGTATCCTCCCTCTCATCGGGCTTTGGAGACGGAGAGTTCCTCATCGCCGACACTCTCGTCACGCCTCCTCCGGCCACCGCCGTCCCCGGCTCGGCCAACAACAGCCCTCGGCAGTACACGGCCCGCTTCTCGTGGATGTCCCAGCCGCACCAAGGCCCAGGCCCCGTCCGCCAGAACAGCAGCAGCAGCAGCAATAGCCGCGGGCGGAGAGAGACGGTGTATACCGAGACGAGCGAGGACCAGCCGGCGCGGTTTAGGAGCGTCACCTCATGGGTCGACCAACAGACGGGGCGGATTAAGAGGGCACAGAAGCGGGGCCAGGACGAGGAGGCGGACCCGGTGGCGCAGACGCAGGTGCCTGGGAACCCGGGGATTCCGGGGATTCATAACCCGCCGAGCGAACAGAGCTTTGGGATGATGATGGATGATGACGAGAAGCCGAGGAGAGTGGACGTGGTCGGGTTGGCGCTGGGCAAAAAGGCGTAATTTGTGGGGGATGGGCAAGAACACCCGTACAACATGGGGTGGAGGTGCCGAGCGTGTCGCTCACGTTCCCTTGAGGCCTGGTGCTTTGGGGACAATGACGGCGATGTTGAGATCAGAGTTTGGGGAGATGGTGGCGTGAGATGTGGACAACACTCTCTTTTGATGGCTAGCTTTACAGTTTATACCCTTTTGTTTCGTTTCGTAGTTTGTGAGAGGAGACTCTGGAAAATTGGACCTGCATGCTCGAAACAACCTCGTCTCTCAGCATGGTGTAGCGAGTGACAATGATTCCAGGCCATTTTTTAAACCTATCAAATACTCTAGGCTCAAACTGCTTGCTCATTAAATACTGTAAGCATTGATCCCTAAACCTAACTTACTGCAAACTGTGTTACGAGTACATATCCCCTCAAGCGCTTTAGTCCAACACATCGGACACAATCTGAGTCAAAGAGGTCAATCTAGTCTAAGTGCAAAAAGAGCAACTGATGATGTTGGAGGGTAGAGATCGGAAAATCGTGCTGGTATCGACTCAACTGCTGCCTAATAAACTGCCCAAGGTGGCTCATTCGATATTATACCCGGACTTTAGTTGTTGGCAGTGCCCGGTGAGCCCGGGTGTGGTGGCCGAACTTGACCAGCACGGGGTGATTCAGGTTCCGCATTGCAGTCATGTTTGCAGACAGCTAGATTGTGTGTTTTCGGGGGGTCCCAGGAACCAGACTCTGTAGGGCAGGTACGGTACATCCGTGAATAGTCACTGAAACCGAGCCTCTCATGGTAGCAACACCATCAATTCGGAGCATCGGTGGACAAGCCGTCTCAGCCCAACCTGTTCCTGTCCACAGTCCTGGAATTATTTGTTCCACTTCTCCTGCCTCCTTACATCCAAAAACGCATACACCCAAGCATTAACACACTCTTGAGATGCCCATTTCTTACACAACATATAGCTAAATTCTTGATGAAACGACGCGATTTCCAATTCTAGGTCATTATCTTCCTTTTCTTCTCTCCTTTTCTTCTTGAACCAACAGAGCCATAATAACACGTGGTCAGATACTCGAGGGCTTTTGAACATAAATCAGGCTTCCAGATGCCTGGACATATCTCAGACAAAATGAATGGTTCGGGAATAACTAATCAGTCAAAATGTGGACGCGGGCTATCAGGTGTCACTGCCGCCTCCGCGGCGAAGCATGACCCCGTGTGTGGGGGAGTCCCGCTGGTCTTGGACAAGTTGCACGGCGCTGCTGCTCAAGTAGCCCAGGTCAACCAGATATTGCACATATTCCATGGTCCACTCCTGGCAGCGCTTGTTGACCACCTGAGGACCTGTCAACACCAGCGCGGTATGCTCCAAAGCAAGGACCTACACCATCCACAGGAGTCCGGACGTCGCTCTTCCCAGGAACAGGAACGTGAAGGGCTGCGGCATCGAGAGCTCCGAGAGCAATTGTATCTGTGGAGAAGTTCTTGGTGCTTGGGTCGACATGAAGAGAGTCCTGGACAAATCCAAGCAAAGCAGTGGTTCCCAGTGATATCGAGTCAACGGTATTATAGTTGCGCTTGAACTCGTGGAAGAACCCAGCCATGGGGTTTCCAACGACATGAATGACGGTCCCAACGCACGGCTGGGTGCTCGGAGGAGTCTGGTCGATGTTTGAGGCGTTCGGAATGAAGATGGCAAAGTGGCCGCGTGATCTGGAGGTTCGTCCGTCTACAAGCAAATAGACAGGGCGAGAAGACATTGTGTGATTTGGTGAAGGATAGCTGAAGAAAGAGCGAGGAACGGGGAGTGTGAGGCTCCGACCCTGATTTCGCCCAGGTTAGGGCTTGGAGGTGAGGACTTGAATGCGGGATGGAGTTGGGTTGCATCGTTGGAAATGACCAGGTACCTTACCCAGTCTTTGCCGTGCTGTGCCCCAAACCACTTGGGAAGCAATACGATAATGTCTTTCCTCTGAAGAAAGCAATGCAATGTGCGCGGTATTCAGTTGTTCTGGATATGCGGACTAGGGCGATATGAAACTGGCCGTGAGCCATCGAGTTCAGATCAGAGTCTGTACTGAAGTGTATCGAGGCCTCGTTCTAGCTCTCAGGTTTTTACATGTGTATCGGGTGTCTCCATTGAGGACCAACCCCTGCCAAGACTTTCCAAGAACCATTTCATTTAGAGCCGGGCGGGAAGGATTTTCGGTCAGAAGACTCAAAAGAACCTTACATACTTGAGGTCCTTGCAAGGCGGAGTCTACACCAACATGTTGCCGGTCGAGTCATTGCCTGGAAATACAAGGCCCTCGCCTACGAAGAGGTCCGGCTGCCAATGCTACCTTCCATTGTCACTGCTAGTGCTGAGAGGTGCAATTTCGGATCAACACTCCGGAAAGAGAGAGGACGGGCCATCGCCAACACCAAGCCGCCGACTAGCTCATGGCCTGCCTACTGCCTAATGGAACGTCAACGAGGGGCCCGAAAACTACCATAGATGACATGGATCTCTACTCTACATATATATACACGGGTACATACCCGTGGCCGTGTCCTTGCCCTCAGCCCTACATCTTGCCATCCCCTTGACCAGAGCCAACTCCAGACAAGATGGGTCAGACGTGCTCGTACATCCTCGTCCAGCCAGGGGACTCCTGCGGCAGTCTTGCCTCGCGGTGTAACATCACCCCTGCCCAGTTCACCCAATACAACCCCAGCTCGAACCTATGTTCGACCCTCATGCCCCAGCAGCCCGTGTGCTGCTCTGAGGGGGGTCTCCCGGACCTCACCCCCAAGCAGAACGCCGACGGTACCTGCTTCAGCTACACGGTGCAGCCGGGAGAGTACTGCCAGCTGATCGCCTCCAACCACTACATCACCGTGGCCAACATCGAGGCGTACAACAGCCAGACTTGGGGCTGGTCGGGCTGCAATGGCCTCCAGCGCGATGCCAACATCTGCCTCAGCCCGGGAGACCCGCCCATGCCGGCTGTCGTTGACGGCACCAAGTGCGGTCCCCAGATGAGCGGTACGCCTCGCCCAGCGAACTGGTCCGACATATCGTCCCTGAATCCTTGCCCTCTAAACGCATGTGTAAGTCGCCCTGCTCTCACACTCTTCGCCGTCAGTCACTGACCCTTTTCTGCCTTTTAGTGCAACATCTGGGGCCAGTGCGGCATTACCCCTGAGTTTTGCACGGCGACAAGTTCCTCTACCGGGGCGCCCGGCACGGCCGCACCCGGGACGAACGGCTGCATCTCTAACTGCGGCACCTCCATCGTCAGAGCCCCGAGCCCGCCCGCCAACTTCCTCAAGGTGGGCTACTTTGAGGGCTTCAACTCGGAGCGCCCGTGCTTGACCATGTCGGCGGACCAGATCCCCGCGGGCTACTCCCACATCCACTTCTCCTTCGCGGGCATGGACAAGGACTTCAACGTTAGCCTCTCGGGCGCGACGGCAGACCAGTTCCAGCTATTCGCCAAGCAGACGGGCTTCAAGCGCATCCTGGCGTTCGGCGGCTGGTCCTTCTCGACCAGCGCCGACTCGACGCCCATCTTCCGGTCGGAATACAACCACCAGCAGCGTCTCGCCTTCGCCCGCCGCATCGTCGCCTTCGTGGAGCAGTACGCACTCGACGGCGTTGACTTTGACTGGGAGTACCCCGGCGCGCCAGACCAGCCGGGCGCTGGACCTTCAGACGGGAGCAACTACCTCGCCTTCCTGCGGATGGTGCGCCAACTGCTGCCCGCCAGCAAGAGCATCTCGATCGCCGCCCCGGCCTCGTACTACTACCTGCAGGGGTTCCCGCTCGTGGCCATGGCCAACGTGGTCGACTACATCGTCTACATGACCTACGACCTGCACGGGCAGTGGGACTACGGCAAGCGCGGCTCCCAGGACGGCTGCCCGGGGGGCGACTGCCTGCGCAGCCACGTCAACCTGACCGAGACCAACTACGCGCTGGCCCTCATCACCAAGGCCGGCGTGCCCAGCAGCAAGGTCGTCGTCGGCGTCGCCAGCTACGCGCGCACCTTCAAGATGGCCGACCCGTCCTGCACGGGCCCGACCTGCCGCTACACGGGCCCGGACTCGGGCGCCGCCCCCGGGCCCTGCACCAACTCGGCCGGGTACATCGCGCAGGCCGAGCTGGCGGCGGCGCTGCAGGCGCCCGGGGCGACCTCGTGGCACGACGGCCCGAGCGATTCGGACCTGGCGACGTACGGCGGCGGGTCGTGGGCGGCGTACATGACCGACAAGACCAAGGCGTCGCGCGCGAGGCGGTATCAGGCGTGGAACTTTGCCGGGTCGGTCGACTGGGCGGTTGACTTGGCTGCGTTTGTGCCGGGCACTCAGCCCTAAGTTGGTTGGGCAACGTTTCTGTCTCTGGTTTCTTTTGGTGTCTTTTCCTTTTTCGTCACAATCGAGAATGGTTTAATCAGAGCTGCAGAATAACGGCAGCAGGTCTCATGATGTCTTGTTATCGTTTGGATAGAATGAATCAGGGAGAGGAAGTTGAGGACCAAGTCTTCACCTCAAGAGTGGCTTGTCGTCCTTTGGAGAGAACGAATCAGGGGAGGCAGGTGCAAGGCTCGAAATATACTTGAAGGCTCAAATTGCCGCGCATGCGCACATGTCAGCGCTATCTTCTCTTTCCGAACCGCTCAGGCTTGACTTACGTTGCCGGCTGGCCCGGCCCTCCAGGAACACCCGTGACAGACTCATGCCCCCTAGATGAATGAACGCAGAACCGATCCATTCCCAGCTAACGCTATCATACACAACAAGAGTTCCAGCCACCAGCGGCTTCTAACATGCGCCTCAACGCCGATTACATGCCCCCTTTCATACACACATACACAGAACCGAACAGTAAAGACGGGTGAGTACAAAACTCAGTGTGACCCTGAGCCGCCGCCCCGCCCATTGCCCCCATCCAACAACAGCGTCGGCTTGATAAAGTCCTCGTCCAGCTGCCGAAACAGCGCCGACGGGTCCTCGGTGCTAAACAGCTGCCGAATCGCTGCCGTCGCCGTCAGCGGCTGCTGCTGCTGACCACTGCCACTCGCCCCTTCTCCAGATCCCGACCCAGCACCCTCATGCCCATGTCCCGCCCCCTCCGCAGCACCTATACCACCAGGAGAAAGCATCGGACTCGACCGACTTCTCCCCGGCACGGGCGCCGGCGGCGGCAGATCCGAGATGTCGATGTCACTCCCAAACTCAAACTCGGAATCCGTAGCACTCCCCCCCGCGGCACCCAACAGCTCCGACCTCTCAAACTCATCCCCTCCCTTCTGCGCGCCGCTGCCGCCGCCGGTGCCCTTGCGACTCCGGCTCCCCTGCCTCGGCGCCGTGTTCGGCGACCGCGCGCCCGACGCCCAGCCGTTCCCTGTGTCGGCGCGCCCTCCGTCCCTGCTAGCGTTTACGCTGCCGAGCGGCAGGACCGACCCGCGGCTGCGCGAGCCCGCGCCGGGGCGTGGGTTGTACCCGATGGCGGTGTCGGAGCGCTTGTACAGCCCGCCGCCGATGGCCTCGATGTCGAACTCGTCGTCCGAGTCGATCTCTTCGGTCACGCCGGTGCGGATGCCCAGGATCTCGAGCATGCGGGCGGTGGTGCCGCCGAAGATGATGACGGTCAGGACCACGACGACAAGAACGGTGGCCTGAAGGGCCTGGGTTTCCTTGGCTGTGAAGAGGGCGGAGAGGGCGACGCCGACTGCACCGCGCAGGCCGGCCCAGAAGAGCATCGCCTGGTAGCTGTATGGGAGTTCCTCGGCTGCCTCGCGGCCTTGGCGGCGGGCGCGGTAGCGGATGAACCAGTTGATGAGTTTGGAGAGGGGGAAGACGGCGAGCCAACGTGCCGCGCAGACGGCGAGAACCGTGACGATAATCAGGAGGGGCTGGTAGACGAGGTTCTTTTCAGTGAAGAGGGCCAGGCCGAGGTAGATGAAGATGAAGTTCTCGGACAGCTGGGCGGTGACTTGGAAAAAATACTTGGTGGTCAGCTGGGTCCGGCGGGACATGTTGAAGTAGGCGTAGTGTTTGAGCGTGATGCCGCAGAAAAGCAAAGCGACAATACCTGTGGCGGAGAGTCAGCATGTTCCCCCATGGGGTGTCTCTTTTCGAGCCACGTACCAGACATGCCAATGGCCTGGGCGAAGAAGTAAGTTGCGTATGCGATCAGCACCACGAGACTGCTTTCAATGTTCGGGTACCGCCGGACGTAGGTGTACTTCAATCCGAGTGCCGTCGCGACGCCCACCAGAGCGCCGATGGCCAGACTGCCAAAGAACTCAGACAAGAAGTACCAGATGCCGTGAAGAAGGCTCCACATGCCAATGCCCCCTCCCTTTTTACCCGCGCTCTGTGCCGACTCGAAAATGACAATGGCGACGGCATCGTTCAGGATGGATTCACCAAAGATGATGGTGTAGAGCTTCGGGTCGACCTTAAAGGTGTTGAAGATGGCCAGGATGGTGACAGGGTCCGTGGCCGAGAGTGTTGCGCCAACCGAGATGGCATCAATCCAGGTCACGTCAAGACCCTCCAGCGAGATGGCCGTGTAAAGCCACAGGAGCACGCCGATAACAACGGCCGAGATGAAGGTGCCGGCGAAGGCGAATGTCAAGATGGTACCAATGTTCCGAAAGAAGTTGGCCTGGTGGAGTTCGTAGCCGGACGAGAGGATAATCGGGGGCAGGAGGAGGTTGAAGAAGTACTGGTAGTTGAAGTTGACCAGGTCACGGATCGAGTCGAAACCAGAGACACGAAGAATCAAGCCCACGGTCATGCCACCAAAAATGGATATGACGGTTTCGTGGATGGCCGTGATCTTCCGCTGCTGCATGGTGTAGCTGGTGCAGAACGCCACGATGAGCAGCATGATCAAAATCAAAATGGCCCATGATGCATTGTTCTCCTGCTTGGGGGCGTCATCGCCTGGCCCAGCGTGTTAGCTGGCGCCTGTTTCCGGTGTGCTCGATCGAGGTGGGAATGGGAATGGGGGTGGGGGTTGATGGTTGGCATACCGGCTGGGTCTTCTTCTTCCCGCTCTGTGTTGTCTTGTCAGCAGCGGCCTCGTGGTATATCAAACAGAAGTGGGATCGTACTGGCAAGCCCCGTGAGGAGGGAGCTGGCGATGGTCTGGGCGAGCATGGTGGCCATGGTGTTGGTGTTGGTGCCGGTGCTGGTGCAGGCGCAAGTGCACGCAGGTGCTGGACGTGGCCAGTCGCACGCGCGGCGGAAACACTCACTCGGAGTAGCGACACAAGACCTGAGAGATCATGAACTCGATAACAAACAAAGTGCAACTTCAAGGTGGGCTGCTGGATTCGATGGCGCGCATTGACATCGCCATGTTGGAGAATTGGAGCGATGAGGAAGCTGCTCCATGGATACGTTTCCTTGGCTCGCTGTCCCACCATCGCGGGTCCACAAACGGCTAGACCAGCCAATCGACGCGTGTCGCTAAGCCTGACAAGGGGATGAATGGACAACCCCACTGAGACGCGGCCCTGGTCTGTGTGGGGAAACCTCCATCGGTTCTTGATCTGTGTCCACTCGAGGTTCATCACCGTTTCTCTGAAGCCCTCGTCCGAGGAGTTTGGCGGGTTTACCTGGACGGCCGGGTTCTTTGTTATCCATCCGAACCAGGGCAAGGTTTGAAGGAACCTCGGCGACTGCAAGTGCAAGACACAACCACCCGTTGTCCTGTCGTGTGACCTCACAGCTCAGCGACTCAAGACAACTCAGGAACACGGAACCTCGGAAATAGGGACGACGGGTCCCTCGGGTCCAGGAACGGGATACCTTTCGGTGTTACGTGCTGGCCCGCGCATTCAAGGGAACCTATACCCATCGGGACTACGGAGTACACATACGAGCTCTTTGATCCTCCAACAACTTTGTCTGAGGCGGCTCCAAGGCCAAGTTCAACATTGGGGTTAGCAGGGTGGCTTGTGTTCGACCACAGCTGTCAGCTGGGCTCTGCGGCCACAGTGCACCATTGTTTAGGGGACTGTGCGAGGTTTCCTCGGTTAGCGCCGTGCCCTGCAATTCAAGACCAGTCTGAACCACAGAATTACCCGATTTGTCTCGATGAAAAATTGGCTATCTAAGCTCGTTAAAAACATAGTTCTGCTGTTGAGCACTTGGGGACAAAAGAGGGACATGGATGTTCTGCAACTGTTGCCCAAGCGCGTCAACAACGACACAGTGCGTGCGGCAATCAGTCGAGTCAGCCCTGCCAGCAGCTTGCCAGGTGGGGCGTGGAGAAGTGGGCCTTACAGCGGTTCACCCACTGGCTCCCACCCTGCAGCCAACGACATCATCGGGTGTCCCTCCTCTTCCTCCTCCCATTCGGCCCCTGCAGCCTCATGTTCCAGACCCGTGCCGCCTGATTGTCCTACCAGCACTGCCCTCAGGCTGCTGTGCACCCTCCATCCTAGAACTGGAGTCGTTGGTTTTATCTCTTGTGTCCCAGCCCTGCTGTTAGTGGTCGCTCGGCTCTTGTCCCAGCGCGTTATCGATCTGCAGCCGCCTGCCTGATCACTCGCCTCGAATGACGACGGTCTCGTGGCATCCTCTTACTTGGCCGCCTGATACCCGCCATCAAATCCGACCAAGATCCCTCCTAGATATTGACCTCTGAACTTTTGTCGCTATCGAAGCGGGCATTCTCTGGTTTCGAATCCCCTGGCGCACCGACAGTTGCGAGTCAGCGCCGAGTCCACGCCTCGCCCAACGGCGCCCTTCACCAACGTTACTCCGACACAAACCGAGATCGAGTCCCGACTGTTGCACAATCCCAACCAAGTAAACAGAGCCGGGTCGCTCTATTTGGCTTCCTGTCGTCGAGAAACGGCGCATTCGACGAGAACGAATTCCGTCTCCCTCCGCTGCCTCGCATGACGTCGTCGTTAGCAGAGCTTCCGGATCGGGCCCGCCCCGCAGACGACGAGCCCCGGACACCGCCCCCGAATACGACGAAAACGCACGCCGAACAAGCATCGAACGGCTCTCGAGACGAACCAGACGGACATGGCGCTCAGCAACGCGACCAATACCCGCTGAATGAGCACTCGCCGCTGCTGTCCCCGAGTTCCGGCGAGGGCGAGGACGATGGCTTGATGGACGGCCCCGCGGCCGGGGGGCCTGACGAGCACCAGAAGACTAAGAGCATCTGGTACCTCATCCTCCTGACCGTTAGCATCGGCGGCTTGCAGATTGCCTGGTCCGTCGAGATGTCCAATGGCTCGCCGTACCTGCTGTCTCTCGGCCTCAGCAAGTCCCTCATGGCCTTGGTCTGGATCGCAGGGCCGCTCTCGGGAACTCTGGTACAGCCATATGTCGGCATGCTGAGCGACAACTGCCGCATTCGCTGGGGCAAGCGCAAGCCCTTCATGATTGGGGGTGCCCTTGCCACCATCATCTCGCTGATGCTCCTCGGATGGACCAAGGAGATCGTGGGCGGCTTTCTTGGGTTGTTTGGGGCAGCCCCAGATTCGGACGGTGTCAAGTACTCGATCATCGTTGTCGCAGTCTTTTGGGTCTATGTGCTCGATTTTGCCATCAACACGGGTAGGCTTCAGGATCTGAGCGTCGCCGAGGCAAACCAAACACTAACGACCGACTACAGTGCAGGCAGCGATTCGAGCATTCATTGTGGATTGCGCTCCCACACATCAACAAGGTCAGACGCCCTCCCTACAGCGGTGGCGGTAGATGCTAATTTGTTCCTGAAGAGAGTGCGAATGCCATGGCAAGCCGCTTCGTCGGCATTGGAAACATCGCCGGCTATCTCGCCGGCTATCTGGATCTTCCCGCCGTCCTTTGGTTCTTCGGTGATACCCAGTTCAAAGACCTCTGCGCCATCGCCAGCATTGCTCTTGCCGTCACAGTTCTTGTGAGTTGCCTTCTGATCCACGAGAGGGATCCGCGGCTGGAGGGTCCTCCAGCCAATGACAAGCCCGGCGTCATGGCCTTCTTCCGCAAGATCTTCACCTCAATCAAGAGGCTCCCGCCTCAGACTAAGAAGGTCTGCCAGGTGCAGTTCTGCGCCTGGATTGGATTCTTTCCCATGCTTTTTTACACCTCGGCGTACATCGGAGAGATCTATGCCGAGCCCTACCTCCAGCAGAACCCCAACATGACCCCCGAAGAGCTCGACAAGCTCTACGAGAATGCCACTCGTGAAGGAACTTTTGCCTTACTCATTTTCGCCATCACGAGTCTGGCAACCAACGTTTTCCTGCCATTCTTCATCGCCCCCACCTACGAGACCCAGCCCTCCGTGACGGCCGGCGGACCTGGAGAGGCCCCGGGCTCCCTCAAGGACTACGACGAAGAGAACAAGTCGTGGCTCGACTACCTCGTCATCCCAGGCTTTACCCTCCGTCGCGCCTGGATGTTCTCCCAGATCCTCTTCACCGGCAGCATGCTCTGCACCGTCTTCGTGCGCACTGTCACGGCCGCCACCGTCCTCATCGGCCTCGTCGGCATCACCTGGGCCCTGACCCTCTGGGCGCCCTGGGCCATCATCAGCGCCGAGATCTCGCGCCGCGACGAGTCCCGCCGCGCCCAGTACGCCCAGCGCAACCTCTCCCCCTCCGGCCGCGGCCTCTCCTCCCTCGACGGCTACTCGTCGGACGAGAACCGCGCCCAAGACGACCCCAACGGCGGCGACGACGCCGACGGCGACCAGGCCGGCGTCATCCTCGGCATCCACAACATGGCCATCGCCGCGCCCCAGATCATCGCCACCGTCGCGAGCAGCATCATCTTCCGCTTCTTTCAGAAGCCGCGCGGCGAGCCGGGCGACCACAGCATCGCCATCGTGCTCGCGCTGGGCGGCATCACGGTGCTCATCTCGGCCTTCTTTATCCATCGCATCCGCGACGATCCGGGTGCCCCCGTCGACGTCATGAGCGCGGTCGAGGACGGCGAGGCGAGCAGCAGGCCCAGCACGGCCCACAGCAGGTCGCGGTCGTTTGAGCAGCTGCCGAGGGCGAGCTTGGAGCGCGCCGCGCTGGTGAGGAATAAGAGCTTTGGCGGGATGGAGTATTGATTGACATCAGAGTCGGTTGGCATTACAAACGGGGGGGTGGTATACAAGGGGTG
>Ga0247824_10000465_pt1 | contig 19992 bp, 13 predicted proteins | sample 13C_PalmiticAcid_FD_194412 | JGI IMG/M metagenome (GOLD analysis project Ga0247824, IMG submission 194412) | Soil microbial communities from agricultural site in Penn Yan, New York, United States - 13C_PalmiticAcid_Day48 | ecosystem: Environmental > Terrestrial > Soil > Agricultural land...
GGGTTACCTGTTGTGTTGGGCTGGGTTTGGTCAGGGGCTGACGGTCGTGGGAGAGAAGGGAGGGCTGGGCTCGGGTGGTCTTTCCCGTGTGATTGACGAGCCACGGGGCGGCTTTGAGATTGTCGGGTTATATACTGTGTTGGATTGTTCCTGTTGGATCGTTTGGTGTGGGGAGGGAGGAGGGATTTGTTGAGCCTGGAGGAAGGCTGATATGATGATGATGAGAAATGTCACTTGTACAACAGAGAGCCAAGTCTAGGCCTGCAAAAACGAAACCCCCATTCTTATGTGCCGTTCTCGAGCGTTTGGGGTTTTGTACACAAAAACCAGCCCTGGAATATGCGGATATCGAGCTCAAGACAAGAACGATCACCGGGTCCGGCCTACGACCCCTTCTTGGCCCCCAACCACACGGAGCCTTCGCCAGGCCGATGCTTCAAACGGGGCGGTTGGCAACTGCAACGGTATCCAGGGGCAATGTGAGGAGCAGTATTGTTTGCCAGTCGCTCCATTGGCCTTGTGCCAACCGTAGAATTCAGACACAGATAAGTAAAGATGGTAGTAGCTGCGAGGTTGGAGAGGCAGGCTCGGCTCAACCAAAGACCAGCAGACAGCAGCCGCACATCCCAGCCAGTCGACATGGCAGTTTGAGTCATGGTCCCAACATAAATGATTGATGATTAGAGCCATGTCAGACAGAGAGTCAGAAGTCATTTAAACGCGGCGATATAGTCATGGGATGGATGAGAAAACTAACGCACGACACGCTTAACTCTAAATCCAACTTTTCGTCTGGAACCAACACATTCTTTCCACCCGGACCAATTTCGTGACCATGCCGTGATTAGACCTATCTCTCTTGGTCGCCCCGAAAGAGACCTGTTTCACGCCTTGACAGCGGCCATAAATGTCTGAGGAGATAGTGGGTAAACCGAACCCCTAAAGGATTCATCTGTTGGACGGTCTTGAGGACAGTTGGTCCAGCAATAAAAGCACCAGTGCACCCTGGCTGTCTTGTCAACGGCCGACCGGCCAGCCCTAGTCCGTGGGTATCGCGAGGCGGCACAGAGTGGCTGAGGATCAGATGGTTTTGGGTTGGCGAGATGGAAGCGGCGCAGAAAAGTGTTTGGTTCAGACGAGCGAGCTGAGACGGTTTCTGAAGGATTCAAACAGACCACCTTGCCGCCTGCGGCAGTGCTCTCTGCAATGGGGGGTCCCAGGTACCCAGTTAAATGGGGAAGCGGAAGGGGTGCAAGAATGCGGATGCGAGTTGAGCGAGATCAAGCGCTTCGGGGATCACCACGTTTCGCGAATTTCCGAGTGCTTCAATTACTACCAGAGGCTATTATACAGCTTCAACCACCAGAAACGACTCTTTCTCAATACGTCGGGACGGAAATCTTCCCCGCTCGCCATCAATCGGCGTCAACCTTGATGCGAAACGACATGATTGGGACATTTGCGCAATTCTGTTCGAAATGCCGGTCCTGTCTTCCAACCGACATATCGGTCCAGTGAGCCTTGGAGCTCCAGTCTGCAACCATGCAGATGCCAGGTTCCGGCACCGACTGGACGCCGGTCTTCCGCGTGACAGCCCAGGTGTAGGATGCAGCCAGGAGCGGCATGTCGTGGCAACCGCTCTCGCTACCCACTCTGTGCCAGACAACGTGCCCCTTGCAGTTGGGGTTCCCCCAGCCGACTATTGACCAAAACCTGGGGTCTTGGTTGTCCGGCTCGGGCGCGGGCGCTCTGGTGGTGAAAGGCGGCGTCAGTTCGAGGACCCCCAAGATAGGGAAGGCTACTACTCACGGAGCTGCCACAACAGTGTGGGCAATGGCCAGTGCCGAAAGTGTCTTGAGGAACTGCATCTTGTTGGGGGATTTGATAGACGTGTTGAGGAAGATGGATTTAAAGCGAAGGTAATCGTCGACGACTCGAGGAACCTGGCGTCTTTCGCTCGACACCCTCTGGTATGGAAAGCTGCCGCATTTTATGGACTTGCCCACCGCGCCTACAAATCGTTATTCAGGCCGCGACAAGTATGTGGTGTTGGGCCAACTGCGGCGCACTTTCAGAGTCTGAGACCAACGCAACAAGCACTGCCCGGACGTCGACCTGGGTCTCCTACTACGGCACGGATGAGGATTCGAATTTTGTGATTCTCCTTGGCCAACACCAACGTAACCCGGATGAGCTAAAAGACACTTCTGTTGCCATTTTTATCCGTATTTCACTGCCTGGGCGCGGGGATGCACGTGAACAGCCGAGCAAACCTTCTGGGTAGATCTTCCACTGGCTCTGTTTACGAATCCGAACTGAGTAGCCGCCCCTGAATCAACCATGTTGGCAAGCCATCTTGGGGATCGTTTGCGCTTTCTGCCTTTTCGGCAGACCCATCGAGACGCCTCGGGCTAGCCGTGTAAGGGGGTGTTGTGGAAGAGATTCAAGTGAAGGGGCTAATTTTGATACCTGTCCATTCTTGAACGTCAAGTAACCATGAAGGGGTTTTGGACCAAGACACGAGATGATGGATTTGTGTCAAGAGGCTGATGAGAAGTGTTTGAATCATCTGGTTGAACGGGAAAAGAGGGCTCGCGGTGGAACGGTCAATAAGATGGAGGCTCTTGTTATCTGTTGTGTCTGATTATCTTGATAGGGAGACATGTAGTTGTATAGTAGACTGTCGTAGCTGAATGCCTGGTTGTTGTAGGGTTGAAACTACAGGTGCGTGGACTCGGAAGGGGAAAAGATATCAGGTATCTTTATTGGTTGCCCTTTGTTTACTCACGTCAATCCAGGCCTGTCTTTTTCTCAGTCTTTCGTTTCAGCCCAAGTTCCACGATTATCAAAAACTCTGATAATCGGGAAAATTGTGCAAGTGGATGGTCTGGCTAGCCCGCTAACTAGTGATTTGCGGTTGCAGATCCAGCCTGTTCGCTCAGCTGTCAAGGATGCCCAATTGGAACGGGTGGAGTTTGTCAGTGGAATTCGCGCTCTGGACCATGTTAGCCTCAACCGATTGCAGGGCAATATATTGGCGCTAGGCTTGATGCTGAGGAGGCGGTTCAGCACCCCCACAATTGGCATCCCGTTCACGGCAAGGCTCGCGGCCTTCAGGGGCTGGCCTTGCTGCCAACTTGCAGGACTAACTACAATCGTTCTGTTAGTGATCGCTCAGCTGCTGGCGCGCTAGAGATCCAGAACGTGCGACATGAGGAAGCTGATGACGCGGAAGGCGACGGGCGCTAGGGCTCGAACAGCAGCCGGGGACACTTGTTGATAAAGACGGGCGGCTCTGCTCTCCACACTCGAGTGGCTGGCTCCGTTTGATATCCCTAGTCACCTCACTTCCGCTCTCGCGGTGTCCCCTCGCTAGATAGCATCCATCGCTCGCTTCTGAACGAAAAGATGCCACGCTCACTTACACTCGTTGCCGCTTCGGCCGCCCTCTCCTGGGTCGGCGCCGGCGCCTCTCCTTTGGCCTTCACACGCCGCGCGCCCGCCCAGATCCCGGGCTACGGCTTCACGGGGTGCTACACAGAAGCCACCAACATGCGGGCTCTGACGGGATCCTCCTACTTTGACGATTTGATGACCGTGGAGAAGTGCGCAAACGCCTGCGTTGGGTTCAAGTACTTCGGCGCCGAGTACGGGAGGGAGTGCTACTGCGGAAACACCATCAACGACGGCAGCGTCGAAGCCCCCCTGGCCGACTGCTCCTTCGCCTGCCCTGGAGACGCGAGCCAGAGCTGCGGTGCCGGAAATCGGCTCGATGTGTACACCCGCACCACGGACCCCGAAGTGCCGGTTCTCACCGACTACGTCTCGCGCGGTTGCTACGCGGAGCCCTCCAACGCCCGCGCCCTGGCGGCGACAATGACCAGGGCTGACGATATGACGGTCGACAAGTGCGCCGACTTCTGCGGCGAGGCTGGGTATACTCTCTTTGGACTTGAGTACTACAACGAGGTGAGCATCTGGCGTTGGCTGGGAGGAACTCGACGACCAAGGGCCCACGCTAACCATGGCACAGTGCTACTGCGCTCACTACTTGACCCCCGGTGCCGTGCCTGCCGACGCAGCGGACTGCAAGTTCCCCTGCGCTGGCAACTCCGCCGAGCTCTGTGGCGGCGACTGGCGGTTCAACCTCTACGAGTTTGACGATGAGTGCGATTCCGACGACGAGGAGGAGACGACCACAACGACGTCGGCCTTGCCCGCTGCGACTTCCGGCCCCGCCACTTACACCAGCGAAGGATGTTACACCGAGGCCAAGGGCATCCGCGCTCTGAGCGATGTTGCCTTCTATGATGATGCCATGACAGTCGAGAAGTGCGCGGCCGCCTGCGCCGGCTACACCTGGTTCGGCGTCGAGTACGGGCGCGAGTGCTACGGCGGCAATACCATCCACTCGGCCGAGGGGAGCGTGCCCACCAGCCTCTCTGAGTGCAGCTTCCCGTGCCCGGGCAACCCGACGCAGAAGTGCGGAGCTGGGGATAGGCTCAACATGTATCGCTTCCTCTCTGCCTCGGCCTCGACCTCGAGCGACACCCCTGTTGAGACGACGACATCCACGACCTCGGAAGCAGTCACAGCCCCTGAGCCCACGTCCACCTCGACCGCGCCCGCTGTTGAGCCCACGCCGACCGTGCCGGCTGCCGAGCCCACCACGACCTCAACGACGGTGATCGTAGAGGCCACGACCTCGACCACGACCTCCGCCGCCGCTGCTGCCACCACGACCACCCCGCCGGCCCCCAAGGTCAATGTCCTCACCAACGGCAACTTTGAGGGCTCCGGAGGGTGGACCATCAAGGTCCCCGTGCCCGGCGCGCTCACCTACAGCTTCGTCGACATGAACGCGGCGTTCAACGGCCGCGCGGGGGCCTCGGTCGCGTACGCCGCAGGGGCCGGCGCGTACCCGGCCTGGTTCAACCAGGTGGTCACGCTGAAGCCCAACACGCGGTACAACTTCAGCGCCTGGTCCAAAGCCAGCAGCGCCAACCCGGGCTGCGCCGTGTACTTCTACATCGCCACCCCCGACGGCACCGAAACCCTCAAGACGATGGCCCAGGTCACGTCGGCGAACCAGAAGCCCCAGTGGACCCAATCCACCGGCTTCTATGACGTTGGCGCCGACACCCAGTACAGCTTCAACGTCCGGTGGGGCTGCTCGAGCTCGATTGCCAGGACGTACTACGTCGACGAACTCATCTTGATCGAGGCTCCTGCTGCTTGATGATGGCTCTTTTTCGTTTCGGTGGGCAGGTTGTTGGAACCAAGACCCCCTATTCTGTACATAGACGAAGTTAGCACTCAGGCATAGACGTCGAGATGAACCCGATGTTGAGCTTTCATGCCCGTGTACAAACCAAATTCCGTTCAACCAAGTCCTGTCTGTGTGCCCGCTCTTTCCCGACCCATGCCACCTGGTGCCCAAACTTTCTTCACTTCCACTTTCAACCCCGCCACGCGGACATTGTGAGCAAAGAAACACATTCATTCTCAGGGGGCTGTGTTAGCCACCTGACGAGCGACGCATTACCCAACAAGCGGCGAGCAATCTTCCGCAGCAGCAGCAAAGATCTTGTGCTCTCGGTCTGGCCCACGTTGCGAAATGGGCGGCGGGGGGTTTTACGGGATGATGCCCAGTCTCGAAAGCCAGTGCTGGTTGGTTGAGCCTGAGATTTGGGGGCAGAGCTCCGGGAGGTCCGGGAGTTTTGCCTGCCAACTGTTCATACAAAAAAGGCGAGTGCCAGTCCGCCTGGGGGTTGGCCTTGCCAGTCTTAGCCGGTTGTCGAGGACACAGCCACTGTCACACAAGAGGAAGGATTCTGGAAGGGGACTGAGGAGAGATGGGATCTGCTGCAATCACGAAGTCGGCGGGTTGAAGCCGTTTTGTTTCCGGTTGTATCCGGAAGGATGGCCGTTGATCCGTCTTGGAAGAGCGTGCTGTTACGTCAGAATTGGCTGGGAGATGGTTGGGAGAAGGATTTGGCGATCGCGTTGTGGATAACTCTCTGTGGCTGTGCTTTGGCGCGTGTTGTTGGAGGAGCTTCGACGGGGCTTGATGGTTCGACACGGGAGCTTGCTCTCGCTTTGTTGCTGTGATGTTGTGTAACAATCTGCACCCCAAGGAGGAAGCTCGAGTGGGGAACTGCCACGAGCCGGAAGACGGCAATTCTGGCACCGCCCCAGAAGGGTTCCAGCGAAATGACCGGGTGGCGCATCCGTTGCTGACATGAGTGTGCTTTTCATTTGACGGTCTCACCACTGTAGATGGAGGCATTTTCTGTCACCGAGCCATTTTTCTGAGGGATTGCGCCGGGTGTAAGCCGTTGCTTCGCCCAGGCAGATTGCAAAAACAAAAACCTCTGCGGCGGAAATGGTGAATCGTTATCACACGATCAGATGCCTTCGGGGATAACCTGACAGATCGTATCCACCGTATTGTCGGGGCGTTGGGCTCAGTGGGGCATTCTGCAGGGCGCTTGACCAATTCCAGCGAAGCGAACCGCTGCCGAGCCCCACACCCCGCAACCCGCAGGACCCACAGACCCTTGCGATCCATGGATGGGACTTCGATGCTGCGACTGCCCCACTCAAGCTCCCGCCTGACTTCCAAACAGTAAGGTACCTCGACTGTGCACCAGGACTTTGCCAGCTTGTTTCGGGGCGCGATCACCATAAAAGCCCGAACTCATCCCATTGTTTCATGTCTCTTCCCATCTGATATGCCAGCGCCGTCATCTCCGCTTGCACCTTCTCCATCTGCTCCATCACGCTCCTCGTCTGTCAACCAGGATTCAAACTCGACTGCCCCTCTGACGGTAATTCCTTTCAACATGGACACTTCCGACCACGGCTCGTCCAAGGGCAAGGCCACCGACAATGCCGCCACCAACGGCGGCTTCCAGTCGCAAGGCCAGATGCGCGTCGAGCCGCCCAAGCGCGAAGACCTCCAACGCAGCTACGCCTCCATCGTCGACGAGGTGCACTTCCCGGGCTGGTACGGCGCCATGATCAACTGCCTGGGCGAGGTCATTGGTACCCTCGGCGCCGTCCCCTGCTGCGTCTGCTGCCCGAACCCGTTCAAGCGGGTCAGCCAGGGCAATGTCGGCCTGATCACCAAGTTCGGCCGCTTCTACAAGGCCGTCGACCCGGGTCTCGTCAAGGTCAACCCCTTGAGCGAGAACCTGACCCAGGTCGACGTTAAGATCCAGATCGTCGAAGTCCCCAAGCAAGTGTGCATGACCAAGGACAACGTCAATCTCCAGCTCACCAGTAAGCCGCCGCCAACAGCTGACCCCAAACAGGACAAAACACCCGCTGACATTTATACCTAGGCGTCATCTACTACCACATCGTCTCGCCCCACAAGGCCGCCTTCGGCATCACCAACGTCCGGCAGGCTCTGATCGAGCGGACCCAGACCACCCTCCGCCACGTCGTGGGCGCGCGCGTGCTGCAGGACGTGATCGAGCGCCGCGAGGAGGTCGCCCAGAGCATCGGCGAGATCATCGAGGACGTGGCGGCCGGCTGGGGCGTGCAGGTCGAGAGCATGCTCATCAAGGACATCATCTTCAGCCAGGAGCTGCAGGAGTCGCTCTCCATGGCCGCCCAGAGCAAGCGCATCGGCGAGAGCAAGATCATCGCCGCCAAGGCCGAGGTCGAGGCCGCCAAGTTGATGCGCCAGGCCGCCGACATTCTGTCCTCGGCCCCCGCCATGCAGATCCGCTACCTCGAGGCCATGCAGGCCATGGCCAAGAGCGCCAACAGCAAGGTCATCTTCCTGCCCGCCGCCAACCAGACCATGCCCGGCTCCCCCGCCTTCAACGCCGCCCTCAACACCGCCAACAGCAACCCCTTTGGCGAGGAGGGCAGCTCGGCCAACCGGGCCCACGAGTCCGACTTTGGCCACGACGGCGGGTTCCAGCAGGCCCTGAACGCGCGCGTGATTGAGAACATCTAAGCACGCTCATCCGTTTGGTGAATCACCGTGGGTGATGGCAATGTTTTCATACCACAATCTCGTGGTATCGCCTGCTTTGTCTTTGTTTCCCCCCACGCGTTCTGTTTTTCTTTCTCGGATGAAGCGCGACGACACGGATTTGCTTTTCAAACATTATACCACCACCACAAAAACACCCCTTCCCACCTAAACGATGGGTTGGTACCCCCTAATGAGACCACATGACGCGGAGGAAGCTAGGCTTGCGGTGTAAGAGGAGGAATACCCCTACCCTACCACCCCTGGTTCAATCAGACTTGTACGACGAGAAAGGAAGAAGGAAGCTGAAAGGGGTGGCGAGGGTTTTTGCAAGGAGGATGATCTCCCGAGTGTGTTGTAGTTGATTGCTTTTGGGTTGTTAGTTAGTCTGCAATGATACCACCTTCGTTTTTTGTTCCTTTTATCTGCGGGGTCTCATCTTGATTGCTTTGTGTGAGGTCGGGATGTGATAGAGTGTAGTTGTCCTAGCATCTCTGCAGCTTGACATGCTGGTGCACCTTGCATCGAAAGTTGGTTGTCATGGAGAGGCATGGTGTGTGACACTCGGTGGGTGTGGGAGGAAATGTGAGGTGAAGGGAGTATGGGAAGCACAGCAATGGTTGCGTTTGACAGCTTTCGAGATGTTAAGACTGCGGTATTAAATATGAGTCCGGCTGGCGTTGAGGTTGTTGGCATTGCTGTAGTGATAAGGCTGGGGTTGTCATGGCAGTGGCCGTGGTGATAGTGACATGCCAGTCCTCAACAACAACAAGAACAACATCGCGAACAACACAAGAGAGCGCGGGGGGGAGGACAAAAAGCTCACCGGGGGCCCTCCCTCACGCGGGAGTTAGACCGGCTACGAAAACCCTGGTGGGGTTTTACTGACCCAAGGAAAGCAAAGGGGGTATAGCAATGTTCAGAAGCGAAGCATTTTTTTTGTTTTTGTTTTTTTTTTTTTGGGTAGGCGCAAGCAGCACTCGAACCGGCGACCTTCTGGTCACTAGAATCAAGCACAGCATGCGAGACAGAACATCCCACACGCCCCCAGCAAGGCGATTTCGCCTTGCTGGGGGGTGAATGTTTGGGGGTCGAGAATGGGTTATGGAGGGTGGGTCGTGTGGTTGGCGACGGGCAGGGGGGGATGGGATGAGATGGGACAGGGAGGCACGGGCAGCTAAGCATGTGGTGATGGACTCGTGAAATGGCAGGGTATCTCGGTATTAGCAGGTCTTTCTTCGCTTGTAAGGTATGAGGGTAAACCTTTTAATCATCAAACCCCTCGAAGCCATCGTCATCCCCTCCACCCGCCTTTGCCGCTGTTAACCTCTCCTCGGCATTCCTTTTCCTCACTTCCTCAATTAAGTCCTCCAGCTTCCGGTGCTCCTCCTTCTCCTTCTCCGACATCTGACCCAGCCGCAGCGCCTCCCTCTTTCTGCGCTTCTTCTCCCGCCTCGCGACCTTGGTGTCCTCCTGATCCTGCTTCCCGCTCCACGCGTCGTTGCTCTTGCGTTTCGTCGACGCCGCATCGCCATTCGCCCGCCCCGCATCCCGCGCGGCCTTCTCCTTTTTCCACTTCTCCAGCTCCGCCAGCCGCTTCTTCTCGCGGACCTTGTCCTTGAACGGGATACCCTCAGTGTCGATCCCCAACCCCAGGGACCGGTCGATGCCCTTCACTTCAGGCATCTTGGGCAGCTCGACCAAGCCGTAACCCTTCGCCAAGTCGACCCAGTTGAGATCCGACACGCGAAAGATGGAGGTCGCCTGATGCTCGATGTAGCTGCGAGCCCAGCTGACAAAGGCACGCTGCGCGAGCTGGTAGATCTCGCGGTCGGCCTGGGCTTGGGCGCGAATCTTGGCCGAGATGGCCTCAGCGTCGGCGTCGGTGACCGAAATGGACGGCTTTTCCAGAGGGGTGATGGGGGTCTGGCGCACGTCCAGGAGCTGCACGTAGCCTTCTTCGCGGCCGGGCTGGAGCATGACGACTGCCATACCGCGGCGGCCGGCGCGGCCGGCGCGCCCGCAGCGGTGGATGAAGACTTTGGTGTCGGTGGGGGGGTCGTGCTGGACGACGAGGTCGACTTGCGGGATGTCAAGACCGCGGGCGGCGATGTCGGTTGTGAGGAGGATGGTCGGTGAGGTGGCGTTGACGAAGCGCTCAAAGTTCTTTTCGCGGACTTGGGGCTCGAGCTTGCCGTGGAGGGAGACGGTGGAAAAGCCGGGGAGGATACCGTGAAGAACGCGGGCGAAGTACTTGACGGCGAAGCAGGTTGAAAAGAAGACGATGGAGCGAGACGGGCGAGGTTCCAGCTTCTCAAGGAGCTGGCACAAGGCGGCGATTTTGTGGCTTGCTGGGGTTACGAGATAGGACATTTGTAACGACATGGGCGTCTTCCTCTCCTGGATGATACCGCCGTCTTTTAAGCTCTTCACCCGCACAGTGATCTTGTGTGGGTACAGCAGGCCGACAGTAATTAGCCTCTCTACTGCTTCGCTCAGGGAGGCACTGAACAGCCCAGTACGCCGTTGCTTCGGAAGGTAGCCGAGGATTCGTGTGAGCTCCTGAGAGAAGCCGAGATCCAGCAAGCGGTCCGCCTCGTCCATGACCAGGACCTCGAAGGAGGATGAAGGCGCCTTGACATAGGGGCTCGAGAGAAGCTCCGCGAGCCGCCCAGGGGTGCCGATGAGGAGGTTGGGGGACAGCCGGAGGAATGCGCTCAGGTCTTCGGCGGCTTTCGTGATGCCTCCGACCAGGAGCTGGGGAACGACCGCCGGCTCTGTTGTAGCAGGCCGCTTCTCATCGCCCTTGGCATACTGCAGAAGTTCGGAGGACTGCGGGTGGAACTTGATGAGAGACACGAGGACATTGTAAATCTGGGACGCAAGTTCTCGAGTGGGCGAAATAATGATAGCCTGAACGTGGTGTCGCTTGGCCGGCTCTTCGCTTCGTAGGATTTTCTGTCACAGGGGCGGTCAGCAATGATAATGTTGCACACGACAACAGCAAAAAGCGCACCTCGACCACGGGGATCAGAAAGGCAAGGGTCTTCCCGCTGCCAGTGACAGCCTCGACGACGACGTCCTTGTTCCCCCCAAAGATCTCAAGACACGACTTCTGGACCGGAGTAGGCTGTTCAAAGCCCATTGACGAGAGGTAGTCGAGGATCCATTGCGCCAGGCTTGGGGTGAGGGCATCCCATGACCTGGGCGGCTTTCGGGCGCGTGTCTGTTCAGGCGCCATTGTCTCTCGTTTGAAGAGTCGAACCCCTCGATCTGGCTTGGTGGGATGATTGAGCATGGAAAAGTTCCCAGAAATCAGTTCTTATCTTATCAGCTCCCGGGTGGACTTTTTGGAAAGCCTGCGATTTCCGCTGTTACCTCTGTAATTATTATTATCGATAAGAAGTGAACCGATAAGAGCCCAGTCGATGAAGAGCAGGTCGGGGACCCACAGCCTGTCGGTCTTGGCTTGAAACCGTGTAGCTGTTCCTGTACGACACCTCGAGGATAGTTACGTAGTAATCGTAATTGTCACTTACACAGAGCAGATGCCACTTCGGGCACTGACTGTTGGTGTTGATCCAGATCCAGACCAAACTGCATCGTGTTAGATCGATCTTGGACCTGGGATGCGATGGTGGGCATGATGTACCTCGTCTTAGGTCCTGAGCAAGCGACTCTACTCCTCCATACTCCCAGCCAGCACTTTCTGATAATGACCCCCATCTCTCCGAGTGAAGCCGTTTCGGCGAAATTGCCTTTCTTGTAGCGATCTTCAATCTCGGTATCTGAGAGGCCCACGTATGGGGGAGATCCTGTCACGATTTCGTAAAGAACGGAACCCAACGCAAAAATGTCTCCCTGAGTCGACAAGACGGGACCCGGATACTCATGGCTGGGTGCGATACAGATGAGGAGCTCGGAACCATCTAATGACGATCCACCGAAGCCGGCAACCTTCGCATTGAGACCCTCGTCCAAGAATATGTCGTGGCATGTTAGATCCCCGTGAATAATTCCAGCTGAGTGGAGGAAGCCAAGGGCCTCTGCAATCTGGGTAGCCCATCGCAGACGATGCTCGAAGCTGATGCCGGATTGCTCCTGTGCATGGTAAAACATGCGAATGCTGCCGTTGGGCACGTACTCCAATCGGATGCCATCTTCAAACGTTCCGTAGTAACGGAGGATCCTTGGATGACCACCCCGTTGAGTCAGTCGTTCATAAATCTCACGTTCCCGGATCACGCGAGGCCCGCCATCGTCCCAGAAAGGGGCCTTGATGACAGTCTGCGAGGCCTCGTCGTGGACAACAAGGCCCGTTGAACCCCACGCCACGACATCTTTCATGCTAAACCCCGTAGGGTACTTGACCTCGCCCTCGATGTCGGCCATGGAGAAGTGCGCAACAGCGAGGAAACCTTCGGCAGATGCTATGCAGTTCTAGCCGCCAGTCGAGGAACTACTGTCACCTTGTGCGACTGCAAGTCACGAATGGCTTAGACCACCCAAGGTTTGATTCAAAGCGATAAATCCCAAAGAAGTACCGAGGGTTCTAAGTAAAAGAATTTAAGGCTCGTTAACATGGGCGAAGCTCTCCTCGATGCCAGGATCTGTATGTCGTACCTTTTCTAGCCGAACCCGTCGGGAGCGAGTGGAGAAACGGGGTTCGATCCTGGAATGACGGCTCGAGGACGGGTTTGGGCGTTGGTGGAGTTGGGATGGCGGAAGTTCCACCAGCATCAGTGTCCAATTCAACCAACACCGAGAACCCTGAGCCAGGCTGGCCGGGCAGGGCCTGGGGTTGAAGCGGAGCGGAAGAACATGAATCCGCCTTCCCAACCATGAATCTGGAAAATGACATTGACGCTGTTTGCACCGACCTATCATCATAAAGTCCTTTCGGGGAAATCTGTTTAAGTCTTAAGAGGTAGGGATGTGTGGCCGCACTGAGCGAGATACCGTGAGGTAATGTGGTTCTGGCCGCGAGTTCTGGCTGGCTGGGATTTGCGTCATTGTCACTTTCAGACGTCAGCGGTCGTCTCCAACGCAACACGAACACACGACCAAACGGGCTGTATTTTGATCCCATTTGCTCTCGATTCTAGCTGCAGGCGGTTTTATTCGTTTACGACCCCAAAACAAAATCCCTTCGAGGGAGAGAATTAGAGTTTTCCAGGGTCATCTGCTGGGGCTCCCTCAAACCGCGTCACATGCAACGTGCCAGGGCCTGAGTGACGTTGGCCGCCCGCCGCAGCCGAAATTTCTTCGCACAGCCCAAGCATCCCGCGCACCGCTGCCCGGCCTATCCGCCTCCGACCCCCGACTGACCATTCTTTCCTCGTCGATAAAGAGGCCTACCTCGCGCCGCAGTCGCAACCGCCGCCGCCACCGACTACTCGGGATTCGGGCACTTCGATCCAACCATGCGGTGGAGTCTTGACGCTCCTCCGCATATCCTTCAGCACCCTGGATCCCATCGCACACCACACCTCAGCCTTCTGCCAATACCACCAGACCGTGTTTAGCGCCTTGAGCTGCCCCTCGCCCGGGACACGCGACTCGAGACGAGACAGGCACGACAGCGCTACCACTCTCTGGCCTCTACCCTACTACGATTTTCGACGCATTCTCGCCGGTGTCATCTCGCTCCCCGCACTAAACCCGTTTCCCTACAACATGTCCACCCGGGGGACACGCAACGTCCCTGGGACGCCACGAGTCATTTCTCCGAGCCCAACGCCCTCTGAAAGAGATGGGAGCGGTACGGAATCATCATCATACTTTGGTCCGACGACCCGCTCAGCGGCTCGGAGGCGGCTAGCCACCCCTCAACCGGCTCCCGAGGAACTCGACGAGGATGAGAGCCCCGACCTCCAAAGAGCGAGGAGTCGCAGTCGCAGCCCGATCGATACGCGAAGGCTACGCAGATTAACACCGCGAAAAACCTCAAACGCCGCAAACGGCATCAAAACCACCGGGGCCCCAACCAACGGCCATCCTCCCTCCCAACCCGGCACCACCAACGGCCACCTCTCCCCGCCAACACCCGCCTCCTACACCGGCTGGAGCTGGCGCGACTTCAGCCGCAGCCCCAGTCCCCTCGGCCTCATCCCGATCCACCGGCACTGGCGCACCTTTGTGCACAAGCACGAGGTCCCGCGCAAGGCGCTGCACGTCTCGATCGGCTTCTTCGTCGTCTGGCTCTACCTCTCGGGCACGCAGACGCGCGCCGTGTGCCCCTACCTCATGAGCGCGCTGGTGCCCATCGCGGCCGTCGACGTGCTGCGCCACCACCACGCGCCCTTCAACCGCTTCTACGTGAAAGCCCTCGGCGCGCTGATGCGCGAGAGCGAGTTCTCGGGCTACAACGGCGTCATCTTCTACCTGCTCGGCGCGTGGGCCGTGCTCTACTCGTTCCCCAAGGACGTGGGCGTCATGGGCACGCTGCTGCTCAGCTGGTGCGACACGGCCGCGAGCACCTTTGGCCGGCTGTACGGGCGGTACACGCCGCGCATCCGCAGGGGCAAGTCCCTGGCGGGCTCGCTCGCCGCGTTCGTCGTGGGCGTGGGCACGTCGGTGTTCTTTTGGGGGTGGTTGGCGCCGACCAAGGGGCCGTTCCCGGGGGACGAGAATTTCATGTTCACGGGGACGCTGAGCCTGCCGCGGGCGCTGGCTGATGCGGTGGGGTTGGAGCCGGCCAAGGCTGCGATCTCGGGCGGCCTCGCGTTGGGGGTCATGAGTCTGTGGTCTGGGTTTGTGGCGGCGGCCAGCGAGGTGGTGGACATTTTCGGGTGGGATGACAACCTGACGATACCCGTTCTGAGCGGTCTGGGGATTTGGGGGTTTTTGAAGGTGTTTGGTTGAGAGTGGTACACAACGTGATGGGAACCTGTCTGTCTGGCCGTGGCCATAACGTTATGACTGGCATGGCTAGACGTGTATGTTTATCAGATGCATGGGCGGCGTTTGGATACTGGGGCGGGCGACGATTGGGTTGCGGCACACACTGCAGTATTGTCGTCTCTACGGACCTAGAGGCCATCTCGAATCTCCTTTCTTTCCTTCACCGCCCCGGGCAAGACCCTTACCCCGCGTTCCTTGGAGGCGGCAGTGCGGGGATGTGGTTTCTCTGCTGGCCTGTTCTGCTTGTGGTGTCATCATGATATACGGCCAGAGTTGAACGATATGAAACCCCAGTGATTCCCAGGGCTTCCGTTGGCTATGCAGCTGCCACGCAAGTACAAATGTCGTGCATCTGCCTCGCTGCGTCTGGGGGTTGCTTGGGGACGCGGGGATCGCCACGAAAGAGGAAGGAATCCACCCGACAGGGGGGACGAGACCGAAAAGAAAAGTGGGACCGGTCCCGTCTTCGCCGTGTCGCTGCTTCCCGTCGTTTGTGTTCCGGTCCTCAACAGCGGGAAAATTAAGATGTGCCTCTCTGCACTTCCGACGTGAGAATCCTCTGTCCTACGAGCAGTTCCTCCCAGCGCAGCGAGCATGTCATGATTCGCAGCGCAACGTGCCACGAGGGCCCTAGCCGCATTCTCCTCGCGAACGCTTGCCCCTTGCACACAAACAGGTCGCCGTCCACAAAATGCCCGAAATGTCCGAAATCGCCCGCTGTTTGATGTCGTTGCGGCGCGGACAAGCGTCCAGGGCACGGGGCACCACGTCTCCCGAACGACATGACACTTGGTACGTGAGACTTTCCCGTTCTGCCTCCTTTTTCCTGCTCTTCCAAGAATGCAAAGTCTCCGCCACGCTCGAGGGCGGAGCGGGCATCTGTATGTTCATGTAGGTTTTCCGCCCTGGACCTCTCAGAAGTCGCCGTCGAGACCCGGCTGTGGCGCCTCCGTCCTATAAGATCGTGCCCAGTCATCAATCGGCAGCACAAGTCTGGTTTGACTGCATCTCCTAATTCCACTCGAGCCCTTATGTTACATTTCCCGGTACCCACACTTGATCTCTCTCTCCTCGTTCCTTCTCGAAGCCGCGATCCCAGCGGATCATGGAAGACGGGGGTGCGGCAGCCTGCAACTCCCCTCCCCCAACCTGCAGGAGGGCTTGATGCGTTGTCTCTCGACGCTGACCCGAGCCTGCATCTCGCCCGTTCGTGCCGGTTAGATGACGAGCTGTTAACTGCTTCACTTCTGCCTACAGTGCCTTCGGCTACCGCGAAGGCCCCCCTTGCCAACCTCACTGACGCAATGCCCACTCCCGCATGCTCGAGGCCGTTAGCGCGACAAAGGAGCCAAGTTGCAGCCCACCGGGCGTTGTCAGCCATGCAGAGGTCTTCTTAGACGAGCCAACCTTAGCTCCCATCCCGGCGGGCCCCAGGTCTCCGGTTCTGTTGGCGAATGGCCCAATGACGGCCGGCTGATGGAGCCATTGGGGATCTTGTTGGACGAACGAAGGGCGCCGGCCTCCTTACCTTCGCATGGTTCCCAGGTCATGCCCCTCCCCCGCCTCTGCCTGCCTGCCATTGCTACATGGCCACTCAACCCCAGGAGTCAGCTCCGAGCCGGCCAAGAAATATACGATCTGTATGTACCCATGGGTGCTGTTGGCGGAGGGGACCCGAAAGCTACCTTTGCGGGGATAATGTGTTCCAGCCAGGCATCTCCCCTTACGCCCGAACTTCTCGGGAACCCTCAGCATGGGGCGAAGCAGGAAGGCTATTGTCACTGGCAGAACTGGTGGGCAGGCTGCAATCTCAGGCCGGAACACCGGGACGACTGAGCACGCTTCACTCAGCCGGATTGTCTGAGACTTTGCAACCGCCGTCTGTGGACCTCCACGTTTTCGGTTGCCCCTTTGACGTACATGACTTGCCGCAGGCCACACCGGCTCGCTACCTTGCGCAACTAGCCCGCATTACCGAGACGGTCAAGCCGTGTCTTGTCCTCTGTCCTCCGTCTACCGGTTAGGTTGGCCGGAGCCCGGCAGGCGTAGTACTCGGAACCTTCACGGCGCCTTTAGCAGCCAAACGGCCATGCTCCAAATCCCGAGACTTTTCTGCACCCTATCTCGGCAGGGCGGAACAAAAACACAAGGTCTCAGACGTGCATACAGAGGACCCTGTCGTGGGCCGCTGGCAGCCGGCGCCGAGGCATACTAGCACCCTGAAAGGCAGCAGAGAACCTGCACGTCTCCCGCGACACAGTACATCCAAGAAGCCCATGCCGGTGGCTTATCAACCTGGCCACACCCGTGGATCCGGGCCGTGGTTAATTCTCTCCAAGGCTTTTTCTGGCCGGCAACTGCAGAGCCCACCCACCACTCGCTGGTGGTACCGGTCTTCGCCGAGTAAGTGAGTGCTCAAAGGCCGTTTTCTTTGGCCTCCAGCCAATTGAATATTTCCCTTTCTTTTGGAATTGTGTGTTAGGGCATAGCAAGTCCACCGTGCCTGCCGTGTCCAGTTCTCTTTTCTATTTTCCATCTCTCAGGAGGCAAGTGCAGTCCATCCGGAAACGCACAGGCCAGGGTGCTCGGAGCTGCCTGTGTAAGACCCCTCCAAAAAATAATCGCACCTGCAGCCTTTTTGGACAACACATTGCCCGACCTGATGCATCTCTGCCTAACCCGACTTTGCAACATCTGTTTGACGTCGCCATTTCTCGTGCCGGACCAACGAGACGCCAGCTCTGGGAATCCGGATCCCACGCTGCTTTTGGCCATTCTGCTTAGCGTCATCACGGCACGCCTGTTTGTCGTTCCCCGTTCGCTGCTCCTCGTGGGTCCGGCGTGGGTGGTCGATCCCGTCAGTCAAGGTCATGGTACATCCATCGATGCCACTTCGCCGATTTGTCCTCGTCTCCGTCTTTCGGCCCGCCGTTCGTTCAATTCCTGCCCACCGTTTGGCCCGGCCTGTTCCCAGCCAGTCTCTGGACACATGCCTCATGACCTCCAAATTTCGACGAGCCGAACAGTCGTTCCCAGGCCTCCGCCGCGGGTTCCAGCCTGTCATTCGCTGTCACCCCGTCCCCCATCTCGCCATCTCGGCCTAGTCTCCGGCACGAACTACCCCTGCCCATGCCTCCGGCACCTCTTCTCTTCTCGCCTTCCATCCCTCCCTCGACCGGCGCTGTTACGCTCACCCCTCCCTGTCATCCCCCTTCTGGATCTTGGCCGTTGAGCCTCCTGCTCTCTCAGTCCCACCCGAGGCCCCCTCGCCTCTTGTCGACCATGCTTGACTTGGTCTCCGGAGCCTAGAACTATGGAACAGCCGGACTTTTTCGTTGGGGACAGGATCCTCTGGCCCGTTTCCCCCTCCATGATGCCGGCTCCACCAATACAAACGGTGATAGTCGCCCCCCGGCATATGCATCCTGTTTTGCTCACTCCTTTCTCTGATCAATCGAAACTCGTCCTCAAGCCAATCCGGGATGGCCTGCTCGGCCAACTGCTCAGGGATCACCCCATCGGCCATACCATGCCGTCTCTGGTTGGCTTGCCCCCGTCGAGGGCGGGCGGCCGTGAGGTGTGTCTCGATGAAGACCGACCCTCGTCGTCACCATGACCCTCATCGCATACTCCCTCTCCCTGGCTTCAAGCGGGGTCAGAGAGGTCCTTGACGAATAGAGTCGTCTGCTCTTATCCTGCTCAAGTCGCGATGGCGGCATGCCCTGAGCCAGGGGGGGCTTCAAACGGGTATAAAAAGGGTCAACTTTGACGAGGTCGAGGTAAGATCTTCTTTCTCCTTTCTCTTCACTTTCCCTGCTCCCCAGGATCACACCCAAGAGCACAAGACACACTCTCCCACATCCGACATAGTTCTGTCCCAAGTGACACCATCTTCACAAACAAACACACACTCTTGAGAGCCTGCACCGGCCACAAGCTTCGTCACACCTCTCAACTTCACAAACGTCTGTTTGCCCACCCGCATTCTTCATCATGTCTTCCTCCTACTCCCCGCAGTATTATGCCACCGGCGCTCTCCCCATTCCTCCCAGCAAGGGTCAGTACCAGAGCCCGAGCTACTACACCAGCGGCGACAGCACCTACTCGGTCTCGCCTCCCGAGGATCTGGATGCCTCTGTCAGCTCCGCGTCTGGCTATGGAAACAGCTACTCTGTGACCACCAGCTACGCCGGCAGCAGCCAGGGCGAGTACGACACTTCTTGCTCCGCGGGCGGCATCGACCTCAACGAATACATGCAGGAGCGGTTTACGGCCACTTTTGACCCGCTCGCTCTTGACAAGTGCACCGCCAAGCAGGCGCAGACGTAAGTTGCGTTCCCGAGATGCGGGTTTGAGCAGCGCATAGAAATTGTTTTCTGCGAGCTGGCGAGAGCCCGGTGGTCAAAACTGGAAATGTTGGCTGACCAGAATCGAAACAGATCTGGCCACCTGAACGCCAAGCACCGAGAACTGCTCGAGCTGCAGGCAAAGGCGCAAGCGCGCCTGGCAAAGACGCGCGCGCGGTTTGCGCAGGGGCTCGAGGATGCGCGCGAGGTGCGCAATGATCTCGAGTGGACGCAGAAGAAAGTCACGTAAGTAGCGGATCTGCTTCCTGGCAATCCAAAGCTGGATTTGAGCGGCTCGCGATCCGCGAGTAGGACCGCTCAAATTGCGAAGACTGCCGTTTAGAAAACAGGAGCTGACAAAAACGGCCCAGATCTCTGAAGGCGAAGGCGTCAAAAAAGCACTCCAAGGAGTACGCAAAGGCGCGGGCGCGGTACCCGTCCCCGGACATGTACTAATCTCGCAGTCTCATTTTCTTTGCCTGGCGTTTCGGGCGATCTGGCGTTTTGAGCCTCAACTTTATCGACAGATCTTGCAGACGGGAGCATCTGCAGGTACCATACCCACTTTCATTTCTGATCAGCGAGGGGGTGTGCGGCGAGGAGCCTTGCGGGAGAGGTGACGTTGAGACGAGAGACGAGGCTGCAGAGCCAGCCGCCCATTTCACACCCCTCGCCGCTTTACGGCCGCCGTTCTCTTACGGGCGGCAGCGCGGCAAAACGGGGGGGTGTGTATGCGTCGGGCAACTCTGCAGT
>Ga0247824_10000469_pt1 | contig 19918 bp, 16 predicted proteins | sample 13C_PalmiticAcid_FD_194412 | JGI IMG/M metagenome (GOLD analysis project Ga0247824, IMG submission 194412) | Soil microbial communities from agricultural site in Penn Yan, New York, United States - 13C_PalmiticAcid_Day48 | ecosystem: Environmental > Terrestrial > Soil > Agricultural land...
GATGCGCGGTGTCCTGGGGGTTGGGTGGGGACGAAAGGTGGAGGCGGCGGGTTTTGCAGTCGGTGCGTGTCAAGGTTGGTGAAGCGGTTTGTGTGGTTGAGGGAGTTTTATCTCATTCTGGATGAGCGGGAGTTGGGGGATCAGGGGGAGGGGGAACGGGGCGGTGACGGCGGGTTGCCTGGCCCGCTGACGGAGCAGAATGTGTTTAGCTCGTATCAACGGACCTATTTCACGCTGGAGATGTCGAGGGGTGGCGCGGGAATGAAGGAGGCAAGGGAGGTGTTGAAGCGGGTACGGCGCAACATGGTGAGTATGAGCAGAGTGCTGTTTCGCAGCCTGCCCGCCTGCTGACATTCTTGCTTGTGCATAGTACGATCCAGAGCATTACCAAATGCCGTGGATATCGAACCTCAAACTCGGACTTCTAAGTTGGCGAGAGGACGGGTCGACCTGATTGGGGTAGGTGAGTTGGGCGATGAGGGTACTGCAACGAGCATACGGTGCAAAAATGAAAGTCAACACTTGTGATCACCCGGCTGAAGTCTCAGATCGCCGGCGAGAATAAAGCCTGGAGGGTTCAATGTTCACCGATCAACACTAGAGACCGGTTCTTGGGATGAAATAAACGAAGCAGGATCGACAGAGCTTCCAGACTGCGGATACTCCTGGGTTGGGATTTGATCATGCTTGAATCGAAACTGTCCCACAAACCACTTGGTGCTGGGATGGGGAGCGCCTCGTGGTATCGTGCAGTCTGCTCATGACTTGACAGAGATGGGTTTTCCCGGGTGAGTCTATCTCGAGACATCTGCGCGCTGGCATCATTCACTCGAATGGTACTGGGGGATGTTCTCTGGGAAGGGGCAATTGAGTTGAAGCCATGCCTTTCGCAAGCAGAAATCTGATTGACTGGAGGGCATGGCTGGTGAGTGCCAATCCTTGTATGTCCTGTGACCGGGGGCTCGGGTTGCGGCTCGATTATCCGGAGGCGCTGGCGATCATCAGCGCCCACGATGCCATGAAATGATGCAAGTCGTGGGGGTACTGATGGACGCGGTCGGGTCTCGACGTCAAAGCCAAGCTTTTTAGCGTTGCGTCTCGAGTGTGTCTCACGACCCCATGCTTGGTGTTTGATCGCATCTGATCCGATCAAGCGCGGGACTGGGAGTGGCTGCAGGGGCTGGATCCGCGACAAGCCGCCGAAGCGAGGAGCATCCGAGCCAACTTTGCGGTGCTCCATCAAGGGACGGCGTTAAGCTCAATCAGAAGTGGTGAAGATTGAAGCCACAACAAGCCAATTCTGTGGGAGAATGCTGGCATGAATGCGACCGAAATTGCAGACAAATGGAGGCCTTGAAATGCTGCTCCAAGACAGAGGGTTTATGAAGCTGCAAGAGCAGTCTGAAGCAACAAGGTGGAAGATCCCGTCCTGTTGGGCATGGACCCTGAAAGTTTGCCATGTGGAGACCAATGCACGGACCACATCAGTTCCTTGCCTGGTCCTGCTGGAAGGAAGCCCTTCGACGTGTGGAAGCTTTTTGGTTCTTGCAACAGAAAGCGCCAGCTCAACCGAGGTGCTTGCCAAGGGAAGGAACAACAAGATTGGCGAAACAGGTGCATTTCGTCCTCATTTCCTGAACCCAGATCCCGGATTTCCGTTTCGAGGATCATTACCACAGGGCTGCGCACAGGGCCGTTGCCAAGCACAAGATGATGCGACGACAGCCGGGCTCGTCTGCCCCTGTTTTGCACGCCAGGCCACAAACAAGACCCGCGCCCGCGCCAACGCCTCCTTCAAGCCCCACGCTCAAGGGTCCCAGGATGACGCTGGTCAGCTCTGTTCAAACACGCAGCCGCCAAAGGGGGCTCAACGGGTTCAAGATGTCCCCTTGAAACCGTCTCAACAGCTGTCCCTCGCTGCTCTCGCTCCGTTGGCGACGGCGCCCGCGGCAGGGCTAAGTCCTTGCAAGCGCTCGGAAGCTTCCACGACCGATGGGCCTGGGGACCCTCGTGGTTTGACCACACCAGCCTGCCACAACGCGGTCATCGTGAAGGGATGTTGCTGACACAGGCCCACGTTTCCTGGCGTGAAGCATTGGTTCGTCCCGAGTCTGCCGAGACCCAGAAGCAGCGGTGCGGAGCCCTCCCCGCTGGCCAGGTTTCTAGACCACTACCCTCGCGTCAGATCCCGAGCACCCCTGTGCCATACTCACATCAGACGGGACTCATCCGAACCTGCGGCGCGGGCCAAGGAGCCTCAAGTAGCCTTCCCGCCAGACCAGGAGCTCTTCGCCTCGCCCATACCCCAGACCTGCGGCATAAGCGATCCCCCTCTGAGCATGGGACACGGCTAACCCTTCCCAACCCAGACCACGATGCTGCTGGCTTGGCTCATGCTCCACCGCCGTGTCCCAGCTACGCGCCAGTATGATCGCCATTAGGGAGCGTGTGCAATGAGCCTATCCCTGGCTCGGGTCATCTGGTCTTCGCGCATCCTTCCCCACCGCTTCCACGATGAGGGCTTGTATATAACTCTAATCCGCCTTCCACCGTCACCCTCACTTCTCATCTTCATCCAGCAAGTTGTTCGCCTTCGTTCCTTTCTGTACAGTCCTTCCAGTTCTGTGAACTTTCGTTTCATTTTCGACGCTCTTTCAGCATAATCTACCTTCTTTACAACCGCCAGGCCGGTTTTCGATTCTTGTTTCGACCTTCAACTGTTTGATATCACGACCAACTTCCTTCAGCACCATGTATTCCAAGCTTGCTGTCGTCGCCGCTCTGCTGGCTTTTGCCGAGGCCCGCTTCGGCCAGGAGGGCGCCGTCCAGGGCGCCATCTCTGCCCTGGGCAACTTTGGTAACCCCGGCCAGGCTGCCACTCTCGCCGGTGCCAGCCCTGGTGTCTTGCTCGGCGGTGCCAATGCTTGTGCCAAGGTGAGCACATTTGATGTTTTGTTTCTCGAGAGTAGTGGCTAACCCGTCCTAGCTTCAACTCGCCGACCAGATCGTCACGGCGCTGGGCAACGACCCCGCGGTCATTGCCGCTGCTGCTGCCCTCGTCGCCGCCGAGAAGAACTTCAACCCCTTTGCCGCTTCTATCCCCACCATCTGCTCGGATGCCAGCCTCCCCGCCACCCCCGAGCTCCGCGGCATCGTCCCTCTTGTCGACCCCGCTGTCGGGGGCTCCGATGTTGAGAACGCCAACTCGGCCAGCTCTCTCGCAAACCCCTTCAACGCCGACGGCCTGAGCGTTGCCGAGGTTGCCATCGCCAATGGCTTCAGCAACTTTACTCTCCAGGGTCTGGATGGCGCCACCGCCGCGGCCCCTGCTGGTGGTGCTGCCAACGCTGGCAACGGCAACGCTGGCAACAACAACAACGCCGGCAACAACAACGCTGGCAACAACAACGCTGGCAACAACAACAACGCTGGCAACAACAACAACGCTGGTAACAACAACAACAACAAAGCCGGCAAGAACAACAAGGCCGGCAAGAAGAACAAGGCCGGCAACGGCAACGCCGCCAACTGCGGCGCCGTCCGCACCCTGACCACCGTCGTCGTCGCCGCCCCGACCGCCACCCAGGCCGCCGGCAACGCAGGAAACAACAACAACAACGCCGGCGCGGGCAACAACAACAACAACAACGCCGGCGCGGGTAACAACGCCCAGCAGTCCTCCATCGCCGGCCTCGACTTCGGCACCTGCGTCCCGACCATCAAGTTCGTCGGCGGCCTCGGCGGGCGCCCGGCCACCGAGTTCACCTTCCAGTCGCTCGACCCGGCCATCGCCGCCAACCAGCAGGAGGCCCTCAACCCCAACATCATCACCAACCGCATCTGCGACGAGCTGACCAACATCTGCGCCGCCAACCAGGCCGCCAAGGACGCCTGCCTCGCCGCCAAGGCCCAGATCCAGGCGCTCGGCACCCGGAACGCGGGCACCGCCGAGGCGTGGAACACGGCGCTGGGCTTTGCGGGGGTGGATGTTTCCCAGAACTAAGGGGGGTTTTGGGTCTGTTGTGGGGCGGAAGGGATTGGTGTTGTGAAGGGTGGTTGTGAGTTGTGAGGATGGGTAGGGGTGGTTGGGTGGACGGGGCGGGGTCGGTTTTGTTTCACTTGGAGTCTGGCTATTGGAGTTAGTGTTAGCTTATTCAGGGCTACGATATTGTACAATGGAAGTGTCTTTCTGGGGACATGCATGTGCCATCTTGTTTGATTCCTGCGCTGGCTGGAGGTGTTCTTGCTGGGGCGCTTGCAAAGCCCCGTTCTTCTACTTGCAGTACACCACCCGGGCGATGTGTTGACATAGAATCTAGAAGAAACAAAAGCGAACCTAGTATTTGCGGCCCGACCGCTTCCCCCAAGCCATCCTGTCAATAGTATTACAAAAGGGCGCCGATATCACGCCGCCCTCTCAAATACCCTCTGCTCCACATACCCCTCAGCCATCTCCGCGTTCGTCTCCCACTTGAGCCAGTCGTAGGCTGTCGGGAAATTCTGGTACCGGTCGAGGTGCCCCGAGCAGAGAGCCTCGAGGTCTTGCGGGATAGCTACTGATCTCCCCGAAGTATTGCTCAACTCGTAGTAATAATCCAGCAGACTCTGCAGCTCGTCTAACAATAAGCCTTGGAATGTATGGACGTAGATTTCGTCGAGGGCCGGATGGTACATAGTCCACGCGCGGCTGAAATCGACGAGCTTCCCGCCCATATAGTTGCCGAGATGCGTGTCCATAACGAAGATGCCTAGCGAATGGAGCGCTTTCAGGTCCGGCCACATACCCCGGGCCTGTGCCGTGTTAGGCTCTGTTCCGGTGGCGAGGTCCTTGACGATGGCCCGGACGGGCAGTCCGTGGTGCTGCTCGTACCGCCCCCAGAAATTGATGCCGTCTAGATTTGACGCATCGGCAGAAGGGGGCGGGGTGGACCGTCCCGTCACCCTCTGGGCTAAGCCAGCTTCCTGTTGGGGTGTGAGGAGGATATAGCCGTGGGCCTTGACGGCTAGATCCTCGCGCTTTTCCGCCTTGAGCCGGCCGTAGGCACGGCATTCGCAGTTGAAGGGGTCAAAGTAGTCGATGTAGAGCTGGGGGTTGGCAAGGGGCGTCGTAAGGTCCCCAGCCTGGTTTTCGCGGAGAAACCTCCAATGGCGGAAAAAAAACTAGGGAGAACACTCAAAGTTAGAGTCTAAAGTTGCAGTGAATACCTAGGCCGGGGCCGGTGGTACACTACGCATCATAAAGCACGTACCACCTCAAGGGCAAATGGCCCGGCTCCGTTGATAGTGACCTTCCAGACGAGAGCGTCCTTGTCGTTTTTGCGGCCGAGATACTCGATGAATTCGATGTTGGCCTGGGCGCTCGGAGTAAAGGGGGCTAGTCTGGGGCCCGGGACGCACGGAAGCGGGACCGGCGGGCTGGGAAGGCGAGCGAGGCGGAAAGGCGACGAAGTCATGGCATGGAGCCCAGCCTGGAGCTGGAGGAGAGAAATTCAGAGTGAAAGGCTACGAGTCTGGAGCGACTCGAATGCGATGGGCGGTGGGCTGGATATGGACAAGCAGGAGACAAAAACGTCGAGACAGTCGGTCGATCAATCAACCCTAAACGCAAATAAAGGAAAACGCAACCTTTGTTGTTGAGTGCGGGAAGCGACGATGCCGAACATCTCGGGAATCAAGTGTTCTGCTCTGGCGCTCTGAGTTCTCTCGGCCTCGAAGGGGATTCGGTTGCTGACGAAAACGCTCTATACGCCACCAACATCTCCTCCACCCACCCTCGGTTGGGAATCGACCGTGAAGCAGCTGTTTCCTGTCAACCGGAGCGAAATGCTATCTGCTTGACCTAACCCAAGGTCACCGTCATATAGCGAACTAGAAGAAAGTTTTTGGGTGGTAGTGACTGTCCGGAAGTTCGAGGCAGTGAAAGCCTGTCGGATGGCTTTATAACAAAAAACGGATGTTCCCGAGGAAAACAGGTGTCAAAACCCGAACCCTGGAACAGCTTCTACATTCGTCCCACTCTCCGCCGCGATATCAAGATATGCATTCCGGCGATCCTTGGTTTTAGCAGTGGAGTATGCGCGGGATTTGTGCGGGCGCCGCGTGGAGGCGTTCCCTTGAATCCACTTTGCGACGACTGGCTTGCCCCAGATCGGCGGCTGAGGCATTTGTGCGTGGTTTAGCGCGGTCTTGGCTGCGTTCAGCCGTCCACTGACACCGGAGGATTCTTCTCCTCCAAATCTCCAACGGCGGGTGCAGCAAAAGTTGGGAGTCGTCGTTCAGACCGAAAGCGCGTTGCCGCGATTTCTTGGGGAGGCGTCGCGTTCGTAATTGCCGACCCGAGACTCCGCTGCTGGTGGTTGTCGCTCTGGCGAGAAGGGACCTGAGCCATCACCAATTACACCGCAGCATGTGATGCCGATTCACCCCAAGTCTGCACTACCGCACAAATATCTCAATACGCCAACTTGGCAGCCAAATGAACAAGGTGCCTGACACGGTGGCAAAGTTGGCATCACGGCGTTTTGTTCATGATCACCTTAGTTCCATGACGAGTCCCTGCAGGTTTCTCCCTTGAGGGAGGGCAATGGAACGGCCGAAATGCCACATTTGTCAGATGACTAACGTACCTTCTCTGTTGACTGTGGTCACGGGTCGCCTCCCTTAATGCTATATATTCTGTGCGAGGTTTCGTTTCAGACTCGGAAGGGGTATCCTCTCATGTATGTATTGCAGACGCCATGGCGATGAAAGCAACACCTTCATCTTCCGTAAGGAAGTCGACGGTTATCGTCCCCAACCTCCACTGTCCTACCTGTTCGTCTTTTGTCGCGGAGCTGCTCAATGGCCTCAGTCCAAAGCCGTTCTCTGTTGAAACCTCCATCATCAACCAGACCGTCACAGTAGAGCACGACGCAGCCCTCGATGGCTTCACCATCAGCAAGGCCCTCGCCGACTCCGGGTACGAAGTCGACAGCATTATCCAAGACGAGCTCAAGATCCCTCGCCAGCAGCTTCACATTCCTCGCGGGTCGGCAGACGATGACTTTGCTTTCCCGTGGGTCAGCAGCGCCCTCGTGAAATGGAGTCGTGCCCTGCCTATCGCCGACACCGACGCCCAACGAGAGCGGCACGCCGAACACTGCGAAGCGTGTCGAGACAAGATCCCACCTGGGTTTTCGGTAGTTGCGGATTCTCCCAATCAACATCAAATCTCCCGAGTCATTCTCTCCGTCGGTGGGATGAGCTGCAGCTCCTGTGTCGCCAAGATCACGGGCTTGCTCGAGGAGAGAGAATGGATCACGCGCGCCAATGTTAATCTCCTCACTCGAACCGCCTCGGTCGACATGTTCAGTGATCACGACGCGCAGGAACTGGTCACGATCTTCAAGGGCGCCGGCTACGAGGCCACTGTCGAGCAGGTGGAACGGGTGGAACAGCAGACGCCCCCAGGGCGCAACGGCCCAGACGGTTCGTTGGTGCAGTGGCAGGCAACGCTATCGATCGGCGGCATGACGTGCAGCTCTTGCGTCGGAACCATCACCGAGACTCTCCGGACAAAGCCCTGGACAAAGACAGTCGACGTCAACCTCGTCACCCACAGCGCAACCATCGTCTTCGAGAACAAGGCGAACCTCGACAACATCATCGAAGCCATCCAAGACCTCGGCTACGAAGCAAGCATCAACGACGTTGTCGACCTTGCAAAAGCCAGAAGGCACGATGCCCGCCGCACACTGTCAGTGAAAGTCGAAGGGCTGTATTGCCAGCACTGTCCGGGCCGTATCCTGGACGCCGTCAAGAGTTTCGGCGACAGGGTCACCATCGAAAAGGCCCCGACATCGGACGACCCCATCATCACGGTCTCCTACCTGCCTGAAGCGCCAAACTTCACGGTCCGCTCCATCCTGACCACCATCGCAAGCGCCGACAAGGCCTTCGAGCCCACCATTTTCCACCCGCCGACCCTGGAGGAGCGATCGAGGCAGTTGCTGGCTCGCTCGAGGAGGCGCCTCCTGTACCGGACGCTGCTGACCATCGTCATTGCCATTCCCTCCCTGGTGATCGGCATTGTCTACATGAACCTTGTCTCGGATCATGATCCGGGGCGCATGTACCTGATGGAGAAGCTGGCCGGCGTCTCGCGCGCCGAATGGGCCAACTTTATCATGGCGACCCCGGTCTACTTCTTCGCTGCCGACATCTTCCACCGCCGGACTGTCAAAGAGCTGTATAATCTATGGAAGCCTGGGAGCACGGTGCCTTTGGCCCGCCGCTTCTACCGCTTCGGTAGCATGGACATGCTCATCTGCTTCGCGACAACGATCGCCTACGTCGCCTCCATCGTGGAACTCATCATTGCCGCGACCCTGCCCGAGGGAAAGCATATGAGTGGCAGCGTTTCGTACTTTGACTCTGTCGTCTTCCTCACCATGTTCCTTCTCATCGGTCGCATGATTGAGGCCTTCAGCAAAGCCAAGACAGGCGAGGCCGTCTCCAAGCTCGGCAACCTCAGGCCCAAGGAGGCTCTGCTCGTCGTCTCGGGTGACCAGGAGACCGGCCCGGCCGAGACAGTGCCAACGCCCGTCGCCATGCTGGATACCGGCGATATCATCAGGATCGTTCACGGCGGCTCACCGCCCTGGGACGGCTTTGTGACCGAGGGCGAGACCGACTTCGCCGAGTCGAGCCTCACAGGCGAGTCGCGGCCTATCAAAAAGCGACCCGGCGACCCCATCTACGCAGGTACGATCAACAAGGGCGGCCCGATCACGGTCAAGATCACGGGTGCAGCTGGAGACTCTCTCCTAGACCAGATCATCAAGGTCGTGCGGGAGGGCCAGGCGCGTCGAGCGCCCATGGAGAGAGTCGCCGACACTATTACTGGGTATTTTGTACCCATTGTCACACTGATCGCCATCCTCACTTGGCTCATCTGGCTCGGCCTGGGCGTCTCGGGACGACTGCCAGACAGCTACCTCGACATCTCGATCGGTGGCTGGCCCTTCTGGTCCCTTCAGTTTGCCATCGCCGTCTTTGTCATTGCATGCCCCTGTGGCATCGGACTGGCGGCCCCGACCGCCCTCTTTGTCGGCGGGGGGCTGGCGGCCAAGCACGGCATTCTGGCCAAGGGGGGCGGCGAGGCCTTCCAGGAGGCGAGCAAACTGGATGTCGTCGTCTTCGACAAGACAGGCACGCTGACCGAAGGCGGAGAGCCCAAGCTGACGGACCAGCAGTTCCTCGACATGGAGGACGGGATTTGGACCCGCCAAATCCTGCTTGGCTGTTTGGGTGAGCTCGAGTCGAACAGCAGCCACCCCATTGCCAAGGCCATTGTCGCGTTCTGCAAGTCCAGCAACAAGACGAGCGTCAAGGCCAAGAATATCGAGGAGGTACCTGGCAAGGGAATGAAGGGATCCTTCCGTGTGCCATCGTCTGGTGACGTCGAGATCATTGTTGGTAACGAGGCGCTGATGAAGGACCACGGGGTCCGTCTCGACAATGACGTGTTGGATACGTTGAACACGTGGAAGCATGAGGCCAAGTCGGTCGTTCTGACAGCCGTTCGGACCAAGGCGTTAGATGCTACCGACTCGTGGGGACTGGCCGCCATCTTCGGCACCTCCGATCCCCTGCGGCCCGAGTCGAAGCGCGTCATCGAGGCCCTCCGGAAGCAGCGCATCGACGTCTGGATGCTCTCGGGCGACAACCAAGCAACTGCCAATGCCGTGGGAGCCCTCGCCGGGATCCCCCCCGACCGTATCATTGCCGGCGTCTTGCCCGAGCAAAAGGCCGACAAGATCCAGTACCTGCAGAAGAGCCAGGTCAAAGTCGAGCGCCGGTTCCTTGGCATTGGCAAGTCCACGACACGCCACGCGACAGTCGCCATGGTAGGCGACGGCGTAAACGACTCGCCAGCCCTCACCGTTGCTGACGTCGGCATCGCCATCGGCTCAGGCTCTGACGTGGCCATCTCGGCCGCCGAGTTCGTCCTGGTCAACTCTAGCCTCACCACGCTCGTCACCCTGACGCAGCTGAGCCGGGCCGTCTTCCGCCGCGTGCGGTTCAACTTTGCCTGGGCCATGATCTACAACATGGTGGCTTTGCCCGTTGCGGCCGGCGTCTTCTACGCCATCCAGACCGAGAGCGGCTCGCACGTCAGACTGGACCCCGTTTGGGCCGCCTTGGCCATGGCTTGCAGTAGTCTTAGCGTCATCTGCAGCAGTCTGTTGCTTCAATGCCGCCTCCCCTTGGTCGGCTACAGGGGAAGTGATATGGAGGTCTAAGATGAAGGCTATGCAGGTGTCGTCATGGGCGCCCTGTCACACCTGGGTGGTTTTCTAGCTATTAGTTGAGCGACGTACCAAATTTTACTATGGATTTCACAGCTCTGCACCTTTTTTTCTCCCCCTTCCTGGAAGTGCGAGTACTCGGCAGCCCAAATCTCTTGAAGGTTTCAAATATTAATATTGGATTTCACGGAATTTGCTTGGTCACATTTCACAAGTCCCTCGAAGCTTTGACAGGTGAAGCAATTAAGGTACCAATCGGGCAGTCTGCCCCCATCCTCCCCCTTGCCTTCCCATATCTCAATGGCAAGCCTTCCCGTATTTTCTGAGCCTGTGATAATTGTAGGGCAACGGCGCAAGAAAGCCGGCTCCCATCGACACAATGGCGGCCAGCCAAAATTGGGGCGAGTCAAGCTGCACGGCCCCGCCGGTGAGATGGAAGTCTACCAGATTCTGGACCATTTCCATCGCGAGCATCGAGATGATGCTCATGCCAAATGCCGTCTTGGCGGCCGCCATCCATCCCAACCCGTCCCGTCCATACCAGAGCAACACCGTCTCCAGCAGCATGGAGGACGTCAGGCCGCTAGCCACTAATATTGAGTAGCACACGTTAGCAACGCACGCAAAGAAAATCCTCGGTGGCTCGGGGACAGGGGGGTGGACTTGCTGGATATGCTCATGATGGCCGCGATGCCCAGCTCGGGGCAAAACGCCTGCAACCCCCACATGGCCGAGAAGTCCCCGACTGTGCAGCCGATGAGGCAGCGGAATGTGTTGACGCCGGCTCTCCTCCAGATCTGCTCGGATGCCCAGAATGCGCGGCTCAGTGCAGATGGGGTTGCTGGGCGCTTGTGGCACTGGGCTATTGGCTGCGCCAACTGGCTCTTGGTGCATTTCAACCGCCGTTGGTGGAGTGAGGCCGAGTCTGTGATGACCAGTGCGATGAAATTATGGCGGCCGGTTCGGTATGCGGCGACTGGTGCGTCTCGGCTGGAGAGAGTCAAAGACCGCAGGCAGCCCTGCCGTGGCCTGAGAGCAAGAGCAGCCCGCCAATGCATGTTGTTTTTTTTGGCACAACAATCATGGATTCTGATGGCCTCTATTTTCCAGAACAGATGGTTCTGATCCCAACATTAAAATAATGAGTCTGGCTGGGCATGTGATGGATCCATGTCAAAGATGCTGGCCAACAAGCACCCGGGTCGCACAGTTATTCGCGGTGGGCGCCATGAGTGAATTGTGCGGTCGAGGTGGAGCCTGTCGAACTTTAGCCAAGTCTTGACTCATTGGCAAGGTGGCAGCCAAGTCAAGATGGGAGTGCTGCGCCGCAAGTTGGGGAGCTGGACAATGCCGTGGGGCGCTGTATCGTGCTGTAGGTGTGGGGCATTGCAGGAGACAGGGCCGACGCGAGGCATGCAAGTGTAGAGTAGGTGCGGGCTGATGCGGGGTGCCACTCACCGTTGCACAGCTGTTTGGGGGGAGCTCTGGTTGCCCAACAGCGCAGTTCGGCCTCGGACAGGGACATGATTAGGGGCGAGCCTCACACACAGAAGCAGCAGCCATCCCCCTCGCGGCCATGACCGCAGCGGTGGGCCTACACCTCCGCCTCGGCCTACCCCAGCCCTGGTCCCCATCCCCCCGCGCGCCACGCCCCTCAACATCTACGGCGCGGCCTTGGCAGTCGGGATCTACGCCGTGCAGCTCGCCCAGCGCAGCAACATCCACCCGGTGCTGTGCGTCGCCGGCCGCGCGTGCGACTACGTCGAGGGTTTCATCGACCGCAGCAAGGGTGACACCGTCATCGACTACCGCCAGGGTGACGAGGCGGTGGTTGCCGGGCTGGTGGAGGCGCTCAAGGGGCAGGCCATCGGGCACGCGCTGGACGCCGTGTCGGAGGGGAGCAGCATCGCCAATATCGGGGAGGTGTTCCGGCGGGCTGGGGATGGTGGCAAGGGCAAGGCGACCTTTGTGTTGGGCGGGGAGAAGGAGGGGTTGCCGGAGGGGGTGGAGAAGAGCATCACCATGGTGGGGAGTGTGCACAAGGAGGCGAAGGACTTTGGGTATGTGTATTTTCGGTATCTTGCTCGGGGGTTGTAGGAGGGGTGGTTCAAGCCGCAACGGACGGAAGTGGTGCCAGGGGGCTTGGGAGGGATCGAGACGGCGTTGCAGAACCTGAAGGATGGGAAGGCTAGCGCGGTGAAGTATGTCTTCCGGATCGGGGAGACCGAGGGGGTTGAACGGGAGACGTAGATCTTTGTGAAATGACGGGACCTTGGCCCTCGTGCTTTATTTTTGGGGATATCTTCCTTTCGCACCAGTCGCCTGTTCCACGATCAGCACTTGTACGGAGCAGTACTGCCGGGGACGTGCTCTGTACCAACCACGAGCGACTGGCTGCATACTGTAGCTACAAACCCACCCCTGACGCCTTGCAATGATTCCCACGCTGCTTAATCCCACATCTTGATCTCTCCCTTCGCCCCCGCGGTAAACACCTTGCTGGTCTCCTGCTCGGACCACGCAACGCAGCTGATCGCCCCACCAGCGGCGTCGACCGCGATCTTGTTGTACATCTTGCACGTCTTGAAGTCCCAGAAGCAGACGCTGCCGCTCGTGTCACCCGAGACGACAAACTGGCCGTCCGGGCTGCACGCGAGCCCGATGGCGCTGCCTGCCGTGTTGTGGCCGCGCCATGCCTTCTTGCGGTGCTGACGGAACTTGTCGGAGCCGGACGAGTAGGCGACGATGGAGTTGTCGCTGCACTGGTAGAGGACGTACTTGCCGCTGGGGTGTTGGGCGGACTTTGTGAGGGCAAACATGTCGGGTTCACTGGACAAGTTAGCAACGAAACCACCTGCGTCCGAGTATTGGAGCAAACATACCTGATGGTCTTGATCTCGACCGGGATCCCGTATTCCCACACCCTGAGCGAGCGGTCGTCCGACGTCGACATGAACCGACGGTTCTCGTCGATGAACTCGATCGTGTTGATGGCGCCCAAGTGGTGGTCATACTCCTGCACCGTCTCGTTGCCCGCGCGGCTGTCATACTGCAAGATTCTGTTGTCGGACAAGCCCGCCAGGAACTCGTGGCCGTTCTCCGCCGACGGGTTGAACTTGATGACGTGCGGCGTCTTGCCACAGTTGAAGCGGTTGACGCACTGCCCCGTCTCCGTGTCCCAGAGCCTGATCCGCCGGTCGAACCCGCCCGACAGAAACCTCGTCCCGTCATTGTTGAACGACAAGTCCGTGACCGCCTTGTTATGCCCCGCAAACGACCGCAGCACCTCCTTGTCCCTGTAAACATCCCAAATCTTGACCATCCCATCCGCCGCGCCCGTCAACCCCAAATGGCTCGACCTGGGGAAGAGCTGCAGCGCCGTGATAGGCTTCCCATGCGGCCGCCACGTGTGCACCAGCTTCTTCGGAATATAGTTCGTGACGCTCCCCACCTCCTTCGTCAGCGAAATATCCAAGTCCTGCGGGACATGCATATACGTCCGCCCCAGGTAATCGTGCTCGCTCGCCCCCAAGAAAGCCGACGTCTCCTCGCCCAGCTCCTCCGCCTCTTTCCGCCTCGCGAGCGACGGCGCAGGCGCCTTCACCACCGTCCCGCTCTCCACCACCTCATCCTCATCCTCCTCCCCATCCTCCTCAACAACCTCATACTCCTCATCGCTCCCCAGCTCCTCCTCCTCCCCAACCTCCACGACCTCGTACCTCTCCCTCTGATACCTCGCCCACGGACCGACATAACTCCCCTCCCCATCCGCGACCGTCGCGTCCCCCTTCCCCTCCCTGCCCGCGCGCAGCCGCCGGTTCACCTCCTTCTGCTCGCGGTTCGTCGCCGCCGCGCGCTGCGGCACCCCGGCGCCCGCCCGCTCCACGGCGCGGTGCTTGGCGCGGAACGTGTGCTCCGAGATGAAGGTCTCCTCGGCGGTGCCGGTGAGGACATTTTTGCGCTTGAGGGAGAATGTCGACGACCCTGCCGAGGCAGAAGCGAGTGTCAAGGCTGTGGAGGACTCGGCGCGGAAGGGGTTGGCGGGCCCGAGGCGCGGGCGCGCGAGGTCGTCGCCTGTGTAGGGGACGACGGCGTGGTCGGGGCCCTGGGCCTGGCGGACGACGAGGGCGTCTTTGACGGCGAGGTTTGGCGGGTAGTCGCCGAAGTCGGGCATTTTGGCGAGTTTGTGGTGTTTGTCGCTGTTGGGTTTGGTAGGTTCGTGGTTCGGGTTTGGTTGGGTGTGGTGTGGTGTTGCAGGTGATGCTGGCGCGTTGATCCAGTCGCGAGTTTAAGTTGGTGACGGATCGGGATTCCGGACGATAAGATAAAGCCCGAGCAAGAAGTTCTGGTCCTTGGCGGCTATGCACGGGCCACATGGCAGGCAGACAAGCTTCTGGGATCTGCCAACACAGATGGTCTGCGCTCCCAGTTTGGCTGGGTTGAATGTTTCACTCCGAACCTTATTTCGAGTCAAAGTCACAATGATCGTCCTCGGGAGCTGGTAGCTGGTACGACCCAGACTTGAGATCAGGCAAACAACACAACTTGCGAACAGCAACTCTTCCTACACCTCAACCGCCTAACATCCGTAGTATGTCCTACAGCCAGGTATTGACCTAAGAAACCCACAGCCAACGCCACAGAAGAATCCGGCCCATGACTGCGCCAATCCAGCAGAAATAGAAAGTGAACCCCGCCGTGCGGTGTGTCCGTGCACTAGCAGAGGCTCTGGAAGTCTAGGTTTGCGATATTCGTATCCAGATCCCGATGCCAACAAAGGTATACGCCTCCGTCCAGTGTCGAACCCTGTCCGTCTCTCCCAGCCCAGCCCCAGATCGTTCATTACCCACCATAGTCTTCGTCCTCCATCGTGTATGTCGTACTCATGCCCATGTCGCCATTATCAACATCACAGACCATCCGACGCCACCCAGAATCCGTCTATAAATTGACTCGGGCCCGCCGCCGATCGAGTCGCTGCGTCCCTCGGTCGCCATTATGTACCAGTGCGTCTCCGGAGTCGCGGCCTCATGAAGAACCATGCTGGTCGACCGAAGGCGGTCGAGAAGACGCTTAGTGCGCCTCGTCCTTGATCAGAGCGACGATCATGCTGTACAAGTAGAAGAAGAAGAGGACAAGATGGAAGCCAAGCTTGGTGAAGGATTCCTGCAAACGCCCTTGTTAGCTCCGTTGCCGCCGATCTCGGACCAGGCATGCCCTTCTCACCTTCTTGTGGACGTTGAGCTTCCGGAAGATCTCGGTGGCATCCAAAAGATGCGTGTTGTCAATGATCCTGCACGCGGTCAGCACCAAGCTCTGCGTGTCCGGCAGTTCCTGTCGACGTACTTCTTCACGTTGTATCCAAGCAGAGGTAGGTTGAGGATCAGCGGAACCCAGTATCCGTTGATCAGGAACAGGAATGTCAAGAATCCGTGGACGGCGACTTCGGGGATGATGTACGTGTTGAGGCGGTTGCAGAGGTCGATAGGGTTGATGTAGTCGCTGCGCGCCATACGAGGTTAGCATTATCGCGTCAACAAGGGGAGCAGGCAGCAGCGGCGATGACGTAGCAAGGCGAGCAGAGTTTCTGAGCTGCCTTGTCTTCGACCATCTGCGACGCCAACCCGCATGTTTGAGTCCGTCGTCGGGGAATTTCGTACCATTCCAGATCGCTGTACATGATGGTGAAGAACACCTGGAGGAAGAGGTTGACCGCATTTATAATGACGGCAAAGAGGTATAACCACGCCTCGCCCGACATTTTGGCGATATCAGAAGTGTATCTTTGAAGGTTGTTAGGACTGGGCAATTCCCGACACGCCTTGAAAAGCTTCGGAGGCGCGCAACGTACAGCTTGCGTTATGCGATGCGGAGAATGACGACGTTGACGGTTCTTGCGAGTTCGCGATCGTCCTGGCGACGGCGACCAGATTGTGGGTTTTCTGTGCTTGGCTGCGGGTTGGATAGAAGCCGAGGAGCAAGGAAGCTGCGCGAGAGGGCGGAGATGGAATTTCGCTCGCGTGCGTGTGCGGATGAAAGGCGGAAGATGCAGAGTGAAGCTCGACACACGTGGTGACGGGCTGTGGATAGGATTCTTAACCTGGTGGTTGGTGGTTGGCAGCGGGCCCAGCGCAGCGGAAGTGGGGCGCGACTCGACAGCTGGTTTTTCGGGTGGTCCAAGCTTCAGCAGCCCCTTGTGCCGGGCCGGGACTTGGTGAGGGGCAGAGAGGAGTGGGGGGAGTGGGACTCGACTGGTTGCGGTCGTTGAAAGCAGGAGCCGGAATCTGGGCACGGCTATTCAAGGGATCTTGATGACAATCCAAACATTTCCTATCACAAGTTCAAGGTGTCTTCAAACTCCAGAATCAGAAGAGTCCTTGCATAAAGCGAGAGATACTCCAAGCGCATGGGGGTGACCCGGGAATGAGAAATGCCATCATATTCGTCTACGATCATGCCAAGCCGCTGCTGGGTATCACGAAACCTGCCGCACCCGATGACACTGCAGACACTTAAGGCTTCTACTATCTCTCGCTCTAGTTCGTACCGTTGGTTGTCGGCATGGGGATCGCGCCGCCAGGAGAGTCCGCCTTCCGGGCCGTCAGGATCTCTACACCTGTCTCGGTCACCAAGAGCGTATGCTCTGCAGATGTATTAGTGACGTTCCGATGTTGGATGCCGCAGAAAACTTACCAAACTGAGCCGTCTTCTTGCCGTCGATCGTCGTGCTGGTCCAGTTATCGGGCCACGTCACATCCCTGTACTTGCCGAGCGCGATCATGGGCTCGATGGTGAAGGTCATGCCGGGCTTGCACTCGCCAACCGCCTTGTTCTTAGCGTAGTGGGGGATGTTGGGAGGGCAGTGGAAGATGCTGTTGATGCCATGGCCGACGTAGGTGCGGATGACGCTGCAGTTCCTCGCCTTGGCGTGGGCCTCGATCGCGTTGCCGAACTCACGGAACAACGTGCCGGGCTTGACCATCTTGATGGCTTCCTCGAGGCACTCGCGCGCGGTCTCGACGACGCGAACCGTGTCGGGATCCGCCTTGGACCGGTCTCCGACGTAGTATGTCTCGTTCAGGTCGCCATGGTAGCCCTCATGGTACAGCGTGACGTCGAGGTTGACGATGTCGCCGTCGAGCAGAATACGCTTGTCGGGTATCCCGTGGCAGATGACCTCGTTGACCGAGGTGCATACCGACTTCGGGAAGTGGTTGTAGTTCAGGGGTGAGGGGTAGGACTGCGCAATGGTCAGCGTCTTCTGCTCGATGAACGCCAAGACAATACCAGGATGTCCTCACGTTTCTCTCAATGCAGGCCTTGTGCACAATATCGTCAATCTCGTCCGTCGTGATGCCCGGCCGAATGGCAGCCGCTGCGATGTCCAGCACCTCTCTCGCCAACCGGCACACCTTGCGCATGCCGTCCTGGGCCTTGGCATCCAGCTGGGTGATCTTGTTGGACCTGACGAGTGCCCTGCCGAGTTTGGGAATGCCATCTTCGGCGTAGTCGGGATGCGGGATCGACTTGGGAACCTCGCGCTTCGCGGAGAGGGGGTAGACTGGGCGCAAGGAACCGGTGAAGTTGAAGGTCGGGAAGGGGTTGAAGTAGCCGGTTTCTGGATCTGGTTTAGAGACGACCTTGGGTGGAAAGATGTGGCTCAAAATACTGTTCTCTTGCTTGTGGGTGTTCTTGTGCGTAGCCTGGGGACATGTCCGTCAGTAGCTGTCTTTGGATGGCGTGAGGCATCAAGGGAGGGGCAACGGATGGCGTACCCAATTCTTCTTGAAGCAGTCTTGAGAGCAGAAGTAGCTGTCCTTGATGCCTAAGCTGAGACACTTCGGGCACTGGAGAGAGCTGGCTTCATTTTCGCAGTCGACGCCGAGGCACTTCTTCTTCGCGGGCGGTTCTTCGGCCATGGTGATGCGTGGGTCGGGTTGAGGAGGAGGGGTAGCAATTAGAGATCCTAGGGTTGCGAGTATCGCGCGAGAAATGGTGCTGTGCTCGGTTTGTCGTCGTGGATGTACCTTGCGCGACTGCTGACGGTTTTCTTCTCAGGGCGACAAGAGGAAGGCTTGCCAACAGCAGTTGATGGGGCACAGGCTCGTGAGCTCTGGGGGAATATTTTTGGCCTGCGGCGGGCTGTGGCGTTGAAACAGGCCCAGCAGCAGCAGGGTGTGGCTTTTTCACAGTCTGCCAAGCCGAGAATCCCGGAAGCCTGGCCCCGTCCGATCCTAGCCGTGACAGCGTGCCAGGATCAGCCCATGCAGACGGCACAGACGGATCCTTGAGTCTCTCTGGGTTGGATTCAACCCCCAATTCAACCCTCTGTCTCGTAAAAAAAAACATTGCAATTCCCTCATGCAAATTACAAATGGCGAAAAGGCAGAAAATTGTCGTCGTTGGGGCTGGCCCAGTCGGCTCTCTTGCCGCGCTGTATGCCGCGAACCGAGGCGATGATGTTGAGATTTACGAGCTGCGCAGTGGTGAGTCTTTTGGCTCTTTCCGCAGGTCCTCGAGTCTCTGTCGACATCCAGAGTCATACTTCCACCAACCTTGTGTGGCTGGCTTGGTCGAATATTGACACCATGTCCAACAACAGATCTTCGGGATCCCTCGACGACGCCACTCAACTTTACAAAGTCGATTAACTTGGCTCTCTCCGAGCGCGGCATCAATGCCATGCGCCATGCGGGCCAGCCAAAGCTCATCGAGCATGTTATGGGCGCCACCATCCCGATGCGCGGCCGCATGATCCACGGGAGACGGGCGAATGGCGCGCTCTACGAGGAATCCCAGGACTATGATGTTCACGGGCGGGTAAGCGTCTTGTCCTCCGCAGACTTTCAAACCTGAAGCTGACGTCAGTCACAGTCCATCCTTGCCATCGACCGCGGCGGCCTCAACAAGCGCCTGCTTGACATATTGGAGGAGATGCCAAATGTCACCTTCTTCTTCAACCACAAGCTCACAGGAGCAGACTTCAGGAAGAACAAGGCCTGGTTTGAGGTCCGGGGTAACGGCGCGGCCGGGGAACGGGGAGAGTCCCGCGAGGTCGAAATCGATTTCGACCTTATGCTCGGCGCCGACGGCGCACACTCGTCCGTCAGGTACCACCTGATGAAATACACGCGCATGGACTACCAGCAAGTGTACATCGACGCCATGTGGTGCGAGTTCCAGATCCAGCCCAAGACGACGGCCCCGGACGCCGCTTTGAAATCCAAGTTTTTGATATCTCCTAACCACCTCCACATCTGGCCAGGCAAGGAGTTCATGTTTATCGCCATCCCTAGCGACGTACGCAGCTTCCGCCCCACCTACGTTCCGGTCACACCATGCTAACTGTCGCAGGATGGGACCTTTACCTGCACTCTCTTCGCCCCTGCCTCGCTCTTCGAGCACCTCGAATCCGACCCCACTGGCGCCGTCATCCCGCCCTTCTTCGACAAGCACTTCCCCGGCGTGACCGCCCTGATCCCGCCCGCCGAGCTGATCGCCTCGTTCCACCGCAACCCGCACCTCCCGCTCATCAGCATCAAGTGCAACCCCTACCACTTCGGCTCCTCGGTCGTCATCCTCGGCGACGCCGCCCACGCCATGGTGCCCTTCTACGGCCAGGGGATGAA